>Ga0078972_1005190_pt1 | contig 33695 bp, 25 predicted proteins | sample YelNatPaOPGAMG01_FD_67568 | JGI IMG/M metagenome (GOLD analysis project Ga0078972, IMG submission 67568) | Hot spring thermophilic microbial communities from Obsidian Pool, Yellowstone National Park, USA - OP-RAMG-01 (SPADES assembly) (version 2) | ecosystem: Environmental > Aquatic > Thermal... | reverse complement strand
CTCCCCTCTCCCCGTAAGTGGGAGAGGGGTGGCGAAGCCGGGGTGAGGGGAACCACAAGGCTTGCCTAACGACCTCTTCGATCATGCAGGGAGCTGGGGTGAGGGGAAGCGCCTGCCCTAACCGCCTCTAGCATCATGCAAGGGTGGCGGAGCCGGGGTGAGGGCAAGCTGCAGGCAAGTGGTGAGAGCAACCGCTCCTCTCGCTTCCCCTCACCCCCCGGCCCCCCCTCCCACGGCACAAGCTTGGGGAGAGGGGGAGCCTCCGGCGTCCCAGGAGCTTACACAACCGACCACAGCCTCATACCCTCCTCCCAGCTCCCCTCTCCCCGCAAGTGGGAGAGGGGTGGCGAAGCCGGGGTGAGGGGAAGCACAAGGCTTGCCTAACGACCTCTTCGATCATGCACAGGAGCCGGGGTGAGGGCAGCCGCCTGTCCTAACCGCCTCCAGCATCATACAAGGGCGGCGGAGCCGGAGTGAGGGCGACTCCCAACCGCCTAGTCCATCACACAGGGGCGGCGAAGCCGGGGTTACGGCAACTCCTCCCAGTCCTCTGCCGAAGGCCATGAGTGAGGGCAACCCCTCACCACCTCTTCAGCGTTATGGCAGAATGGCCCTCAGCATCATCGGCCGGGATAGAAGCACCGAGGCCAGCGTGAGGAGGAAGCGTAAGCGGCCCAGCTGGGGCGAAGAGCACCTACTGGGCCTGCTCGCCCGTTGGAATGCGCTGGCCATGCCGGGCAGGCAGCCAATGCGGGACAGATTGCGCCGGCCGGCGAAGCTGATGGAGGCCCCACACTCTGAATGCTATGGCAGGTGGCTTATGTACAACCCCACGGGCCGCATAACCAACAATCCGGTCTGGCGCAGCGGCAGGCCGGTGCTTTGGGAGGATGCCGTCTGGCCAAAGGTCGAGAGTGCCGTTCTGTTCCGGCCAGAGTCGGACTGGACCTACTCCCACCACCCGCACATCACCTTCTTCGGCGGCCGCTTCCGCGCCATCTGGTCCAACGGCCACAAAGACGAGGATGCGCCCGGTCAAAGGGTGTTGTTGTCCACGTCTCCGAACGGCATCGATTGGACGGAGCCAGTTCAGCTTGCAGCGCCGTCATCCGGGCCCGACGGCCGTGAAAGGGTGCTGACCGCGGCGGGCTTTCACCAACACGCTGGCGCCCTGGTGGCCTACTTCGGTGACTACGGGCCAAACAAGGAGGGGACCCGTTTGTGGGCCGTGGCCACCACAGATGGCGAGCGCTGGAGCGCCCCAATGGATATGGGCGTGCCGGTGTGCCCCAACCACGGCCCCCAGCCCACTGCCACCGGCCGCCTCATCATCTGCGGCAACATCTCGTTTCCTTACACGGACGATCCCAGTGGCCTAGCTGGGTGGACCATGTCCGGCATCTACCCGCCCGATATGGCCGGCACCAGCGACGACCCCGAGGCGTTCTGGCCCGTTGCCCAGCGCAGGGGGTGGCCAACCGCCCTGTGCGAGGGCGCCTTCTATCAAACCGATGATGGCGTGCTCCACATGCTTCTGCGCAGCACCGGCCCAGGGTTTCGCCACCGCCTATGGGCCACTGAGAGCACGGACGATGGCGCCACCTGGTCCGAGCCAACCGAAACCGAGTTCAGCGACGACGACGCCAAGTTCCATCTGGGGCGACTGCCGGACGGCCGGTTCTACTACGTGGGCAACCCCGTAGCCGGCAACCGCTGGCCGCTGGTGCTTTCGTTGTCGCAAGACGGGATCAGCTTCAATCGGCACTATGTGATTGGAGCCGGTCGATACCCCATGCGCAGGGAGGGGCGCTGGAAAGGCGGGGAGTACGGCTACCCGCACTCCATACTGCACGAGGATAGCCTCTTCGTCATAGTGTCCAGGCAGAAGGAGGGCATAGAGGTGATCCAGGTCCCGATCAAGGAGCTGTGAATGCAGACTGCTCCCCGTTGCATCCCAACAGTGCTGAGGCCAACGCTGCTTATCTTTCTACTGTGCATGGCTACGAGAGGCGCTCTCGCCCAAACGTTCACCGTGGAGTTCCGGCGGTGGGCAGATCCGCCTCTGGTGAAGACCAGGTTTGGGGTATACCAGACGCCACTTGCCCGGCTGCCCCGTCTCCTTCGGTCCTGCAGGCTGCTTAGGGAGGTTGGCGTGCAGGATCTGCGGTACGAGGTGGGTTGGGGCAAGCCGGATGCACTGGCCTGCTCGCAGGTGTACGGCACCGCTGCTCAGCTGCGGTATGACTTCGTGCCGATAGATGCCTTGGTGGCTGAGCTGAAGGGCAACGGTGTTCGCCCGCTGCTTGCCATTGGTTACTGCCCGGATCCGTTGAAACGGCGGGCAGAGTGGTCGGCGTGGAAGGATATGCCCTCGGACCTTGAGGCGTGGGAGGAGGTGGTGCGTCAGTACGCCGGCCATCTGAGGGGCAGTGCAGGTCCCAGTGCGCCGCTATACGAGGTGTGGAACGAGCCAGACCTCCCGCCGCAGGTCTTCTTCACCGGCACACCGGATGACTACGGCGCGCTGTACGCTGGCGCGGCACGCGGCATCCGTGAAGGCGATGGCGATGCGCTGGTGGGTGGGCCGGCGGCAGCGTGGGATCTGCGCTTCCTGAACGCGATGCGCGGCAGCCCAATGGACTTTGCATCCATACATGCGTACGGCAACTTCCCCGTGCAGTTGGGCATGATTCGGGACGCACTGCGCGATCGGCCAGACCTTCCCATCCTTCTCACGGAGTACGCATCGTACGCCAGCTTTCCGCCAGACGGCCCGCACAGCCGACACCAGGCCGCGGCGCTCTTCTTCAGGGATGTGCAGGGGATGCTTAGGTACCCCGACCTGGCAAAGGTATACTGGGCGCAGTGGCTGGACGCAGGCGATGGGCCAGGCATGGGCCTTGTGACGTGGGATGGCCACAGGAAGGCCATCTTCAACGCCCTGAAGCTGTATAGCATGATGCCCGTGGACCGTTGCGCGGTGATTCCGGACGGCAGCAACGGCATCGGCGTGATGGCCTCCGCGGACGACCGCTCTGCCGCGGTGGTGATCTGGAACGAGCAACAGGCTGATCGTACAGTTACGTTACGGCTGCGTGACCTGCCGTTTCGCGCTGGCAAAGAGGAGCTGTACAGGATAGATGCCCAGCACGCCAGCTACGTGGATAACCCAACCTCCGAAATGCTGGAGCCAACTGAGACGCAGCTGTTCAGGAGGGCGGGCGTCCTTTCGCGAACACTCAGCATCCCGGGGGAGAGCGTAGTCTTTCTTAGGTTGCTTCCGTCTCGCCCTCTGCCGGCGCCGGTGCTGCCTAGTCCCGGCACCTACGTGCGTACCCACTACTGGTTCGCAGACCGAGCCTCACCTGCGTATGCGGACTTCGATCCGAGGACGTGGACGGCGCGCTTGGGCATGGGCGATAGGGAAACAGGGACGGCCCTGATCGCAGTTGTCATGGACGACCCGGCGCCAACGCTGGTGCTGAGGGTGAAACGCGACGGGCCGTTCGCCAGGATTGACCGCCACTCGCTTTTTGGCGTCAGGATCGACTTTCGCTCCCATGACGGCCGCTACGGGCAGAGCGCGCTGGTGCATGGCGGCCTGTACGATCCCTTGGGAGACGCCAGCTTGCCGTGGGGCACGCGCGCCGCGCCCAGCCGAGTGCTTCACCTCGCCGGGCTCTCCACTGGCAGGCCGGTTACCCTGAGCCTGAAGCGTGTGGCACCTGCGGATTGGGATGGCACGCGGGTGATCATCAGCTTCATCCTGCGAGACGCAGGCCGCAACTCCCGCGCTAGGATAGAGCTTACCCGGGCGCCTGGAAGAGGGGTGCCTACCAGCTTGTTCAACCAAGCGGTGCGGCAGCGGCAGTAGCCAGACGCCTGGGGCCTGCGCGCCTGGGTTGGCGGCCCACTGCTGAGCGCAAGGGGGTGTAAGCGGCAGGAAACCTGCACACAACGCGTTAGGACCATGGCATCCGGAACGGCACCGCTGGAGGATCTCTTGTCCCCATTGAACCTGTAGGAGGTCAGTGAGCCAATGGCCGCCGGTCGAAAACCGAAGGCGAAAGCAGCTGCCCACGGCTCCCGCGCGAGCAAGTCGGAGCCTCGCTCGCCCTCCGAGAACGGGCGAAGCGGGAAACAGCGCAAGTCGGACAAGTGTATCTAATCGAAGCCCTGCAGAAGCTCACCCGACCGATGCGCGATACCTATCCGGCGCACGGTGCACCGGTTCGGTACGGATATGGTGACCTCCATCCCATCGCAGCTCTGTTGCACAGTGGCTGGTAGGTCCTTCCTCTCGTGCGCTGTGTGGCACGTCGTCTCCGGGCAGGAGTTCGCCAGAGGTCCGGCGTACAGCCTCCTTAGTGGGCGCCGACGTTAGTGAGCCGCCCGCAGGGAGGCGCATATGGCTTACAGAGGCACCGTGGTTGCCAGGCGCGGGGTGGTTGCCACCGCGCACCCCCTTGCCACCCAAGCTGGAGTTGCCATGCTCAGGAGCGGTGGCTCCTTCATGGACGCAGCAGTGGCGGCGGCCGCCGTGCTTAACGTCGTGGAGCCCTACAACAGCCACCTGGGCGGCGACCTCTTCCTCCTGGCCTATACCGCGGCGGACGGGGCAGTCACCGCCATCAACGCCAGCGGCGCATGCCCCAGGTCAGCCACGCCAGAGCGCTTCCCCAACGGCATTCCTCCGCGCCACATCTCGGCCGTAACCGTGCCAGGCATGGTAGACGGCTGGCTGACCGCCCTGGCCCGTTTTGGCCGCAAGCCCCTGCCCGAAGTGCTGGCCGCGGCCATAGACTATGCCGAGAACGGTTTCCCAGCCAACCCGCGGTTCGCCGCCACCGTAGCTGGCGCCGCCCCAGAGCTGGGCGGCCGAGAGGCCTGGGCCAAGGTGTTTCTCCCGGACGGCAGGCCGCCTGAGGTGGGGCAGATAGTTCGCCAGCCGGACCTCGCTCGCAGCCTCAAAGCCATAGCAGAGGGCGGAAGGTCCGCCTTCTACGAGGGGGAGATAGCCGACGCCATTGTTCGCTACGCCGGCCAACGTGGCGGCTTCCTCGCCCTGCAGGACTTCCAGGACCACAGTTCGGAGCTTCGCGATCCCATCAGCACCACCTATCGCGGCTACAGGGTGTACGAACAGCCGCCAGTCTCCCAGGGGCATATCCTGCTGGAGGAGCTCAACATCCTGGAGTGCTTCGACATAGGGGCGCTGGGTCCATTCTCCGCAGCGGGCGTCCACATCATGGTAGAGGCCAAGAAGCTGGCCTTTGCAGACCGCCACGCGTACAGCGGGGACCATCGGTTCGTTGACGTACCCATTCAGGAGCTCATTTCCAAGGAGTTTGCGAACAGGCGAGCCGCGCAGATAGACCCATTGCGCGCCGCGGAAAGGCCCGCCGCGGGCGCGCTGGGCACGCACGGCACGGACACCACTTACCTATGCGTGGCGGATTCGGATGGCAACGCCGTCTCCTTCATCCAGAGCCTGTTCCACGGTTTCGGATGCGGAGAGCTTGTGCCTGGCACCGGCATCCTGCTCAACAATCGCCTCACGGGCTTCTCCCTGGATCCCACCAGCCCGAACTACCTGCAACCCGGTAAGCGCCCAATCCACACGCTCAACACCTTCCTCATCACCAAAGACGGCCGGCTGAGCGTGGTGGGTGGCACCCCCGGCGGCGATGTGCAGGTTCAGACCAATCTCCAGACGATAACGTGCCTGATAGACGCCAACATGGATCCACAAGACGTGGCGGAGGCCCCCAAGTGGACCAGCGGCGACGGGCTGCACGTAGCCATGGAGAGCCGCTACCCCGCTGAGACTATTGAAGGAATGAAGCAGATGGGGCACAAGGTAACGGTTGGAGGGCCCCTCACTCAGGGATGTGCGGTTCAGGTGATTCGGGTGCATCCGGAGAGCGGCGCCTACATGGCTGGATCCGATCCGCGTTGTGACGGCCAGGCTGCAGGCTACTGAGTACAGGTTGCCTAACGCCGATGTGCAGGCAGCACCTGATCTCCGGCTGTTCGCATCCCCTTGATGGGAGGCGGTTCCGCGCCAGATCAGTTTGGGGCGGCTGTGTGAGGAGCTAGGTGAGCGGTGCGTAGTAAGGAATAGGTGGCGCCCTCGGAGGGAATCGAACCCCCGACGCCCGCCTTAGGACGGCGGCGCTCTATCCGCTGAGCTACGAGGGCACCCGCACGCCAACCATGCCGACCAGCGCGTTCCATCTGAAAAGCGCCGTCCGGCACCGCTGTGATTATAGCACAGGAGTCGCGGGATGCAAAGGGCCTCTTACATCGTGCTGCTGCTTGCCCTCCTGACCGTGCCTGCGTTGGCGCAGGTCCAGGTGGACGTCTCCCCAGCGGGCCTGATATTCGTCTTCCCACTTGGCGGCAACCAGGTGCCCGCCGTCGTCTCAGATTCGGGGGCCAGGTACGGCGTTGCCGTGTCGCCGTGGTACCCGCCCGGATGGGTTGAGCTATCCACTCCTTCGGTTGCGCAACCAGGCCTGTACCGCGTTGAGGTGCAGTACGCTTGCGCCCCGGATCAGGGCGGCGCCGTGCTTACGGTGGACACACGCGCGTTGGGCTCCCCCATGCACTACGTGAGCGCTCCCGCCCACTTGTCCGCCACCAACGGTTGGAGCGGTGACGGCGCCTGGACCGAGGCCGCTCTCACCGATGCATCCGGTAACCCGATCCTGGTGCCGCTGTGGCAGGGCGAGAACACAGTGCGCGTCCAGCTTCTGGCCAACTGCAGGCTGGATGCTATGGTGCCGGGCCCCGGAGCGTTCAGCTTGGGGGCGCTGAGGCTCACTCGGGAGGCCGATCTGCCGGTTACGGGGCAGGTGATAGGCCGCGCCGTGTCTGCTAGCGGTGGCAACGTGGCCAGGGCAATGGCAATCGCCGATGCCCGGATGAACGGTAGCCGCATCACCATTCCCAACGTGCAGTACCCCTCCGTAATGGGACTGGCCGCCGGAGGGGCATGGTGGGCAGAGGCAGACGCATACGGCAGGTTCAGCCTTCAGCTTCCGCTTGGAACTCACACCATCACGGTTGCTAGGCCCGGCGCTTACCTGGCGAGCAAACCAGTAACCGTGGCCGCTAAGCAGTACAGCGCCACCAGCGTGGGCGATCAGGCGCTTACCCCAACGACGTGGTCCGATGGGCTCATACAGGCAGAGTACCCAGCTGCCATCGGCCCAGGCCAGGCGGTTGCCCTGGTGGTGACCAAGGACGCCCGCGGCGGCGCCGCACTGGAAGGATGGGAGGACGGCGACTGGGTTGAGTACCTGGTGGATAGCGACTCGGTGCAGTACGCCAACGTGAGGATAGTGGCCTCCGCTGTTGGCATGCCAGTGATGCGCGTAAGCTGCGCGGGGCACGTGGCTCAGGCCGCCTTGGCCGAAACGCCTGGCCCCTCCTCTTACGATGAGATCACCATCGAAAAGCCCATAGCGCTGGCACGTGGGGTGAACCGCCTTAGGCTTACCAAGGTGTCTGGCGCCCCGCCCCGCATCGACGCCATAGGGCTCTCCATGACCGGCGGCGAACCGGCGGGCTACATCTCCGGCTACGTCTACGGACTTGGCCGGTTGCCGCTGCCAAACGCGGAGATCACGGTTGACACCAAGGATGGGCCATTGGTTACCACAAGCGGGCCAGATGGATACTACGCCATAGTGGCGCCAACCGGCACGTACACGGTGTCGGTGGCGGCCACGGCGGGGCTGCCGGCATGGAGCAGAGACGGCGTTTCCGTTGACGCGGCCAGAGGCCGAACGGCGCTGGATATCGACCTTGGCGCTGCCAGCCAGGCGGTGTTGGGCGACCTGAACGGGAGCGGCGCAGTGGATGTGGCAGACGCGGTGATCGCGCTTAGGATCGCCGTTGGGCTGCAGCCCGCTGGCGGTCTGCTGATGGTGGGCGACGTGGCGCCCGCCGGCAAGCCGGATGGAAGAATCAGCATGGCAGACGTAACGCTCATCCTGCGCGCCGCCGTGGGGCTTGTCACGCTGTAAACTATGCCGCGGGTAAGCGTTCTGCTTCCAGCCTACAACGCTCGCGCCTCGCTTTACGGGGCAATCGCCACCATTCAGCGGCAAACCTACCAAGACTGGGAGCTGGTTGTCTGCGATGACGGCTCCGCGGACGGCACGGCCGAGCTGGCAGAGCGCCTGGCCGCCGAAGACGCCCGAATCAGGCTCGTTTGCACTGAGCATAGGGGCATAGTTGGCGCCCTAGACGCGGCCATCAACGCCTCGTCCGGCGAGATCATCGCCAGGATGGACGCCGACGACCTGGCGCATCCCTCCAGGCTGCAGCGCCAGGTTCAGATGTTGGATGAGCACCCAGATCTATGGCTTGTCGGCTCCTTGGTGCGGTGCTTTCCACGGAAAGACCTCCCCGAGGGTATGGCGCGCTACCAGGAGTGGCTCAACTCCGTGGTGACGCCGGAGGAGATAGAGCGCGACTTCTTCGTTGAGTCGCCCTTCGCACACCCGTCTGTGGCTATGTGGAGGTGGGCGTTGGAGCGCTCCGGCGGCTACCAGCAGGTGCCGTGGGCGGAGGACTACGACCTGTGGATGCGAATGCGGCTGGCCGGCGCCCGCTTTGCCAAGGTGCCCCATGTCCTCCTCTACTGGCGAGACCACCCCCTGCGCCTTTCTCGTACTCAGCGGGAGTACTCCATGAAGGCGTTCCGCGCCCTGAAGATCCACTACCTGCGCAAGGGCTTCCTCAAGGATGTGCAGCACGTGCAGGTGTGGAGCGCCGGCCATAGCGGGCGCAACTGGGCCAGGGACCTTCGTTCTGCCGGGTTCAGGGTGACGCGCTTCATCGACATCGACCCCGCCAAGATCGGCACTGTGGTGCTGGGCGCTCCGGTCATCAGCGTGGAGGACCTCCTACAGCACCGCGGCGACCCACTGCTCGTTTGCATCGGCGTGCGAGGGGTGCGCGCCCTCACCAGAGCAAGGTTGGCTGCCATGGGCTGGGTGGAGGGGCGCGACTACCTGTGCGTCGCGTAGAGCCTGCCACGGCCCGCATCTGCCTGGCGCACCCAAGGGCTTCTGCTTCATGGAACCACGGCTCAGCGCGTGGCGTCCTCTGTAGATGATCATGAAGCCAACCTCCTCCCCAACTCGCGGCGCCAGGCTCCGGATCTGGCGCGCGCTGCCCGTCCTGGCCGTGGCGGCGGCGCTTCTACTGGGATCTGGCGCCGCGCGCGCCGACTTCGCCGACACCCAGTACATCCACCTGGTGTACACCGCCGGCCAGTTCACTCCCGATGAGCTGAATCGCGTGAAGGCGATCGCTGAGGACGCCTACGCGCACGACTCCGCCTTCTTCACCGATGTTAGGCTGCCTGGCAAGATAACCATAGACCTGAACGGGCGCTTCCACGGCGCCACCGGCATGGCAACCCCAGGTGATCGGGGCCAGCCGCCCCATATCGTGCTGAGGTACGCCGACCTGGACGTGATGGGCCTTCAGCCTCAGTACCTCTTCCGGCACGAGATCGCCCACATCTTCGCTTTCTACTGGGGCGCCCAAGGCGGCCTCGCGAGGCCATCTCGCGCCAGCGACCCGTTGGCGGAGGGCCTGGCGGATTACGTCGCTGGCGGGCTGGATTCGCTCGGCCTGCAGCTTTGGTGGGGCCACCAGTTTCAGCTTGACGGGCTGTGGGTTGACCCGGAAACGCGCTTCGTTGGGTGGTACACCATGGGTGGCGGCATGGACCGCGATGCCACTATGCTTCAGCGGCGCGTTGCCATCTATGACGAGCCCGCGCTTTTCATCAAGTTCGTGATAGACCGCTTCGGCAGGGACGCCTTCAGATCGTTCAGGGCGGCGTACATGGCCGCGGTGGGCGAGCGCCGGCGAATCACCCCCGAGGCGACTGAAGCGGTCTTCAGGGACACGCTCGGGGCGTCCCCATCGTCTGTGCTGTCCGCCTTCAACGCCGCCGCCTCCAATGCCCCAATCCCGCAAAGCGAGGTGCAGCGCATGATGCTGGCGCACGAGGCGTACGCCTCCGCTCAGGAGTTCGACCTGGAGGCGAGCAGACCGTTGGCCCCAAGGCGGCTGGTTGCCTCCATCAGCGATGAGTTCCGCGCCCTGAACAAGGCGATGTGGAGCGGCGACCTTGCTGCCGCGCAACAGCACCTGCGCGCCGCCCAAAGCATGATGGCCGCACTGAAGGGGCGTAGAGGAGACATCATGGTGGCGTCCGTGGCGCATGCCATTGGTCACTGGGGTGGGCGTTGGAGGAGCTCGTCGCAAAGCGCCGTTCGCAGCAGTAGAAGAAGAGCGGCTCGCGCCTGATGCAAGACGCAGTTAGGGGGTGCTCTCACCCCTGCTCCTTGGATGATGGAAGAGGCGCTTGGGCAAGGCTCGTGGTTGCCCTCATCCTGGCTTCGCCACCCCTCTCCCACTTAGGGGGAGATGGGAGGAGAGCGTTAGGCGTGGTTGCCTCATGTAAGCCCGCGGGGCGCGGGAGACGTCCCCATTCTCTAAGGTGCCTTGGCGGCACGCTTGGCTCTTCCCAACGCGCATAAGCAATGGTGATGGGCCAGGATGCCAGCCTTACCTTGGCGGCTACTGGGCACCGAGTGGGCGCGACCATATAGCAACAGTTCGCCCGATGTGGCAGGTGGCCACTCACGCATGCGGAACACCGTTCTGGACCGCTGAGCGCCACCCGCCGCGGCCAATATCGCCTACAGGAGTCCCCCATGGCCACCTTGATGATAGGCTACGACGTGGAGGCTCACGGCAACCCGGCCGTCACACGCGCGTTTCTGGACGCCGCGTTCGCCCTCCACACCGAACTGAACGCGCCGTGCACGCTCTTTCTGCTGGGCAAGGTCGTTGAGCAGAACGCCGAGCAGCTTGAGCCGTTTGTGGGCCACCCGCTGTTCGACCTCCAGCAGCACACGTACTCCCACAAGCTGTTCAAAACCGTCTGCATGGAGGACGACTCCGGGAAGGTCACCGTGTACCGGGGCGCATCCCTCGCTGAGGTGGAGGAGGACGTCGCTCGGGGAAGGGACGTGATGATCCGCTTGCTGGGGGTGGACCCGATCGGCGTGTGCGGTCCCTACAACTACTATCGCGGCCTCTCAGACCGGCCGGACATCCTAGAGGTGCTGCACCGCCACGGAATCCGCTTTCTGCGTACGTATGGCCGCAACGAGCGGGATTACCAGCCCACACCGTTCTCCGTGCAGCCGTTCTGGTACGCTCCCCAAGGCTTTCCAGACATGCTGGAGCTGCCAATCCAAGGCTACCAGGATTACTACCTGCGATGGATGGTCGGTTGGGATGACATCCACCTGTACATCCAGCGCCTGATGCGCCACGTGCGTGCGGTGGCCCAGCGCAACCTCGCCTGGTCCTATTGCCAGCACGATGGCTCCAACCGCGGTGACCCGCAGATGACCATCATCAGGGCGCTCATCGGCGAAGCGCGCAACTTGGGCATGGACGTGCTGTCGCACAGGCAGTTCTACGATAGGGCGTTGGTCAGCCGCCAGTTTGCTTGACTGAAGAACGGCCTGTCACCTGCCATAATCGATGCTGGGGCAGGCAACGGCACGCCACGCAGTGTTGCGGCCAGCCATGCCTATGGCGGCGTGCGTAGGCCGCCAGACGGATCGCTTCACCTCGAACTGCGCTAAGGAGGGTAGCAGATGGCTCGATGGGTGACAGTAGCCGCAGCTCTCGTTTTGGCCTTGGCCTTCGCAGCCGGACCGGTGTTGGCCCAGGAGGTTCCCGAGAAGCCTTGGGCCGTGAAGGTGGGTTGGTTCCGCGCCGATAGCTCCGCCGTCCGCGATGCCCTGGACGACTGGCTTGTGGGTGTGGATTACGCGTTCAACGTCACTCCCGGCGGCGCCCAGTACGTGGGAACCGTTGAGTACATGCCTGGGAACGCCAAGATCTGGTCGTTGCAAGCGTTGTACCGCACGATGCCTAGCCTGGCCGAAGAGGTGTCAAACCGCCTGTCATACGGGATCGGCCTCGGCATCTACCATGTGAGCAACTCGAAGTCGGCCACCAGGCTGGGCGTCCCGATTGTGGTGGACCTGGACCTCACCAGCAGCCTCTTCGCAGAGCTGAAGTACAACCTCGTGTTCGGCAAGGTGGAGCACGAGCGGATCAACGGGCTCTCCCTGGCGCTGGGCTACCGATTCTAGGCGTACCGCTTAGGCGGCCGTCGGTCTTTGGGCGTGGGCGGGTGCTGTTGCGTCCGCCCATAACCTTCTATTGGGCAAGTGCGGCAGCATATCTCAACCGTTCTCGGAGCACTCTGATGCCTTGCACGGAGGCGTGGCTGCGCTTCGCAAGGCTGGAGATCCCCCCTCGCCGCGCAGTCGAGCTGCTGGACGTTTTCGGCTCGCCTGAGGCGGTGTTAGATGCATCCCGCACCGACCTGGAGCAGATCGGCGGGCTCTCCCCAAAAACCATCGACCGCATCCTCGCTGGTGCGCCCAACGACGTGATTGCCCGAGACCTGGCCGCGATGAGTCGGTGTGGGGCCACCATCCTCACCATACAAGACGCCCAATACCCCGACATCCTTCGGCAGATCGCCGACCCGCCGCCGGTCTTGTTCGTGAGGGGGAAGCTACAAGAGCAAGACCGGCTTGCCGTTGCGGTTGTGGGCTCACGCAACCCCACGTCGTACGGCCTGATGGTGGCGGAGAAGATGGGCCGGGGGCTGGCGGAGTGCGGGTTCACGGTGGTGAGCGGCCTGGCCAGGGGGATAGACGCAGCCGCGCACAAAGGTGCGATATCCACAGGCCGCACTGTAGCGGTGCTTGGCTGCGGGGTAGACGTGGCGTACCCCGCGGAGAACAGGCGCCTGCTGGAGTCGATAGCGGAGAAGGGAGCCGTGATCTCGGAGTCCCCCATGCGCGTTGCGCCGGACGCGTGGCGATTTCCCGCCCGCAACCGGATAATAAGCGGGCTATCGCTTGGCGTGGTGCTGTGCCAGGCGAGGTTGGGAAGCGGCGCGCTGATCACCGCAGACTTCGCCCTTGAGCAGGGGCGAGATGTGTTTGCGGTGCCGGGCGATGTGTTGGACGGCCGGAGCCGGGGATGCCACATGCTGATAAAGCAAGGGGCCGCCCTGGTGGAGTCTCACGAGGACGTGCTGGTGGCGCTTGGGGTTCCGGTGGGCGAGCTGAAGCCCAAGCAGAGCAGCCCGCCGATGCAGCTCTCTCTGGACGAGAGCAGGCTGCTCAACCTGCTGGCTTTGCAGCAACGGCACGTAGATGACCTTGTGGCCGAGACGGAGATGAGCGCCGCGCAGGTGAACGCCCTGCTGCTGGTGATGGAGCTACGCGGGCTTGTGAAGCGCCTGCCCGGCGGCACCTTCATCCGCGTGGCGTACTAGCCCCGCCGAGCGCCGTGCGTGGTGCCCCCAACACGCGGCACTGGGCGCCTGGACCAAGCTGCTAGGGCCCTGGGCTATTGTCCCTCCCACGGTAGGCGGTGGCCAGGGCTGTAGCAGTTGCATCCGGCTCCACCCTTCCGAGCCGCGGCTTCATTGAGCCAACGAACCGGCTCTCTGAGTTCGGAACGGCGAGCTGCAGAAGCTACTGCCACCATCGATTTTGCCCTGTTCCACAAGCGGCGTGACTCCGGCCATCCGCGGTCGCTCGTATTCCCTCCTCTTGCGCTGTGGCGTTGAACGCGAGCGCATATGCCAAGTGAAGGGGGGAGGCGTTCAGCCCCCAGGCGCGACGCCGGAACCCACGCGTTTCGGTTACAAGCGACAGACCTCCTCCAGCTCTCCGGACTCCACGTGGTAGATCGTGCCGAAGATGGGGTACTCCTTCGGGATGAAGGGGCACTCGCGGATCTTGCGCACCTGCTCTCGAACGTTGGCATGCAGGTCGCTGAAGGGCATCAGGGCGAGCCCCGCAGCGTCGGCCCCAAACTTCTCCCGAAGCTGCTGACGAACGGCGTCCTCTTGGAAGGTCAGCATGCCGCAGTCCGTGTGGTTCACCACGATGATCTCCCTGGTACCCAGCAGGTGCGTGGAGATAATGAGCGACCGTATGGCGTCTTCTGTGGCCAGGCCGCCAGCGTTGCGTATGATGTGGGCGTCTCCCGTCCGCAGCCCCAGGAACTCCTCAACGGTCAGCCTGGCGTCCATGCAGGCAACTATGGCGAGGTGCTTGGCGGGAGGCATGGCGAGCTTGCTGCGGTCGAACGTCCGCGCATACTCGACGTTGGCCTTACGGCACTCCTCATACATGCCGGGTTCCCTCCTATAGCTTAGCTGCGACGAAAGGGCTTGCTAAGCGCATCAAGTGTAATGGTAGCGGCAGGCGACGCGCAAAGGCAACCAATGTGGGCGGATCTGGTGCAGGGGTGGTGGCGACCGGTGGAGGTACACCGCCCCGTCGCAGAAGGGCGCCGTTTGCCGGCGCCGGAGGTGCGTTCCGGGAAGGTGCTCCTCCCAACCCTCTCCAACGCTTCCAGGGGAAGCAGATGCCTCCCGAGCCTCACGCACTCCTTCCAGCACCCCTCTCCCCGGAAGTGGGAGAGGGGTGGCGGAACCGGGGTGAGGGGAACTCCGAACCGCCTCTTCCACCCATACAATGGGCAGAGGCGAGGGCAACCCCACACGCGCCAAGGCAGGCCAAGGCTCTCCTCGCCCGTGCCGCTGCCCGCGGCGAGAGAGATCTAGCGAAGCCTGGGTGATGGGAACGCGGAGCGGCGCGCCCGGCTTGTACCAGTGCATACCCCGTTGGTCGACGATCTTGTGGATTGGTTCGCCCCCGAACGGGCTTCCCTCCGCTGCTGTCGTAGAAGCGTTGCCCGCATCAACCGATGGCCTTCATCCATTCCTCCAAGGAGTACGCGAAAGCAGGATCGACCGCGCAATAGGCACCCGATCGTTGCCCCGCCGTTTCCCGGGTTCCTTGTGAGCTCCGTGGAGCGCCCAGCGTGCCCCAGAGCGCATGAGGGCGCAGGACGCCATGAGGCCTTCCGCCTGGTGGCAAGCTGGGTATGGCATCCTGCCGGCCGGTGACAGCTTGGGGCCAGGTAAAGGAACAATATGTATTGGGGATCATCGTTAGCTGTGCCGTCGCGGCGCGCTCAACGTCCTTGCCATCGGGGCGATCGCTGAGGGCGTAGCTACAAGCACCTCCCGTATGCGTCGGCGCGACCTATCGGTGAACCAGTTTGGGGGGTGTCCATGGTAGCGACAATGGAGTGGACCAGGGATGTTTACGAGAGCAGCGTAGCCCGCCGGTGCTGGTGGTATACGCCTTACGATGCCGGCTGGGACGGGGCTGCGCAGCACGGCGAGGATATGTCTCAGGACCAGGAGCTGCGCCAGATAGCCGATATGGAGCGCGAGTTGGGCCCGGTGCCGGATTGGGCGCAGCGGCTGGTGGAGGGCCCCATGCGGTTCCTTCCCCCGTGCGGCCACTATCTGTTCCCGCGCGCCTTCTTGGAGGTTGCCACCGCCATCGGCTGCCAAACGCCCCCAGTCTTCATCCACGGCTGCTACACGGCAGACAGGCGCCGCAAAGAGCGCATGGTGGATTACCTAGTGGCCCTCGATGCCTGGCTGGCAGGGGTTGGCGCAGATGCCGCCGCCAGGGAGCTCAGCGCTACCGGGCACCCGTACACCGACTGGCCGGCCGTGTGCTCCGCGCTGTGGGGCGTTTTGGGCGAGCGGGTTCCAGCCAAGGAGATGATGATAGGCCGGCTTGTTCATCGCCTAAGGTGGTGGATCAAATCCCACGTTTGGGATGACGACAACAGAACCGTGTTCTGCCGCGACCAGTTTCTGGGCGACGTCTACTGTAGAAGTCAACACTACGGCAACGTGGGCTTCGGCGATCCCTGGTTCACGGAGCTGGATATCCCCAGGGTGAAACGCATGGAAGGCCGCATCCGTGAGAGCTGGGTAGACGCAGACTGGTTCATCAGCAGGATTCGATGCACCTGGCTATGCGCACCCAAGGCGTTCCGGTTTGTGGAGCGCGTACTGTGGGCCTTGGGCCAGGAGCGGAAGCTTGAGCCAGCGGAGGATGTGCCATCGTTCTTGCGCTGCGAAGATACCTACCTGAACCAAGATAGGGCCGCCGAGTGGTGGCGCGACTACTGCGACGCATTGGATGGCTGGTGGCAGGATCAGCCCCGGCAAACGGACGTCGCCAGGGATCTGGCGAACCGCCTTGGCGAGCCCACCGACCACAAGCGATGGCTGGTGCGCCTCCTCAGGCATCGTGTGCGCATGCTCGCTCGCTACGGCGACCTTAAGCGGTTGGTTGATCCACAGCCAATGGTGAGCCCCGATTCCGAGGAGGCGCCGCGGCCAACCAAACGGGGCACGGCCACGTTGGCGCTCTAGCCGCCTCGACAGAGGTGCCGGGGAGGTTGCCATTTCCCATCCGCACAACTCACCGCTTCGCGTCATCCTGGACATGGACATGGGGGCGGATGACGCCCTGGCGCTTGCTTATGCGCTGAGGTGCCAGCGCCTGCACGTCTTGGCGGTAACTCTGGTATCAGGAAACGTGCCGGTTGCACAAGCGTTCGCGAACGCCCACCTGGTCATTCAGGCGGCGGGCGTATCCACCGGCCCAACCGTGTCGGTGGGGGCTAGCAGGCCGCTGAAGAGGGAGCCGATCCACGCGGAGCAGGTGCACGGCCCCGATGGCATGGGTGGCATCACGAGCCTTGCTGGCCCCACAGGCGCCCCTCGCTATCCACAGCCGCAGATGCAGCCTCCTTCCGAAGACGCCCCCGATGCAATCCGCCGCCTGCTTCTGGATAGCCCCGGCCAGATCACCGTGGTCACCACCGGCCCACTCACCAACCTGGCGCTTTTGCATCGGCGCGACCCATCGGCACTGCTGGCTGCACGGGAGGTCATATGCATGGCAGGAGCCTTCCGCGTGCCCGGCAACGTTACGCCCGCCGCCGAGTACAACGTGTATGCTGACCCTCACGCCGCGCGGGAACTGCTTCACAGCGGCGCACCAATCACCTTTGTCGGGCTAGACGTTACCACGCGCGTGGCACTAATGCGGGAGCAGCTAGCGGCCTGGTGCGCGGAGCATCCATCCCCCTTGGGTCAGCTCTTGGTGGATTGCACAGCATTCTGCATGGAGTTCCACCAGCGCGTGGAGGGCTACAACGGCATGGCCATGCACGACCCGCTGGCCGTCGCGTTTGCGGCGGACCGAACGCTGCTCCAACTGGAGCCGATGCGGGTGGACGTTGAAACGGAAGGGCTTCTTACCGCTGGCATGACGCTGGCAGACCTGCGCAGCCGCAATGTCCCCAAGCAGGGCGTGCCCGTGAGCGTCGCCGTTGAAGTGGACGCCGCGCGGTTCATGGCCGACTTCCGAGGCGCGCTCTTTGGGCAGCTCAACTCGCCTTCCGCCTAGCCATACCTTCAGATCCTGCCCCTGGACCTCCGACTGTATACCTGGGAACTACCTAAGTTTGTGGGCTGTCGATGAACCGGCAGCGCCCGCCTGTCCAGTTGCGGAGGTTCTGTTGGAGCCCGAAAACTTCCAGGTGCTTGAGGGCATAGTTCGCTGTGCGGAGCCGTGGACCGAAGCTCAGATCCGCTGGCTGCACCAACACGGCATCCGTTCGATGGTGTCGCTTGAGCCGTTGGACCGAGAGCTGGCGGAGGCCGTCAAGCTCGTAGGTATGCGTCATTTGGTGCTAGACGTTCCCGATATGGGCCTGCCCAGCGCAGAGCAGATTGAGCGCTTCCTCAATTTCATGCGCGAGGAGCGGGCCTCTTGCCACCCAGTGGCCATCCATTGCGCCCTTGGAAGGGGCCGTACGGGTACCATGTACGCCCTCTGGCTGGTTAGCACCGGTGTGGAACCAGAGACTGCCATCCGCGTTGCCGGTACCATCGAGACCGACCAGCAGAAAGAGCTGGTCCGCGAGTTCGCAGCCGGCCTGTGGTCGCAGACAGCCCTTGATTGCGAGCGCCAGGCCGCAGATGGCGTTTGAGCCCGCTTCCCGCCTCGCTACATGGAACCCGCCTCACCGCCGTGTTGTCTTTTGTTGATGGTCATCGCTTGACCATCCAGTATCTGCGCAAGCCAAGTGAGCCTCGGCGCCGCGGCGTCTGCACGTCGCACCCCGCCGTCGCTCGGAGGAGCTTACCTACATGGTTCGTTTGCTATCAAGAGGAGCTCTGGCGGTGGCTCTCGTGAGCGCCGTTGCGTTGCCGTTGCTGGGCCAAACCACGGTGCCAGCCCACCATCCCACCCAGAGCAAAACCCCCCTGGCTCCCGAGATCTCCGCCCCAGACCTGCATGGCAAGCCGTTTCGCCTATCCTCCCTTCGGGGGAAGAAAGTTGTGGTGCTGAGCTTCTTCGCCACGTGGTGTCCGCCTTGCCGCATGGAGATGCCCCACCTGCGCAAGGTGAGCCAGCAGTACACCGGGAAGCCCGTGCAGTTCCTGGCAGTTAGCATCGATGATCCCGGCGCAGACGTGAAGGGGTTCGCCAAGCAGTACGGCCTCACGTTCCCTGTGTTGCATGATGCCAAGGGCGCTGCTGCCCAGGCTTACAAGGTGAACGCCATTCCAACGCTTTTCATAATCGGGAAGAACGGGGCCATCATCTCCAGGCACGAGGGGTTCGACCCCGCGATGGACCGCGACCTCCCGAAGCAGATAAGCGCTGCCATCGCCGCCAAGTAACCACAACGGTTTGGCACCAGGAGTGGCCGATGCTTAGCGTGGTTGACATCGCAGTGGCCCTGGGCGGGGGGCTTGTTTCGTTCGCCTCGCCCTGCGTCCTCCCGCTCATACCGGGGTACCTTTCTCTGCTCACCGGCCTGTCTGTGAAGGAGCTGCAGAGCGGCAACGGGGTGCCGGTGGGGAAAACGTTGGGGGCCACCGGGCTGTTTGTGCTGGGATTCTCGGTGGTGTTCACGGCGCTGGGGGCATCCGCATCGGCGCTGGGCGGGCTGCTGGCCGAACACCAGCGGGCGCTGGCACGGGCATCCGGGGTGCTGGTTATCCTCATGGGCCTGTTCGTGATGGGGATTGTGCGGATCCCCATCCTGTATCGGGAGAAGCGCGCTCACCTGTCGGCGAAGGCGGTGGGCGGCCCGGGGCTGGTGCTGCTAGGTATGGCGTTTGCGTTTGGATGGACGCCGTGCGTCGGCCCCGTGCTGGCGTCGATCTTGGCTTATGCCGGCTCAACGCAAACCGTGGCGCGAGGAGCCCTATTGCTGTTGGTTTACTCCTTGGGGTTGGGCGTGCCGTTCATGCTCACTGGGCTTGCGCTGAGCCGTGCGCTTGTGGCCTTCCAGTGGGTAAAGCGGCACTACACGGCCATTAACTACGCAAGCGGCGCATTGCTGGTTGCCATGGGGGTGCTGCTGCTCACCAACAAAATGACCTATATCAGCGCCCTTGCTCTGCGCTGGGGCGGCTAAAGTAGCCCGCCCCACAGACATGCCGCGGCTCTTCGTCGCCAGCCCGTGGCGGCAGATCTGCGCCAGCCCGTGGCCAACAACGGCTAGGTAGACTGCGCAAGCCATCACCATCACTGCCAGGCCGCGCTTCGGGTACCTCCTAACCAACACTGCACCGCACGCCACGCCTGCCAGCTTCAGCAACAGCTGTCCCCACTGTCCCAAGCTGCCGTATATCGGATTGAGCTCAACCGCCCCGCGCGCCAGCGCCCAGCGCGTCATCGCGAAGTCGCCCGCCGTAAGCACCGAGTAGAAGATCCACAGAGCCTCTCCGTAACGTGATCTCCTCTTCCCAGACGCGGCCATCAACTTCATTGTTGGCGGCACCCAACCCGCTCGACAGCAGCCGTGGCGTTGCCTGCACGTCGCGCAATGGGCCCCTCGCCAGAGGCAATGCGGGGCGCACAGACCAACACATGGCAATTCACGCAACGGCAGGAGCCGGTAGGACGGCGGATGTCGCGGGCCGATGGGCCAAAGCATGCGCACTGTGCTCTCGGGAAGCCCTGCCTTCCCAGCGTTGGGCTTGGCCTGATGCCCCCCTCAAGCGGCGGTGGGCGCTTCGCGTTGCTTGGCGATATCCGAGGAGAGGCTCTCTTCGCCACCAGTGTGAGTCACTTTCGGCTCGCACAGAGGGATTGCCTCGCATTATCCAACGCCGCGTGGCTCCGACAGCAAGCGCTACTCCCCGGCGATGATCTTGTCGATCCTGGCCGCCACGTCCGTGAGGTACGCCCTATCGCCGCCGCCAAGCTCGGCCGTCATGAAGCCGGAGTAGCCAACCGTGGCCAGCGCGCGGCGCACCGCCGGCCAGTTCACATCCCCATCGCGGAGATTCACGAACGCCCGTGGTCCCTTCTTGAAGTCCTTAAGGTGTACCCGGCGTATTCGCTTGCCCAGGGTGAGAATCCAGTCCTGCGGCCAACCGAACGCCACCACGTTGCCCACATCGAAGTAGGCGCGCACATAGGGGCTCTTCAGCTCATCGATGTAGCGGGCAAACTCTATGGGGCTCAGCAGGAAGTTGTTCCAAACGTCCTCAACGGCGATGACCACCTTCTGCTCCTCCGCATCGGGCAGAAGGGAGCGCAGGTGCTTCTGAGAGCGCTCGTAAGCCTCGATGTATCGTGTGCTCTCGTTCACTATGGCGGGGACCACCAGAACGGTGTCTGCGCCCTGCAACCTGGCGCTGCGCAACGCAGACCGTATTCCATCCACTCCACGCTGGGCCACTTGCGGGTCTGGGCTGCTCAGAGGGGCATCCCACCCACCGTACATTAGGGAATGAATGCGTATGCCGGCCCTCTCAGCCGCCGCCCTAAGGCCCTCTGCCGCCTTCGGATCGCTCTCCGGATAGCTTTCCACACCATCAAACCCGCAGTCGCGTGCAAGCTTAAAGCGATCCTCAACGGGCATCGAGTCCGGAAGCATGCTCATCACAACGGCCTTCTTCAGTTCGCCGCTCCCCGCAGAAGCGGCTTCGGCGGAACCCATGCTCATAATGCCTCCCATAGCCAAGGCAGCCGCGGCGGTGGCCCCAATCGCCTCCCGCCTCGTCATCCTGATAGCCATCGCGTCGTCCTCCAGCAGCGCACACGCGCCCTAGGCCATCTCTTCTACGAGGAGAGGGATGCATCCCCCTGCGGCCGAACATGGCTCTGAAGTTGGGAGCAGGCCAACATTGAAACCGCGCAAGCAGACAACCAACAGGGAACGCTGCAGACGACCCGCGTGAGCGAACGGCCTGACGCCCTCTTGCGCGTTTCGGTAGGCATCTTGCTCCTTAGGGATGCAGGCGAGTTGCCAGGCTGGACGAGGAGGCTGTGTGAAGGCTCTTGTAACGGGAGGGGCGGGGTTTATAGGCAGCAACCTGGTGCGAAGGCTGTTGCGCGACGGCCATTCCGTTCGCGTGGCGGATAACTTGCTCACCGGCCGGTTGGTCAACATCCAGGGGCTGCTGCACCGGATCGACTTCAGGCAGGTTGACCTGGCCGATCCGGAATCTGCCCTGGAGGTTGCAGATGGCGTTGAGTGCATCTTCCACCAAGCGGCGCTGCCATCTGTGCCGCGATCCGTGGAGGACCCCCTGGCCACCACAGTCAACTGCGTGATGGCAACCGTGAACGTGTTGGTGGCGGCGCGGAAGGCCGGTGTGCGCCGTGTGGTGTATGCCGCCTCCTCCTCCGCTTACGGCGACGCCGAGGGGATGCCACGCGTGGAGACCATCAGCCCGTCCCCCATCTCTCCCTACGCGGCCGCAAAGCTTGCCGGCGAGTACTACTGCAGAGCCTTCACCAAGGTTTACGGGCTAGAGACCGTTGCGCTGCGCTACTTCAACATCTTCGGTCCGCGCCAGGACCCGGCGTCCGAGTACGCCGCCGTGGTGCCCCGCTTCATCAAGGCGCTGTTGGAAGATGGGGAGATAACCATACACGGCGACGGCGAGCAAACGCGAGACTTCACTTACATCGATAACGCCCTGGATGCGAACGTGCTGGCGGCGTCCAGCCCCTTCGCGCCCGGCCGTGTGGTGAACGTGGCCACGGGCCAGCAGTACAGCGTTAACTGCTTACTTGAGACGCTTGAGCGGCTAACTGGCAAGAAGGCGCGCCGCGTTACGCTCCCCTCACGCCCCGGCGACGCCCGCCACTCCCTCGCCGACATCTCACTTGCTCGTCAGATTCTGGGGTATGAGCCATCGGTGAGCTTCCAAGACGGGCTGGAGCGCACAATCCGCTGGATGCGAGATGGGGTGGAGGTATAGGCTGGCGGAGACCCAACATGCTGCCAACGGCAATGGATTCACACGACTCGCGCTCCATAGCTGTAAACGGCTGGCCCGTGCGCCGCTGCCTTGGCGGTGGCAACGGAGACGCCCATACCCCGCCCGCATGCACGGCTGGTGACACGCCCTGCGGCTTGGCACCGTGGGGTGCCCGTGTGGTGGCTGGTTGGGCCCTTGTGATCTGGATGTCAAGGGGTGCGTGATGCGCGGCCTGGGTTCGGCCGTCACGTTGCTGGCGCTTGGTCTGCCGTTGGCGTTGGCGCGGGGCGCCGCCAGAACGGAACCCGCCGGCAGGACTAGCGGCGTTCCACCATCCGCAAACGCGCCCCAGGTGGTGCGAGTTAGCCTTTCCGCGCCAGACATTGTATGCCTGGAGGTGCAGGCGGGATGGGTTATACCCAGCAAACTGGAGCAGTACAGGCCGCGGGCCGATGATAAACCACACGCCGTGGGAGTCGCCACCTACCTTAAGCGCGATGGCAGGGACATCGGCTGGCTGATAGGAGCTCGCAAGGATGCGTTGGTCACCTTCGAGCGGCTGGTTGGCGATCCCCTCCGCGGCAGCGTCGGGTCTCCGGCAGCCTACTCGGTCAACGGCGAGCGGCCTGTTGCCGTGTACCTCAAGAGCAGGCCCAACGACTGGGCGCAGCCGTCCGCAGCCCAACCGGACCACCACGGCCTGGCGATGCTGCACACCATCTACCTGAAGATGGAACACCCATTGGCCTCCGGCGCAACCTACCACATCACCATCACCGGGCTGAACGTGCGCAACCCAGAGGTCACACTGGAATGCGACCCCACCAGGATTCGCAGCGAGGCCGTGCACGTGAATCAGATCGGCTACAGGCCCGATGACCCTGTGAAGCGCGCCTTTCTTTCGCTGTGGCTGGGCACGGGCGGCGCGTACCGATTTCCAGACGATCTGCGCTTTCGCCTGGTTAGGGATTCCACGGGACGCACGGTGTTCCGAGGCAACGTGGAGAAGGTGCTGGACGCCGATGAGCCAGAGAGGATGGGGCACGTCCAGAACTACCAGAAGACGGACGTGTACTGCATGGACTTCAGCGCCTTCCGCAGGGCAGGCCGGTACCGTGTGGTGGTGGATGGCGTGGGATGCTCCTACCCGTTCGACATAGACGGCAAAGTGTGGGAGCGCGCCTTCGTGACGCAGATGAAGGGCCTGTACAACCAGCGCAGCGGTATCGTCCTCGGTCCGCCATACACCGCTTTTCGCAAGCCGCGCGACTTCCACCCCGCGGACGGCGCCTCGATCTACCAGTCCGTCTACACCGTGCTTGATGGCGGCGAGCAAAGCCTTGGACTGGAGAAAGGCAGCACCGGCCGCCTAGTTCCTCAGGCATGGGGTGGCTATCATGACGCGGGAGACTGGAATCCCCGCCGGGCAACCCACTTGCGGGTTACGATGGCGCAGATGGAGCTGCTGGAGCTTTTCCCGGAGTTCTTCCAACGCCTGTCATTGGACATTCCGCACCGCCCCGGCTTGCCGGACATCCTCACCGAGGCCCTCTTCGAGGTGGACCTTTTCCGCCGCCTGCAGGCGCCAGATGGGGGTGTCGGCTTCGGCATCGAGACGAACGGGGACCCCATCGAGGGGGAGGTGAGCTGGCTGCAGTCCATGCCGGCTTACGTCTACGCGCCGGACCTGTGGTCGTCTTACATCTACGCGGCGGCTGCTGGCCGCGCGGCGGGGCTGCTAAGCAAGTACGACACCAAGCTATCGGCACTGTACCGCCACAGTGCCCTGGCCGCCATGCGCTGGGCGGAGGCCCAGTGGTCCAAGCGCAGAGCCAGTGGAACGTTGGGAAAGCTGCCTTGGGAGGTTGCCGATGATCGGAACCTGGCGGCCGTTGTGCTTTACGGTTTGACACGGGACAAGTACTGGCACCACGTGTTCATTGAGAACACATGTCTCTCTAGCCCACAAGCCAAGCTCTACGCTTGGGGTGACCACGTGCAGGAGGACGCAGCGTTTGCCTATGCCTGCCTGGACGCGCGGCTTACGGACGGAGCGCTGAGGCACAACGCCATCGTTGGGCTGGAGGAGATGGCGCGTGCTTGCTTGGATTACGCGCGCGGCAACGCGTACAACCTCGCCTGCCCAGATCGGTACAGGCCCACCTTTGCGGGCTTCTTCAGCACGCCGTTGGCCACGGCGCTTGCCAGGGCGCACTACCTCACCGGCAAACCGGAGTACCTTGCAGGGCTGGTCCGAGCCACGCAGTTTCAGTCCGGCTGCAACCCCAACAACATGACCTACACTGTGGGCGTTGGCGCCAACTGGCCCAAGCACCCACTGCATCTAGATAGCCGTCGCACGGGCCAGCCGGCACCGCTTGGCCTTACCGTTTTCGGCAACTTCGACTACAACCAGCAGAAGGACGTTTGGATGACGTGGCCGCTCACCTACCACCTCAACCAGGTCTGCACCCCGCCGCCAAGCGAGTGGCCCATCGCAGAGGCCTACTTCGATATCTTCCTTTTCGTGGCGCAGAACGAGTTCACGGTGGACACCTGGACGCCAAACGTGTACGTGTGGGGCTATCTGGCGGCGCGCGGAACCTCCAGCAGACCGCATTTTGCTGGGCGCAGGTGAGCCGCTTCTCGCGCCGCACACCCGCGCGTTGGGGGTGGCGCGTTTGCTAATGCGCACTTTTCCGCTGTCCTTCGAAGGAGAGACTTGGCGCGCCGCGAAGAGAGATCAAGGTGGCTTGCCGCCGGAAGTGGGCTTGCGCGCGTCTGCTCTGCGCCCGGTCGATCCTGCCGGCGTCCGTATAGCAATACCATGTCTGCGGTTTCTGGTCGCATCCTCCTTAGTGGCATCCGATTCAGGGGGCGTCACGGCGTCTCCGCCGAAGAGCGCGCCACTGGCGGCAGCTACAGCGTTGACGTCGATATGGCGTGCGACCTTGGTCCCGCCATAGCTTCGGACCACGTGCAGGACACCGTTAACTACAGCCAGGTGTACAAGCTGGTGATGGATATCGGCCGAGGGCGGAGCTTCCACCTTCTGGAGGCCCTTGCTGGAACGATAGCATCCGAGATCTTGCAGCGCTTTCCAGTAAGGTCGGTGACCGTCCGCGTTCGCAAGCTTCACCCTCCCCTGGACGGAATCGTGGAGTACGCTGGCGTTGAGGTTACCCGCGCACGGGAGGACGACGCCTGAAGCCTCCCGGCCTCATCCCCAAGCCGAGCATGAGAGTTACCGTTACCAAGGACGACATAACGCGCGCCCTGCGCCACATAGGGGTGGCCAGCGGAGACGTGCTGCTGGTGCATAGCTCGCTCTCTGCACTGGGCTACGTTGAAGGCGGCGCAAACGCGGTGATAGATGCCCTGCTTGAGGCCGTGGGCACCAACGGAACCGTTATGGTGCCCACGATCACGGGCAGGCCAGAGCACGGCCCAGATTGCCCGCCAGAGTTCGACGTTCGCCACAGTGCCTCGTGGACCGGCATCGTCCCCGAAACGTTCAGACGCCGCCCGGATGCCTTGCGCAGCCTGCACCCAACCCACTCCGTGGCCGCCATTGGGCCAAAGGCCGCCTTCCTCGTGGCGAACCACGAGCGCAGCTCCACCCCTTGCGGACGCGACACCCCCTATGGCCGCCTGGTTAGCTTGGGTGGCAAGGTCCTGTTGCTGGGGGTGGATCACAACCGAAGCACGCTGTTCCACCACGTGGAGGAGGAGGCTTCGCTGGCGTACCACCTCCAGGTTCAGCCGGTGGTGGCCAGGGTTACGGGCGTCGATGGCGTTCAGGAGGAGACCCCGCCCATATACCTGCACGACTGGTCCACCCCGCGGGACTTCAATCGCTTGGAGCCCGCGCTCATCAACGGCGGCGCGGAGCTGGTTGGCACCGTTGGCAAAGCGCCAACGCGCCTCATCGATGCCGCCAGAATGGTTGAGATAGCATTGGCCGCCTTGGCAAAGGACCCATCTGCTCTGCTGCCAGCAGGATACACACCCCGTGCCGCAGTCGGCGACGAGTTCGCCGTGCCGATCAAGCGGCTGGAGGAGGGGAGAGACCTTCCGCTGCCTGCATACGCCACCGCTGGCTCCTCTGGCATGGACCTCAGGGCGGCCATCCGAGAACCGATGGTGATTATGCCCGGACGGTTTGCTCTTGTACCGGTGGGGATAAGCATTGCGCTTCCTGCCGGTTATGAGGGACAGATTAGACCCCGAAGTGGCCTGGCCGCCAAGGCCGGCGTTACAACCCTTAATAGCCCTGGTACTGTAGACTCCGACTACCGCGGCCCCATACAGGTTGTGCTTGCGAATCATGGCTCTGAGCCGTTCACTGTGAACAGGGGAGACCGCATAGCCCAACTGGTGATAGCTCCAGTGGCTCGCATAAGGTGGGAGGAGCGAGAAGACCTGCCGGATACCGAACGTGGCGAGGGAGGATTTGGCCACACGGGGGTTTAGCGGGCAGTGGTAGAGCTCGTTTGGCCAAGCTCTTGGGGCACGTTAGCCTCTCCAGGCATTCATCTGCATCATACCGTGGAGTTGGCCACACGTAAGCTCCCGCCCGCCGCAGTACGTTAGCGCCGTCATCAGGGGCGCTTTGGCTTGGTTGGGAGGATCAACGCACCAATGCATGGCAGAAACGCCAGCGGCGGCTCTGGTTGTTACGCCGTGGAAGAACCTGCACGGCGGATACTGTCTGACACATTCGCAATACCGTATCGAACTGGGCTGCAGGAGCTGCCCATGCTTAGGGAGCGAATCCGCCACGTGGCGGAATCGTTGCCGTTCACCGATCAGGAGCTGGACGACATAAGCCTCGCCCTGGTGGAGGGGGCCACGAACGCCTTCCGTCACGGGCGGCCGGACCACGGGGATGGGCACGTGCTGTTCGAGGCATACGGCACCGATGACTGCTTTCGTGTGTTCATAACCGACCGCGGCCCGGGCTTCGATCCAGACTCCATACCGGAACCGGACCCAAACGCCCTTCCGGAAGGCGGCATGGGCATCTTCCTTATGCGCAGCGTGATGGACGCCGTCATCTACCGCTTCGAGATGGGCACAACCCTGGAACTGGTGAAGTATCCATCAACGTCGCCCGATGACCGCGCAGATGCTTGAGGCGCTAAGTTGGCCCTCCGGTGCAGCGCTGTTCTGTTCGATCTTGACGGCACGCTCTTGGACGAAGAGCTGAGCGCACGGTGTGGCCTAACCGCCACGTGCAGTTGGGCATCTGCGCTCACCGACGTCTCCGCCGACCGAATTCAGGCGGCGGCGGAGGCCGTTGGGCCGGATGCCTGGCTTGCCCTCGATACGGAGGGATACCACGCTGCCTTCGGCATCACGTGGGAGGAGGTGTGCTGGGGCCAGTTCGGTCCGGAGACGGAGGCGCATCATCCCGTCCTGTCCCGAGAACACCGACGGTACCGCACCGCCATCTGGCGCTCCATTCTGGCTTCCGTCGGCGTGGACGATCCCGCCGTCGCGGACGCCGTCGCCGAGCGCCACGCAGCCGAGCGGGCCGCAACCCATCTGCTGTTTCCTCACGCGCTTCGCGTTCTCGGCACCCTCGCCCCCAGCTTCCGGCTGGGCCTCGTTACCAACGGCCCAAGGGACCTCCAGATGGCCAAGCTTGAGCGCGCTCGCCCACACCATTGCGCCAGCGCCACTGAGACCGTGCGCTTGCTTGACCTCCTGGACCCAATAGTGATATCCGGCGAGGTGGGCTTCCACAAGCCCAACCCAGCTCTGTTCCGCGTGGCCCTTGAGCGGTGCGGGGTTGGTCCAAGCCAGGCCGTGTACGTGGGCGATTCCCAGCGGCGCGACCTGTGTGGCGCGACGGCCGCGGGCATCCAAACTGTGTGGGTCAACCGCACCGGCGCCGCACTGCTACCCGGCGTCCCACCGCCCGCCGCCCAGATCTCATGCCTCGAGCAGCTGCCTCCGCTCCTATTAGCGCCATAGAAGGAGATGTAACCCATATGAAGCGTCTCTGGCTCCTGGTTCCGGTGGCCCTGGTTGCGGTTCAGATGGCCGGTTGCGGCCGCTCCACAACGACAAGCCAGCCCAGCTCGCGGGCAACGGGCCGCACCATCACCGTGGCCATGATGCCCAAGCTCAAAGGCATCGATTACTTCAACGCCTGTGAGAAAGGCGCCCGTGAAGCCGCCGCTCAGCTTGGCAACGTCAACCTGATCTACGATGGCCCGCTGGAGGGGAAGGTTGATAAGCAGATCGAGATGATCGACGGCTGGATCACAAAGCACGTTGACGTCATCGCGGTTGCCTGTAACGATCCCGTGGCCATCGCACCTGTGCTCAAGCGGGCGAGAGAGGCCGGCATCCACGTGATCACCTGGGACGCGGACGCCGACGCTAGGAAGGCCGACCGCGAGTTCTTCGTGAACCAGGCGAGCCCAGAGGCCATCGGCAATGAGCTGATCGATGTGATGGCTGAGGAAGCCGGGCCAAATGCGCGCGTCCTGATTGTTACATCCTCTCTCACTGCCCCCAACCAGAACGAGTGGATCAAGTACATGAAGGCCCGTCAGGCGGCCAAGTATCCCCGCATGACGATCGTGGATATCAAGCCCTCTGAAGAGGACCAGCAGCTTGCCCTAAGGGTTACCCAAGATATGCTCAAGTCGGATCCGTCTATCAATGGCGTGATCGGTCTGTCATCTGTGGCGTTCCCCGGTGCCGCCGAGGCCGTGCGCCAGGCGCACCTCAGCGGCAAGGTGGTGGTAACTGGCCTGTCCACGCCGTCCAGCATGAGGACCTATGTGAAGGACGGCACCGTGAAGACCGTGGTGCTTTGGAACCCGCTGGACCTTGGGTACCTAACCATCTACGCCGCAAGGGCCCTTGCCGACGGCACTCTTAAGCCCGGCTCCACGTCCATTTCAGCCGGCCGCTTGGGCACGAAGGTGGTGAAGGGCGACCAAGTGCTTCTCGGCCCGCCAATGCGCTTTACGAAGGCGAACATAGACCAGTACAACTTCTGAAGCCTTGCGCAGCCAAAGCGCGGCGACTTGTGCGGTGGGCGGCCGCCGCCGGGTGCCGCCCCTCACCCGAACGCATCCCATCGCAGGGGTGTGGGTGCTGGGCCGCCCCACCGCTCACCCTGTTCCAGCGGGCATGAGCCCGGCACGTTTCCCCCAACCAGGGCCTCCTATCTCCAACCCATTCCCCTGCGCCCTGGACGAACGGACGCGCTCGGCGCCACTATGTGTCCTGTGCGCCGCGCCTGCTCTACCGCGCCACCTTCAGCAGTATGTGGCGCCGCTCGCCAAAGTAAGCCCTGTCACGCGCCTCAAGGGTGAGCACAACCTCCGAATCGTCGCTCAGGCCGGAGCTTACGGTGACGGGGCCGATCTCCACGTCCTCGTATCGCGCCACATCCCGCGAGATGGGTGCGCCAAAGGTGAGCCGCGGGAGCCCTGACGACCGCTCATCCGGCCGGGGATCTCCCACCAGCCGTACCGCGCCCGCCGCCTCGCCGGCTAGCCACCGCGCATCGCCCGTGTTGCCCACCGATGCCTTCACCATCACGGGCTTGCCAGCGGCCACGGTGACGGGCTTGCCATCCTGCGCCTCCTGCCATTCGCCCTCGGCGTCCATCACCTGCACGCTGTTGAACTCTGCGTTCAGGTACTTCAGCGGGTTGAAGCCATCGTAGGGAACGTTGCCCACCGCCACCAGCGGGCAGTCTGCGGATGTGGTGCCGGTGCCAGCGGTGCGCACGCCCACCATTCCGCCCTGCTTCACCGCCTCCACGTAGAAGCGCTTGTTGCTCTCGTACACCGCCTGGTAGGCGGCGGCGTGAAGGTCCCGGTCCACCGTCACCCATATCGTGGGGGACGGCACCGGCCGTGGGGTTGTTGCCTGGGAGGCATGCCGCTTCAGCTCCAGCGCCGATGGCCTCGGCGTGCCGTCCGGCGCGATGATGCCGAAGTCGCTTCTCTCGTCCACGCGGTAACCGCCCACGGACCACCATGACGCGAGGCCGTTGGCTCCGGACTTCAGCAGCATCTGGGCGAAGCCGCTGTGTAGTTTCGCCTGCGCGGCCGCCTTCTCGCCGGTGGTGTCGTACGGGTAGATGGAGGAGCCGAACTCAGCCCAGAACACGGGATTGCCGTTCCCTGCGTAGCGGGCGTACGCAGTGGTGAAGCCGGCCTCCGATGGATCGAGGCCATATCCCTCTGGCGACGAGAAATCGAAGTGCTTGCCGCACGAGATGAGGTCGTAGGCAAACCAGCCCGTCCAGCTAGGCTGGGATGCGGACCTGGCGGAGATCAGGTGGTGGGCGTCCAGAGCGCGTATCTTGCGGATAACGGCGCCGTATCTGCGGCTGATGACGTCGTCGGCGCAGCGCTCGTAGGCGGCGACCATCTTCAGCCAGGGGCCGTCGCGCCTAAGCTGGTCGTCCGATGGGTTGGTGACCTGGCCGGAGGCGTTACGCGGGATGGGGAAGCCCCAGTTCTGCTCGGCGTGCTGGATGGTGCCATACCGATCGATCACCCACTGCTCCCACTCACGGTCCCACCGAGCGCGCTCCTCGTGGTTGCCGAGGTGGTGCTCCCACGCGATGTCGTACGCCCAGATGTTGGGGTTCTGGGCGAAGCGCCCCTCCGTTATAAGCCTGGTAAACAGCTTCTCATCGGTGTAGAACGGGTGGGCGCCGCCGATGAAGAGGTTCGTCCTGATGCCATGCCTTGCCGCCCTTGCGACGAAGTCGTTTGCCTGCCGGATTCCGCTTGGCTCATTGAGTTGGATGCTAACGGAGGTGAAGCCCAAAGATTCCAGCGTGCGCAGGTCCCGCTCGACGACCTGGGGATCGTAGAAGGAGGCGGAGAGCCAGTGCAGGCGATACTGCTCCGGATCGGTGCCGGCCACGTTGGACTGCCAGTAGTTCACGCCGTAAGGGTACCACTTGCGGACGGCGTGGGAGGCGCTGTCGGCGCTGCGTTGGGGGCTAGGCTCCCAGAAATCGCCGTGCGCGGCGCTCACGAAGGCGTCGCTGGGTGCTGGTCCAGCCGCCAGTATGCTGACCTGCTGCTGGATGCTGTCTATCACGCGCCCGTTCTCCAGCAGCTGGGTGGTGATGGTGTAGATTCCGGGCGACCGCGAGCTCTGGGCCCAGTCGGCGCGGACCGGCGTTATAGCACCGGGTGTCACAGTAACCTCGCGATCCAAGAGGCTGATTCGGCCGCCCGGCCCAGCCGCCTGCATGCGGACGGTTGCGCGCCGCTCTGCGTGCCCTGAGTTCGCCACCACGGCGCCGATGGGGATCTGGCCCTCATCCTCGAAGTAGGAGAAGCCCTCCGCGCCGGCGTAGCCCAAGAACAGGCCCTGGGAGATCCGACGGGCGAGCATGGCGGCGGCGCGGGGCAGGTCGGTTGGCTTTGCGGCCCCGGCAAGCTGGCCGAAGATAGCGCCCTTGTACTCGCCGTCGAGGTTCAGGTAGAGGGACTCCAACGTGCCGCGCCACTTGCCGGCCTGATCTCTGATCTCCGCGATTGGGATCCAACGGCCGTGCCTTCCGTCGCTGGAGAAACCCAGGCCTCGAGGGCGCGGGATGGGGGTCACCACCGGTCCGGTTTGGTTGCCGGTCTCGGTGGCGAGGTCGCCGGGGCCGGCGGGCTTGGGGCTTACGGACGGCAGGCGGTAATACTTGTAGAAGGGTGAAAGGGTCTCAAGCACGGGCGGCTCAAAGCTAGGCCGCTGAACGCCCGATGGCAGCCTGGCCGCGCCCACGGTGGTGATCCAGTACGAGTGCTTGCCGGGCGTAAGCGGGCCGTGTTGCTGGGCCAGGCCGACGGAGAGGCGCACGGCGTTGGCCGGGTTGAGGTGGTCTCCCGCACCGCCTCTTCCTTTGGACGGGTTATCTGGCCAGTACGCGAAATCCGCGGCGTCCAGCACGTAGCGCCGCCACCTGGTGCTGAGTGGGACGGCGGTCATCCAACGCGAGCCATCGCGCTCCTGCCACTCCACGGTTAGCGCCTTGGTTGAGGCGTCTGCCTTGGCCCAGAACACGGTGAGGGGTTCACCGGGCGCAAACGGCGTGCCGACGGCGGTGGCAAGCACATCCCAGCCCACCGGATCTGTAACCTCCACGTGAAGCGCCGCCGGCGATGCTGGCGGGCCAGACCGCTCTAGCCTCCAAGAGGCGCTGGCATTGGAGCCGCCGGCGGAGCGCTGCCACTGGGTCTCGCCCGTGCGGCCCAAGTCCACCACCGGATGAGAGACCGCCACCCGCTGCAGAGTTCGCTGCCACGCCGCGTCGGCCGCCTTGGCGGAGCTCTCGAAGAGCGGACCGCCCACCACCAGCAGGTCGCCGCCGGCGCGGAGGAAGGCGAGCATGTTTTGTAAGGCGGATAGCGGGCAGTTGGATGCATCGGGCAAGAGAAGCGCATCGAAGCGCGTTGCGCTCAGGACCGATGGGTCGGCGAGTTGGGCATCGGAGAGTAAGGCGGCCTCCATCCCGTTCTGGATGAGCTGGTTGGCGAACTCCTTCGCGCGACCGCCGACGCTATGCACGGCCACGGAGTAGCGGGCGGCGGCCATGCATGTCGGAGCGGCCAGCACGGCGAGCGCAACGCATATGCAGGTGGCGAATCTCATGGGCACTGCTCCATAGCGCGGCTACCTGGTGAGGGCCAGGATCAGCTCGCGATAGGTTGGGTAAGCGCGCAGCAGCTCCTCGCGGGATGCGGCCTGGTAGTCGGCGTAGTCAAAGCCGGGTGCCACGGTGCAGCCCAGGAGGGCGTAGCTGCCGCCTGGCTTCAGCCTGGCTCCCTGCCACACTCCGCGCGGCACAACCAGTTGAGGGCGCATACCGGCGCCGATATCGCTGCCCAGGATGAACAGCTCTCCGGTGCCGTCTGGGCGGAGGTGCAGCATCTCCACGGGGTCTCCTGCGTAGAAGTGAAACACCTCGTCGGAGCGAAGGCGGTGCATGGCGGAGAAGGTGTGAGGTGTGAGCAGGTAATATATGGCCGTGCAGAAGGAGCGGGGACTTCCGTAGCGAAGGGGCAGCGCATCGGCAGCCACGCCCTCATCGCACCGATAGGTCTCGGCGAAGAAGCCCCCCTCTGCCGGGTGAGGTGAAAGGTTGAGAAGAGCGATCAGCTCGTCGGCTGTCATTGAGCACGCTCCATAATCGTGAGGCGGTGACGCCCGGGCGAGCACCACCACGTGGGCATGTTCGCAGGACGCAGCAGCCTGTCCTTTCCAACGTTGCGGGAGAGCTGGCGCGGAGCGCGAAGGGAATAGACGATGGCACGGCACGTTGGCCGCCATCAAGGCGATCGTAGGGAGGCACCATCGATGGTTCGTTTGCTCAGTTGCACCGCAAGGCTGCTGCCCGTCCTAACGCTGCTGGCATCCTGCACCTCGCTCGCCCAGCCCACCATCA
>Ga0078972_1005188_pt1 | contig 33704 bp, 26 predicted proteins | sample YelNatPaOPGAMG01_FD_67568 | JGI IMG/M metagenome (GOLD analysis project Ga0078972, IMG submission 67568) | Hot spring thermophilic microbial communities from Obsidian Pool, Yellowstone National Park, USA - OP-RAMG-01 (SPADES assembly) (version 2) | ecosystem: Environmental > Aquatic > Thermal... | reverse complement strand
GCGAGGCGCAGATCGCCAACTGGGGCCACAAGATCAGGGCGAGCGCGTACGTGCCCGCTTGGCAGCAGGACCTTTCACCCACCCCGCCCACCTCCGCCCCACCTCACGCACGTCCTCGGGCGTCGTCAGCCGGAGCCAGTCGCGCTTTCCGGCATCCCAGCGCACCGGCAGATGCTGCTCCCAGAACTCGCGCAGCCGTGCCATGACCGGGCTGTAGCCGGCGATCAGCCGGCGCTCGCCCCTGAACGCCACATAGCGGTAGGACCCATGGCGCTCATAGTGCCGGCGCACCGGCTCCCAGCCGTCGATGGGCACGAGCTCGGCATCCCTAAACACCGGGGGCAGCTCCGGTAGCGGCAGCGGCAGAAGGTGCAGGTGGGCATGGGGCACGGTCTGCCCCGCCACGCCGTTCTCCCAGGCCATGGCCTCGGCGCCGTAGGTCTCGCGCAGGAAGCGCCGCACCCGCGCCGAGGCCTCCTCCACCTCCACGAGCAGCTCAGCCGGCGCCGCCGCCAGGCACGCCAGGTGCTCTTTCGGGATGATCAGGATGTGCCCCGGCGTCATCGGGAACTTGTCGGGCACCACCCGCAGCCCCGGGGTCTCGAACAGCGCCTCCGGCTGCCCCTCCCGCGTGCAGAACACACACTCGCTCACGCCGCGCCCATCCCTTCACCGCGCCCAACGGAACACGCAGCCTCTCTCCCCGGCAACATGCCGCGCCCACGACACCACTAACGGAACACGCAACACGCATTACGTTCTACGCATTGCGCTTTACCCATTACTGCCCATCATCGGCATCCGGATCCCATGCCTCTTGGCCGCCGCGATCGCCTCCGGGTACCCGGCATCCGCATGCCGCACGATGCCGATGCCCGGATCGACGGTGAGCACCCGCTCCAGCCGCCTGGCCGCCTCGGGCGTGCCGTCGGCGACGATGACCTGCCCGGCGTGCTGGCTGTAACCGATGCCGACGCCGCCGCCGTGGTGGAACGAGACCCAGGTGGCCCCGCAGACGGCGTTGAGCAGAGCGTTGAGGATCGGCCAATCCGACACGGCATCGGACCCGTCGCGCATGCCTTCCGTCTCGCGGCGGGGCGAGGCGACCGAGCCGCAGTCGAGGTGGTCGCGGCCGATGACGATGGGCGCCTTGATCCTGCCCTGGCGCACCAGGTCGTTGATGAGCAGGCCAAAGCGCGCCCGCTCGCCATAGCCCAGCCAGCAGATGCGCGCCGGCAGCCCCTGGAAGGCCACCTTCTCGTGGGCCATGCGGATCCAGCGCACCAGGTGCTCGTCGTAGGCGAACTCGCGCTGCACCACCTCGTCGGTCACCCAGATGTCCTCCGGGTCGCCCGAGAGCGCCGCCCAACGGAACGGCCCCTTGCCCTCGCAGAAGAGCGGCCGCACAAAGGCGGGCACAAAGCCCGGAAAGTCGAAGGCATCCTTCACGCCCGCGTCGTAGGCGCGTTGGCGCAGGTTGTTGCCATAGTCAAAGACCACCGCGCCCTGCTTCTGGAAGGCCAGCATGGCCCGCACGTGCTCGGCCATCGACTCGAGCGCGCGCCGGCGATAGGCCTCCGGGTCCGCCTGCCGCAGGCGCGACGCTTCCTCCAGGCTCATCCCCGCCGGCACGTAGCTCATGGGGTCGTGGGCGGGGGTTTGGTCGGTCACCACGTCGGGGCGCACGCCGCGCGCCACCAGCTCCGGGTAGACCTCGGCGGCGTTGCCGATCAGGCCGACCGACTTGGGCTCCTTGCGCCGCAGCGCCTCCTCCACCAGGGTCATCGCCTCTTCCAGGTTGTCGACCACCACATCCACATAGCGCGTATCGAGGCGTCGCCGAGCGCGGGCCGGGTCCACCTCCACGATCAGGCCGACGCCCTCGTTCATGGTGACGGCCAGCGGCTGGGCGCCGCCCATGCCGCCGAGGCCGGCGGTGAGCACAAAGCGGCCCCGCAGCGAGCCGCCGAAGTGGCGCTGGGCGGCCGAGGCCAGGGTCTCGTACGTCCCCTGCAGGATACCCTGCGTGCCGATATAGATCCACGACCCGGCGGTCATCTGGCCGTACATGGTCAGCCCGGCAGCGTCGAGGGCATCGAAATGCTCCTGCGTGGCCCAGGCCGGCACCAGGTTGGCGTTGGCGATCAGCACCCGCGGCGCATCGGTATGGGTGCGGAAGATGGCCACCGGCTTGCCCGATTGCACGAGCAGGGTCTCGTCGTTCTCCAGCTCCTTCAGCGCGGCCACAATGGCGTCGAAGGCCCGCCACGAGCGCGCCGCCTTGCCCCGGCCGCCATAGACGATCAATTCATCGGGCTTTTCGGCCACCTCCGGGTCCAGGTTGTTCATCAGCATGCGCATCGCCGCTTCCTGGCCCCAGCCCTTGCAAGAGAGCGCCATCCCCCGCGGCGCACGCACCACACGAGCACCCATGCCGCAACTCCTTTCTGCAAGAAGGAACTGATGGAACTGGGGAACTGGCGGAACTGAGGGGATGGGGGTGAAGTGATACGGACACAGAGGCCTCACCTCCCACCTTCGCGCTCCCTTCGCGTCCTTCGCGCTGCCTTCGCGCTGCCTTCGCGCCCTTCGCGCTGCCTTCGCGCTGCCTTCGCGCGCCCTTCGCGCTCCCTTCGCTCCCTTCGCGCTCCCCCCTTCAGTTCCCCAGTTCCGTCAGTTCCCCCAATTCCCTCAGTTCCCCAGTTCCGCGGTTCCCTCGTTCACCACCCGCACGAGCTCGCCGCTCCGCACCAGCTCCAGCACCGCCTCGATCAGCGGCGCCATATAGGCATCGTGCTCCAGGAAGGGCACGCGCTCCCGGATCAGCGCATAGGCCGGCGCGGTGCCGCGGCCCAACCGCACGTTGCCCAGCACCTCGCGGCGAAAGTCGATCCCCTGCGCCGCGGCGAGCAGCTCGATGGCCAGGATGGTCTCCACATTCTCCAGGATCTCCTCTGCCTGCCGCGCGGCGATGGGCCCCATGCTCACGTGGTCCTCGGTGTTGGCCGAGGTAGGCACCGTGTCGACGCTGGCCGGGTGGGCCAGCACCTTGTTCTCGGAGGCCAGCGCCGCCGCGGTGTACTGGGCGAGCATAAAGCCCGAGTTCAGGCCGCCGTGCTTGATCAGGAAGGCCGGCAGCGTGCCCTGGTTCGAGGCATCGTCGGTCAGGCGGGTCACCCGCCGCTCAGAGATGTTGCCAATCTCGGCCAGTGCGGTCTTCAGATAGTCCATGGCCAGCGCCACCGGCTCGCCGTGGAAGTTTCCGCCGGAGAGGCAGACGGGCGTGCCATCGTCTTCGAAGAAGATCAGGGGGTTGTCGGTGGCGCTGTTGAGCTCAATCTCCAGCACCCAGCGGGCATAGGCGATGGAGTCGCGCGCGGCGCCGTGCACCTGGGGCATGCAGCGCAGGGTGTACGCGTCTTGCACATTCAGGGGGTCATCAGGCCGCAGGAACTGCGAGCCCTCCAGCAGCCGTCGCAGGTAGGCCGCGCAGGCCATCTGCCGCGGATGGGGCCGCACGGCGTGGATGCGCTCATCGAAGGCGCGCGGCGTGGCGTGCAGCGCCTCGCACGAGAGGGCACCGGCGATGTCGGCCACCTGAGCCAACTGCTCGGCGCGCCAGGTGACCAGCGAGCCAATCGCGGTCATGAACGCCGTGCCGTTGGTGAGGGCCAGTCCCTCCTTGGCGCCCAGGGTGAGCGGCTCGAGGCCTGCCCGGCGCAGCGCTTCGCCGCCCGGCAATAGCTCGCCACGGTAGGTCGCTTCGCCCTGCCCCACCAGCACCAGAGCCATGTGGGCCAGGGGCGCCAGGTCGCCCGATGCCCCCAATGACCCCTTGCAGGGGATGCGTGGATGCACCCCGGCATTGAGCGCGGCGAGCAGCCGCTCGACCGTCTCGACTCGCACTCCCGAGTGCCCCTTGGCCAGTGTATTGGCACGGATGAGCATCACCGCCCGCGTCGTCGCCTCGTCGAGCGGTTCTCCGACGCCCACGGCATGGCTGAGCAGAATGTTCTGCTGCAGCCGCTCCGTGTCGGCCGGCGGAATGATGCGGCTCTTGAAATGGCCAAAGCCAGTGGTGACGCCATAGACCACATCGCCGCAGGCAAGAAAGTGGTCCACAGCTTCGCGGGCACGGACGACACGCTCGCGCGCGCCCGGCGCCAGGTCTACCTGAACTCGAGCGGGCTCCCGGTAGGCACGGGCCACCGCCACGACGTCCTCGATCTCGAGGCCTTCGCCATCCACGATGATGTGCGTGCGGGTATCCACGTCCTGCCTTCCGCTAGCTGAGGGAGAGCGGGCCTCCACCGGTCCGCGATACAGGTCCTTGCTTTGATGGTACGCCCAACGCGGCATTTCTGCAAGTGCCCCGCATAGGCACAGCAGGCCCTGTCACTGTGGCGTTCGGCCGCCCAACCACCCAGGCGCACCCAACAAGAAGGCGGGGTCTCCACGTGCCGTGGCTACCCCGCCTCGTTCCCCGCCCGGGATGGGTGTGCTTGTGCCTACTTCTTCTCAGGCGCCGCCGCCAGATGCGGCCGAACCCGCTCCATGAGGCGCTCCTTGGGCATGTAGCCCACGATGCGCTCCACCGGCTGGCCATCCTTGAAGACGATCAACGTGGGGATGCTCTGCACACCAAAGCGTGTCGCCGTCGCTGGGTTCTGGTCCACATCGAGCTTGCCAACCTTGAGGGCACCTGCCTGCTCGCTCGCGATCTCCTTCACCACCGGGGCGATCATGCGGCAGGGGCCACACCAGGCCGCCCAAAAATCCACCAGGACAGGGGTGTTCGCCTGCAGCACTTCCTTCTCAAAGGTCGCATCAGTCACTTCCACCGGTTCCGTAGCCATCTCCGCTACTCCTCTCTCCGGACTCTCCGGATACTCCAAAGCGCAGGAACAACTCGACGATCCGATAAAGCTGGTTCTTCACCTGCTCGTCGGCGGTGCCGCGCAGGCACTCGGCCAGGTGACGCTCGACAATGAAGAGCCCCGCCTTGTCGAGTGCGGCTCGGGCGGCCATCAACTGTGTGAGGATGGCCTCACAGTCCTTGCCTTCCTCCACCATGCGCTGCAAGCCACGGATCTGCCCCTCCACGCGTCGCAGACGACGCAGGGCCTCACTCCGTGCCTGCTCCATGCCCTCTGCCACTGCCGCCCAACCTTTCTCTGTGGCGATACCCATGGGGGGTATCTATGCGCATTCTACACCGTTCCCGCGTCTCTGTCAAGCCCGGCCCATGGCCTCTGGCGCAACCGGCTGCCAGTATAGCCGGGCGCAGAATCCATGTCAAGGCAGTTGACTTTTCAGGGAGCATCGAGTATGCTTCTCCTGTTGGTTCCTGTTTTCTCTTCTCAAGGCGGAGGAGCCCATGTACCTACATGCCGACAGCACCCGTTGTTCGGGATGCCGCGCCTGCCAGCTCGCCTGCTCCCTGCACCTCTTTGGCGAGAACAACCCCAAAAAGTCCGCCCTGGCCATCATCCCCCACTTCCCTGACCCCGGCACTTTCGAGGTCAGAACCTGCACCCAGTGCGGGACCTGTGCCGACGTCTGCCCGGCCGACGCCATCCACCAGAACGACCGCGGCGCTTACACCATCGACGCCGACGCATGCACCGGCTGCCTGGCCTGCCAGGAAGCCTGCCCGGAGCAGGTTATCTTCACCCGCCCCGAGCTCGACGCCCCCTTCAAGTGCGATGCCTGCGGCGATTGCATCGCCGTCTGCGGCATGGACGTTCTGTCGCTGAGCTGAGGAAAGGAGAGAGTCCATGTTCGGGTACGGCGGACGCATCCTGCGCGTCGACCTTTCGAGCGGCCGTACGTGGGCAGAGCCCATGCCCGAGGAGCTCGCCCGCGATTACCTGGGCGGGCGTGGCGTCGGCGCCTACCTTCTCTACCGTGAGGTACCCCAGGGCACTGAGCCGCTTTCGCCGGCCAACCGCCTCTACGTCTCCGCAGGCCCCCTGTCGGGCCTGCTTGTGCCCGGCGCCGGCAAGTGCGACATCGCCTGCAAATCGCCCCTCACGGGCGGCTATGCCGGCGCGAGCGTAGGTGGCCTGCTGTCGGCCGAGATGAAATGCGCCGGCTATGACACCATCGCCATCCAGGGCGCCGCGGCCAAGCCGGTGTACCTCTTCATCGACGATGACCGCGTCGAGCTGCGCGACGCCACCCCCTATTGGGGCCAGGGCTCGCTCACGACCGAGAAGGCCCTCAAGCAGGCCCTCGGCGAGGAGTTCCAGATTGCCACCATCGGCCCGGCCGGCGAGGCTGGCGTGTCCTTTGCCTGCATCAGCCACGATTTCGGCCGCCAGGCCGGCCGGGGCGGCGTGGGCGCGGTCATGGGGTCCAAAAAGCTGAAGGCCATCGCCGTGCGCGGCTCGCACGCCATCCCGGTGGCCGACCTGGCGCGCTACCGCGAGCTGGCCCGCGCCCTCTATGCAGCCTGCAAGGCCTCGCCCGGCCTGGAGGCCTGGCAGAGGTACGGCACCGCCGGGGTGACCACCTGGGCCAATGAGATCGGCGCCTTCCCCACCCGCAACTTTTCCTCGGGCTACTTTGAGGGCCACCCAGGGCTGAGCGGCGAGACGATGCGCCAGGCCATCGTCGTCACCGACAAGGCCTGCTTCGGCTGCCCCAGCCCCTGCGGCAAGTACTCCTTCAGCAAGAAGCACGGCGTACATGTCGAAGGCCCCGAGTACGAGACCACCGCCCTCATCGGCGGCGACTGCGCCCTGGGCAACATCGAAGATGTGGCCTACGCCAACTATCTCTGTGACGAACTCGGGCTCGATACCATCTCGGCCGGCAACGCCGTGGCTTTTGCCATCGAGTGCTTCGAGCGCGGCATCATCGGCCCGCAGGACAGCGGCGGCCTGACCCTGCGCTTCGGCGACCCGGAGGTCGTCTTCACCCTGCTGCGGCAGATCGCCGGCCGTCAGGGGCTCGGCGCCACGTTGGCGCGAGGCGTCAAGCACGCCGCCGCCACGTGGGGCAAGGGCGCTGAAGCCTACGCGGTCCAGGTCAAGGGCATGGAGATGAGCGGCTACGAGTCGCGCAACGCTCCGGCCATGCTCCTTGCCTACATGACCTGCGACGTCGGCGCGCACCACAATCGCGCCTGGGCTATCACGTACGACATCGCCGTCGGCCGCGATGCCATCACGCCCGACAAAGTAGCCAGAGTCATCGAGCTGCAGCACATCCGCCCGCTCTTCGATACCCTGGGCGCCTGCCGCCTGCAGTGGGTCGAGCTTTCGGTGGACCTGGGCCACTATGCCCCGATCCTGGAGGCGATCACCGGCGTGCCACGCTCCTGGCAGGACCTGCTGCACATCTCGGAGCGCATCTGGAACCTCACCCGCCTCTACTGGCTGCGCGAGGTGCCGGGCTTTGGCCGCGCCTGGGATGCGCCGCCCGAGCGCATGTGGCGCGAGCCGGTGGCCACCGGCCCCACTGCCGGCAAGCAGGTGGCCCGCGCCGACGCCGAGCGCCTGCTCGATATGTACTACCAGCAACGGGGCTGGGACTCGGACGGCCGGCCCACCGCCGCCAAGCTCGCCGAGCTGGGGCTCGATCGCCTGTAGGCAAGTCGCGATTCGACCGGCTGCAGGAGTAGTCCATACTATGTCGGTGCAACTCATCCCAGTTGGCTTCATCAAGCCCTACTTCCCGGCCGAGACGGTCCCGGTGGAAGTGGGCGAGGGCAAGACCACCGAACAGGTGCTGCAGGAGCTGGGCGTCAACGGCGACCTGGTGGCCATGGTGCTCATCAACGGCCGCCAGGCCGCCAAGAACGAACCGCTCCACGACGGCGACGTGGTCAAGCTGATCCCCTTCGTGGGCGGCGGGTGAGTTGAGGATTGCGAGTGTGGGAACCGTGCCAGGCCCCCTCGCTGAGGCCTGGTTTTTGTCGCCGCCGGCACCGGCCGGTGGCCCAGCCGGCTATCAAGGAGGATAGCATCTATGTCCGTCCAGACCAACAAGCCCACGTCGACGATGGGCGAGGCGGAGCGCTGGGTCGCCCGCGACGCCGCCGCCCTCTCCCCCTCCTACACACGCTCGTACCCCTTTGTGATGGACCGCGGGCGTGGCTCGGAAGTGTGGGACGTCGAGGGGCGCCGCTACATCGACATGAATGCAGGGATCGCCGTCTGCGCCACCGGCCACAGCCATCCGGATGTGGTGCGTGCCATCCAGAGGCAGGCCGAACTCTTTCTCCACATGTCGGGCACCGATTTCTACTATCCTGTGGAGATCGAGCTGGCCGAGCGCCTGAACGCCCTGGTGCCCGGCGATGAGCCCCACCAGTCGTTCCTCTGTAACTCGGGCACGGAGGCGATCGAGGCAGCCTTCAAGCTGGCCCGCTACGCCACCGGGCGCCCGCGCATGCTCGCCTTTATCGGCGCCTTCCACGGCCGCACCATGGGCTCGCTCTCGCTGACCGCGTCCAAGGCGGTGCAGCGAGACGGGTTCGCGCCCCTGGTGCCGGGCGTCAGCCACGTGCCCTACGCCTACTGCTACCGCTGCGCCTACCATCTCGAGTACCCGGCCTGCGATCTGGCCTGCGTCTCGTACATCGAAAAGACGCTCTTCAAGCACGTGGTGCCCGCCCGCGAGGTGGCCGCCATCTTTGTTGAACCCATCCAGGGCGAGGGGGGCTATGTGGTCCCGCCGCCCGGCTTTCACCAGCGCCTGAAGGAGCTGGCCGAGAAGCACGGCATCCTCTTCGTCGATGACGAGATCCAGGCCGGCATCGGACGCACGGGCAAGATGTTCGCCATCGAGCACTGGGAGGGTGTCGTCCCCGACATCGTCACCGTCGCCAAGGGCATCGCCTCGGGCCTGCCCCTGGGCGCCGCTGTGGCCCGCAGCAGCCTGATGACCTGGGTACCGGGCTCGCACGGGAACACCTTCGGCGGCAACCCTCTGGCCTGCGCGGCGGCTCTGGAGACGCTGCGCCTGGTCGAGGGCGAGTACATGGCCCACGCCGCGGCCATGGGCGAGCTGCTCATCGACCGCCTGCACGAAATGCAGAGCCGCTACCCACAGATCGGCGACGTGCGCGGCAAGGGCCTGATGGTAGGCGCCGAGCTGGTGGTCGACCCCTCCACCCGTGAGCCGGCCCCCCAACTGCGCGATGCGGTGGTACAGGCAGCCTTCGAGCGGGGCCTGCTGCTGCTTGGCTGCGGCGCCTCCACAATCCGCTTCTGCCCGGCCCTCAACATCCCGCGGGCACTGCTCGACGAGGCCCTCAACATCTTGGACGAATCGATGGCCGCCGCCCTCGACGCGTAGCGGAAACGAAAACCACAAAGGGCACCAAGGTCTCTTCACCCTGGTGCCCTTTTTCTTTGTGGCCTTGGCGGTTCCCGTACCTACTCCACCCGCAGCGAGCCGACCCCGCCATCCACCTGGACGTCCAACTGGTTGGCGGCCGTGCCGTAGCCCGCCGTCTCATAGGCGTGCTCACCAATGCGCTGGAAACGCTGCGAGAGGTTCACGCTGCCCAGCCCCCCGTTGACCCTGATGCGCGCCGCCACGCTCTCGGGAATGTGCAGCACCAGTTCGCCCACCCCGCCCTCGATGCGTGCCGTGATGCCGGCACCCTCGCCAGGAAAGAAGACCTCCATGCGGCCGACGCCCGCCTTCACCGCCAGGCCCTGCAGGCGCAAGTGCCGCAGGTCCAGCTCCGATGTGCTCGCACCGGCGTCCACGCTGATGTTCAGCGGCACCTCACGCGTCAGGCCCAGGGTCCACTTCTCCCCCTCTGGAGCTGGGCCAAAGGGCATCACCCAGCCCCGCGAGCCGCGGCTCTCCAGGTCCAGCCGGCCGAGACCGTTCGTCACCTGGTATGATAGGGAGGGGGCAGCCCACCCATCGGGGTAGGCCAGCGTGCCCTCCAGCAAGCGGGGCGAATCGTCCAGCGCTGCCACGCGGAGCTCGCCTGCGCCCATGTGGAGATTCACATCCACCCGCGAGGCGCCGCCCAGGTCCTGGCTGACCTCCCGGTTGATGCGCGCCAGGCTGGCGCCAGTCGCCGGGAAGAGCGGGCCGCTGGGCCAGGGACCGACGGCCATGACCCAGAAGAGGCCCGCAAGAAGGGCGATGATCAGGAGGGCGACGAGGGCACTGCCCCAGCGGCTGTGGCGTGCCAGGATATCGAGCCCTACGAGGATGAGGATGGCGGGCCACAACCGCAGCAGGTCCCACCAGCTCACGCGCAACATGCCCAGGTTGGCCAGCAGCAGAGCCCCGCCGATAAGGATGAGGATCGCCGGGCCCACCAGGCTCGGCCGGTGCCAGCGTCTTTCTACCATCGCGCCTATTGGCTCCTTGTCCGATCAATGAGGAGCGCCACGCCGGCAGCGATCAGCAGGAGCGGCCACAGGTAGCGCCCATCAAGCCACCAGAACAGATGCAGTTGCTGCATCAGCAGCATCACCCCCAGCGCCACCAGCGCCCCGCCCACAAGTAGCCCCCTCTGGCTCGCGTCGAGCCGCCGGTAACGCGGCCCCGGCGCGACCATTCCGGGCGCTATCTCGGGCTCCTCCGGCATCACAATCAGGAGGATGAGGTAGAGCAACACTCCCCAGCCCGTGGTGACCACAAGCAGGGCGAAGAGGAGACGGATGACAACCGGGTCGATGCCCAGGTACTCACCCAGCCCCCCGGCCACACCGCCGATCATGCGCTCGCGGCGGCTGCGGTACAGACGGCGTTCCATGAGAGCAGACTCCTTTCCCGGCCCTCTACAGTAAGGGAACTGAAGGAACTGAGGAACTGACGGGGCTGCGAGCAGCGAGCCCACCCGTTCGTTTCTTCCCTCATTTCCATCAGCTCCCCCAGTTCGTCTCGTTCCTCTACAAGCAATACGCACCGGCCAGGCCCACGGTTGCGCTGGCAGCTTGGCGGAGAGTATTCCCGCATCCGTCGCTGCCTTGGCAACAGCCGGGCTGTTGGCGAGCCTGCCCTGAGCGCAGCGAAGGGGCCGCCACCCGGCCCTACCCCCTTGACGGGCTCGCACCGAGATCGTGCGAAGCGTGAAAGCCGGTCATTGCCCCAGGGGCGCTGCCCTCCCAAGGGTCGCTAGCGCCGTGCGAACTCGCGCTGCAACTGCGCAACGGTCATGTGGACAACGGTCGGCCGGCCGTGGGGGCAGGTATAGGGCAGCGCCGTCGCCTCCAGTTGGCGGATGAGGTCGCGCATCTCCTGCTCGGTCAGCGTCTGCCCCGCACGCACGGCGGAGTGGCAAGCCACGGTGACCAGCGCCCGCTCCTCCCAATCGCGCTCCGGCTCGCGCTGGGGCACCGGCTGCAGCAACTCGCCCAGCAGGTTCGCGATCTCTTGCTCGGGGAACGCCACGGGCACGGCCCGCACCAGGTAGGTCGAGCCACCAAAGGGTGCAACGTCGAACCCAAGCCGGGCGATGGCCTCATGCCGCTCCTCGAGCAGCGCTGCCTGATAGCGCGTGAGCTCCACCGCCCGCGGCTCGAGCAGGGTCTGCATGGGCACGGCCAGGCTCGCCCGCATGCCCTGTAGCCGCTCATAGAGCACCCGTTCGTGGGCGGCGTGCTGGTCGACCACGTAGAGGCCATCGGGACCTTCAGCGACGATATAGGTCTGCGCCACCTGGCCCACCACCCGAAGCGCTGGCAGTCGTACGGGCTGGGGCGCAGCGGGGCGCATCAGATCCAACGACATCTGGCTGAGCGCTGCCTGGGCCTCGCGCCCCACGTGCACCATCGCCGGCCGCCCCTCGGGCACCGGCACCGCCTCGCCCCGCTGAGGCTCGGCCTGCGGCAGCGCCGCATACTCCATCAGGCCGCGCCGCACGGCCTTTTGCACCAGGCCGAACACGTCCTGCCCCTGCCGGAAGCGCACCTCGCGCTTCGTGGGGTGGATATTCACATCCACATCGGCCGGGTCGAGGAGAAGATCAAGGACCGCCACCGGGTGCCGGCCGGTAGGCAGCAGGCTGCGGTAGGCTTCCTCCACGGCGAAGGTCAGCGCCCGGTCTTGCACCCAGCGGCCATTGACAAAGAAGAACATCCAATCGCGGCTGCCGCGGTGCAACGACGGCGCGCCGATGAGCCCCGAGACCCTAGCACCCAGCCGGCCGCCCGGCGCCTCCAGCACAGGCAGGGGGGTCATGGCCCGCGCCGTCTCCACTCCCAGCGCCTCGGCCGCCGCATCCTCCAGGCGCCCGCTGCCCGTCGTGCGCAGCACCTCGCGCCCGTTCTGCACCAGCGTAAAGCGCACATGGGGGTAGGCCAGCCCATAGGCCACCAGCAGGTTGACGATATGGCCACTCTCGGTCGTCTCGCTGCGCAGGAACTTGCGGCGGGCAGGGAGGTTGAAGAAGAGGTTCTCCACCGTCACCGTTGTTCCGGCCGGGCGGGCGCAGAGCTCTCTGCGCACCAGCTCACCAGCCTCGAAGCGCACCAACGTGCCCGCAGTCTCGTCGCGGCTGCGCGTGGTCATCGTCACCCGCGCCACCGCTGCGATCGAGGCCAGCGCCTCACCGCGGAAACCCAGGGTGCGGATGCGGAAGAGGTCCTCCTCGGAGTGGAGCTTGCTCGTGGTGTGCCGGCCAAACGCCAGCACCACCTCGGCAGCCGGGATGCCGCAGCCGTCGTCGGCCACCGCGAGCAGGCGTTGCCCCCCCTCGCGCACCTCCACCTGCACCGTTTTCGCCCCGGCGTCGAGGGCATTCTCGACCAGCTCCTTCACGGCCGACACCGGCCGTTCCACCACCTCGCCGGCCGCGATCTGCGCCGCTACCTCGGCAGGCAGCGCTTGGATCCCCACATCCATCGCTCTCCAATCTGCTTCCACTTATGTCCTCATTGTACCACAGCCGGAAGAGGGGTGTAAATCCGTGCGCAAGCGGGCTTGGGTTCCTGCCCGGCGTCGGGGCGCATACGCCCCACCAGCCAGGCCCCACATGGTGATGCGTGCTTCTGCGGCGTCCGCAGCGCGGCCCCGGACCGCCCTTGCCCGCCCTCACTGCCGGCCCGTCGTGCGCTCCTCGTGTTCACCCAGACGCAAGCTGAACGAGGCCAGTGGGCTCAGCACAACGCCGAGCGCCAACGCGATGAGCGGCGCCGATACCGCACGCGGCGGGCAAGCCCAAAACGCCGCCTGAGCACCCGAGATTGACCTTGCCAGACCGGCCTGTCATTCTGAGTATCCCAGGGTCCTCGGAACCCTGTGCCAAGCTGGGATACACCCCCGGCTCGCCTTCCCTTTGCATGCCCGCGACCAGGGTCGTATAATCCCTGCAACGCGCAGACAGCGGCATTCGGCGGCGTACGTCAGGGCGTAGCACGCGGGATCGTGCCGCGCAACTCAGCCTCTCACAGAGCGTTGGGTTGCGTCGAGAGAAAGGAAACCGGGCCTTGGCCGGTGTCAAGCACCTGCTGATCGGATCCCCTCTCCCCACCAAGCGGATGGGGCACACACGCCTTGACAACTGGCGTGCGCTGGCCGCCTTCTCGCCCGACGCCCTCTCCTCCATCGCCTACGCCAACCAGGAGATCTATCTGGGCCTCGTCGTCGCCGGGAGCGCGGGGCTATCCATGGCCCTGCCCATCGCCCTGGTCATCGCCGGGCTGCTGGCCATCGTCGCCCTCTCCTACTGCCAGACGCTCCCCGCCTACCCCTCAGGGGGAGGCTCGTTCATCGTCGCGCGCGACAACCTGGGCACCCTCCCGGGGCTCGTCGCCGCTGCGGCGCTGCTGATGGACTATCTGCTCACCGCGGCGGTCAGCCTCACCGCCGGCGTGGCCGCCATCGCCTCGGCGTTCCCGCAGCTCTGGCCCTACCGCGTCGTGCTTGCCCTGGCGCTGCTCCTGGCCATCACCCTGGCCAACCTGCGCGGCCTGCGCGAGACGGGCACCCTCATGGCCGTCCCCGTGTACCTCTTCCTGGCGACCTACCTGCCCATGCTGGCCTATGGCGCCATCCGGCTGGCAGCAGGTGGCTCGGCGCCGGCGGCGCCCGTGGTGCCGGCCGCTCAGCCGCTGGGGCTGCTCCTGATCCTGCACGCCTTTGCCGCGGGCTGCACGGCGCTGACCGGCGTCGAAGCCATCTCCAACGGCGTGCCTGCGTTTCGCCCTCCCGAAGCGCAGAACGCCCGGCGCGTGCTCGTGGCCATGGCCGTGCTGATGGGCCTCCTCTTCGTGGGCAGCGTGGGCCTGACCCAGGCGCTGGGCGTCGTCGCTGCGCCCGACGAGACCATCCTCTCGGCCCTGGCCCGCCGCCTGCTGGGGAGCGGCCCCGCCTACTACCTGGTCCAAGGCGCGACCATGCTCATCCTGGCTGTGGCGGCCAACACCAGCTTTGCCGACTTTCCCCGCGTGGCGGCGCTCCTGGCCAAAGACGGTTTCCTGCCGCGCCAGCTCACCGGCCTCGGCGACCGGCTGGTCTTTGCCAACGGCATCCTGCTGCTCGCCCTTGGCACCGGCGGCCTGATCCTCGCCTTCGGCGGCGACACGCACGCCCTCATCCCGCTCTTCGCTGTCGGCGTGTTCCTGGCATTCACCCTTTCGCAGGCTGGCATGGTCGTCCATTGGTGGCGCGAGCGCGGCAAAGGCTGGCAGGTCAAGGCAGCCTTCAACGGCCTGGGCGCCCTGGCGACGCTGGTCACGCTGCTGATCGTCGGCATCAGCAAGTTCGCCGGCGGGGCCTGGATCACCATCCTGCTCATCCCGGCGCTGGTCGCTATCTTCCTGAAGATCCGTTCCCACTACCGGACGGTCGCCGAGCAACTATCGCTGGCCGGCGCCGCGCCTGGGCTGAGGCCCCTCCCGCCGCCGCGCGTGGTGGTGCCGGTATCGGGGGTGCACCGGGGCGTCCTCGCTGCCATCGCCTACGCCCGCTCGATCTCGCACGACGTGACGGCTCTGTACATCGAGATCGAGCCAGGCAGTGGGCGGCGGGTGCGCGAGGAATGGCAGAAGTGGTGCCCCGGCGTGGAGCTGGTCGTCGTGCCATCGCCCTACCGCTCCATCATCGGCCCGCTCCTCGACTACCTCGACCGGACCGATCGCCAGCACCACGATGGGCAGATGGCCACCGTAATCCTTTCGGACCTGGTTCCCGCCCGCTGGTGGCAGGGCATCCTCCACAACCAGACGGCCATGCTCATCCGCGCCGCCCTGCTCTTCCGCCGCCGGCGCCTGGGCTTCCAGCCGGTGATCATCGACATCCCGTACCACTTGCAGCGCTAGCCGGCTCCGGCGAGACGGGAACGCTCCCCAGTGTTCGGAGGCAAGCGATGCTCATCACCACCTATGAAGACGCCGCCGCCTTCCTGCGCAATGCGGCCTGCGCGACAGGCCTGAGGAGGTAGTTGAGGGAGCCAGGCGGCGCGTGGCCACCGGCGACATCTTCCTGTGGGATGACGGCCGGCCGGTCTCCGTGGCTGCCCGCAACCGCCCCACGCGGCACGGCATCAGCGTCGGCTACGTCTACACCCCACCGGAGCTGCGCGGCCGCGGCTATGCCACCTCCTGCGTCGCCGCCCTCAGCCAGCACCTGCTCGACTCGGGCTATGAGTTCTGCACCCTCTTCACCGACCTGGCCAACCCCACGTCCAACGACATCTACCAGCAGATTGGCTACCGGCCCATCTGCGATTATGACGAGTACGTCTTCCTCTAGGGACAATGCCGTTCAAATAGGACAGAGGTGGCCGTCTACAGCCCGACTCCCGGAGACGCAGAGAGCGCGGAGAGGCGCAGAGGGGCCAGGAAATGCCTCCCTCGTGTTCCCTCTGCGGTCCTCTGCGCCTCTGCGTCCCTCGGAGCCCGGCTATTTGAACGGTATTGCCTCTAGGGATGGTTCGCGAGCCGCGCGCCCTCCCCGGTAGGCCGCATACCTCCTGCAGGCCCGGCGCGCACATCGGCCGGTGCCGCCTGTGGCCCACATGGGTGGCCCGGTTTGTGCTGGATGGGGTCAAAGCCCGCGTGGCAAAGGGCTCCTGCGCACAGCCGGCACGCGCGGCCGCTGCGGCGCAGGCGAGCAGCCACAAGGAGGTGCCCACAATGACGGCACAGGTCGGCAAGCCAGCCCCCGACTTTGAGGCGAGCGCCTTTGTGCAGGGGACCTTCAAGAACGTGAAGCTGTCCGACTACAATGGGCACTGGGTCATGCTCTGTTTCTACCCGGGCGACTTTACCTTTGTCTGACCGACCGAGTTGGCGGCAGTTGCCGCCAGGTACCCCGAGCTGCAGGCCATGGACGTGCAGGTGCTCTCCATCTCGGTCGACAGCCGCTTCACCCATAAGATATGGCAGGAGCAAGAGCTGTCCAAGATGGTCGAGGGCGGCGTGCCCTTCCCCATGCTCTCCGACCCCGGCGGGCGCATCGGCGCCCTCTACGGCGTCTACAGCGAGGAGGAAGGGGTCAACTTCCGCGGCCGCTTCATCATCGACCCCGACGGGATCATCCAGGCCATGGAGGTGCTGACCCCGTCGGTCGGCCGCAACGTCGACGAGCTGGTGCGCCAGGTCCGCGCCTTCCAGCTCGTGCGCGCCACAGGCGAGGTCACGCCCTCTGGATGGCAGCCCGGCCAGCCCACGCTCACGCCCAGCCCCGAGCTGGTGGGCAACGTGTGGAAGGTCTGGAAGCCGGAGATGGCCTACGCCCCCTCGCCCGAGCCCGCGTAGAGGACAACAACCAGTACCACGGACCTTCGTAGTGGCGACTTTAGCCGCTCACCCCGCGGGGCCAACGCTCAGGACAGGGGTGAAACATCCGCTCGTACCAATCGAGCTCCACTCTGACCCACGACGCGGATGCTTCACCCCTGCTCCAGCGCACGCTTTCTCCCCGTCCGTGAAGGAATTCTGCCGCCAACGACCACCCTCTATTGACACGTTTGGCTTGTCGGGCTCAGGGGCGGGCAGGGCGACAGCCTTCCCTCTCCCCCACGGGGAGAGGGGATCGGTTCGCCTGTCCGCCGCCGAAACCCTGGCGGGAGAAGGTTAGGGCCTGCCCAGAGCGCAGGCGAAGGGGTGAGGGGGTCACACTCCGTGCACAGGTTCCTCGGACGAGCGTTCAGGATTGCCTTCTTGGCCTTCACCTTGGCAGCGCTGGCGCTGGGCGCGCATCGCCTATCGCCGGCTCGCGCGGCTCAGCCTCTGGAGGCACCCACGCCGCTCGCGGCCTTTGCCAACCCAGAGGCAGCCTGCCGCGCCGCCCTCGACGTCTACGTGCAGCGCTTTGCGCGCGGCCGGCGCTTCCAGTTGGGCGCCGTGCAGCAGTTCGGCGCCTGGGCGTACGCCTACGCCCAGGAGGTCGACAGCGCCGGCCAGCCCGTTGGCGAGCGCTTCATCGCCCTGCTGGCCCATCAGGAGCCGGGTACGGGCTGGTACGCACTGGCGCCTCACGTCGCCAGTGCCGCCGAGTACAACGCCCTGCTCGAGCGTTTTCCCTCAGCCCTCGCCGATGAGAGCCTCAAGGCCTACCTGCGTCAGCCCGAGGTCGCTGTGGCCCTGTCCGCGTTCACCGGCCACCGCCTGCCCTGGAGCGCCGGGCGTATCGCCTACCTCACCCAAAAGGATACCGAGCAGCACCTCTACCAGGCCGATTTCGATATCGAGGGCCTGGCGGCCGCCGGCCAGGTGTGCGCCTCCAAGCCCGGCACCGTCGTTTTTGTCAAGCAGTCGAGCCACGAGGGAGCCTGCGACCCGAGCGCCCGTGGCAAGGAGAACCTGGTCGTCATCCAGCACGACACCGGGGAGTACTCGTGGTACCTGCACCTGGCGCCGGGCAGCGTGCCCGTGCAGGTTGGGCAGCGTGTGAGCTATGGCACCGTGATCGGCGTCGAGGGCACCACCGGCTACGCCTGCGGCACCCACGTGCACTACATGGCTTCCACCGGCCACACCACCTGGACCGACCCCAACGACCCCAACACCATGCCCTGGGCTACCGGCGTCACACCCGTCGACTTTGACGAGGTGCCCTGGGCAGGCCTGGTCGAAGGCAGCATCTACACGTCGCAGAACTCACCTTCCGTCACGGGCATCTTTGTCAGCCCGGCGGAGGGCACGACAGTGGCGGGCGACGTCATCCTGCTGCAGGCGCAGGTGGTGGGGGAAAGGAGCCTGCCCTACGCCCACTTTGTGGCCTACTGGGGAGACACCTGGCACACCGTCGGGCCCGACTTTACCGGCCCCAATCTCGGGTACTACTGGGACACGCGCGCCGCTGGCGCCCCCGCCGCCCCCATCACCCTCGCACTCGAGCTCTCCGACGCCGCGGGCACGGTCCAGCGCCTGCCCACAGAGGTGCATATCAACAGGTAGAGGTGAAGCATCTGGCCGGCCAGCTGTCCCGGGCCAGGCCAAGTCTCATCCAGATGCTTCACCCTATTGGTCCCCTGGCCCCTCGAACCCGTAATCCGCCAGGACGTCCTGGCCCTGCGGCCCGCGCAGGAAATCCACAAAGGCCTGCGCTGCCTCTGGGTGGGGGCTCGATCCCGCCAGCACCGCAGCGCCGTAGCGGCCGCGGCGCCCCTGCCTCTCCGGCAGGTGCACCAGGTCGAGCGGCATCCCAAGCCGCACCTGGTAGAGCGCTTCGGTCAGCCAGACCGGTCCGGCGTCCACGCGGCCGGCAAGCAGATTGAGCGGCGTCTCGCGGTGGTGGATGCGGGTCCAGAGCGCACTCCCGCGCTCCACCTTGCGCTCCGCCAGTTCCACCCAGGCGTCGGCACCCAGCGTGCCGGTCACCGCCTCGCGCACCAGCCGCCCGATGCCCTCCGTCTCCGGGTCAGGCAAGGCGACCCGCACCCCCGGCCGAACCAGGTCCGCCCACTCGGCGATGGCCTGCGGGTTGCCGCGGCGCACCAGGATGGCCAGCCTGTTGCTGGCGTAGGGATCGTAGCGGCGCACCCGCCCCTCCTCCACCAGTTCCTCGAGCATTTCCACGCCCGCCGTCAGGACGTCGGGCACCACGCGGATGATGAGTTCGCCCATGAGCAGGGTGCCACGCCGCAACTGCTGCACCAGGATGCCCGGTGGCAGCGTCTCGTAGTAGATGCTGCGCACCTGCGGGTTAGCCGCCTGGAACTCGCGCAGCAACGCGTCCATCGCCATCCACTGGTTGCCGTGCATAAAGAGGGCCAGGTCGTGGTGGGCGGGGTCGCCATGCAGATCGAGCACCTGGTCGACCGGCGGCACTGAGAGCTCGACCGCAGTCGCCTCAAGGATGGACATACAGCCATCCCTCCGCCTGGCGCCGCACGAGCTCCCCGATCCCCGAAGGCACGATCTCGGCCACGTCGAGCAGGTCCCCAGCCGAGAGCCCCAGGCGCGTCATAGTGTTACGGCACGCGGCCAGTCGCACGCCGCGCTCCGCGAGCTGGCGCACGGTGTGGGCGAACGGGTTCGCTGTGCGCCGCAGGGCTGTGATGCCGTCGCCGTGCGCCACCAGCTCAACGTCAAGGCCTTCGAGCCCCAGCTCCTCCAGAAGATGGCCGACGCTCCGCAGCGTCGACTCCACCTTGCAACTCGCCCCCTCGTCGAGGTGAAACAGGACTCGGTAAGCCATGGTCCCGACCTCCGCAGAATTTGACACCACCTCTTCGCTTGTCTATAATGCTCTTTTGTTAGCCGTGGCACGGAGGCATAGGAATCATGATCAACGTCACTGATCTGCGCAAGAATGTCACATTCGAGATGGATGGCCAGCTCTACAAGGTGCTCGAGTATGAGCATTACAAGCCTGGCCGCGGCAACGCCATTATCCGCACCAAGCTGCGCAACCTCCGCACCGGTGCCACCCTTGACCGCAACTTCCTTTCCGGCGATCGGGTGCAGGATGTCCGGCTCGACCATCATACGGTGCAGTATCTGTACCACGATGGTGACCTGTACTACTTTATGGACACCGAGACCTTCGATCAGCCCGCGCTCACAGCAGCAGTCCTGGGCGACGCCGTCAACTACCTGAAAGACGGCGTCACGCTGGAGCTGAGCCTGTACAATGGCGAGCCGATCGAGGTTGAACTGCCGACGACGGTCGACATGGTCGTCACCGAGGCGCCCATGGCCATCGCCGGCGACACGGCAACCGGCGCCACCAAGCAGGTGACTACGGAGACGGGTCTGAAGGTGACGGTGCCCCTCTTTGTGAACGAGGGTGACAGGATCCGCGTCGATACCCGCACCGGCGAGTATCTCACGCGAGTGTAACGGCGCTGCCAGCCGCAGGGTGAATGTGATTGTGAGAGAGGGAAACGGCCGGCGGCCGTTTCCCTTTTCTCTTGGCATGAGGAGGGCGTGTTGAACCAGATCCTCGCCGTCGCTGCCTGGTGGCTGTGCCTCGAGGTGATCGGTTGGGCGGCCTGGCCGCTCACCGCCACGTTCCTCGGCAGCACCACCAGCCGCGGGGCTGCTTTCACCAAACATCTGGGGCTCCTCGTTGCCGGCTACCTGCTGTGGCTGCTCGTGTCCCTCAAGCTGCTGGAGAACACGCGGGCGGCCATCCTCGTCGTGCTCATCCTCGTGGCCGGGCTTTCGCTGTTCGTGTCGCGGCGCCAGCGCCTGGCAGACCAGTGGCGTGCCCAGCGCCGGGAGCTTTTCGCGGCGAGCCTGCTCTTCCTGGTCGCCTTCGCCGGCTATCTGGCTTTCCGCGCCTACGACCCCTTCATCAACCACACCGAGCAGCCGATGGACTTCGGCTTTCTGAACGCCATCCTGCGCAGCCGCACCTTCCCCCCCAGCGACATGTGGCTCTCGGGCTACAGCATCAGCTACTACTACTTTGGCTACCTGCTGATGGCCATGGTGGCCAAACTGGCGGCCGTGCCCTCCGGCATCGCCTACAACCTGGCGCTCGGCACGATCTTTGCCCTCACCGTCACCGGCGCCTACGGCCTGGTCCGCGACCTGACCGCCAGCCACGCCGGCAGCCATGCTCACCGTTTCGGCCTGCTCGGGGCTGTCCTTGTAGCCCTGGCCGGCAACCTGGAAGGGTTCCTCGAGCTGCTCCACGCCAACGGCATCGGCGGCGCCGCCTTCTGGAGATGGGTGAACATCCCTGCCCTCGCCCAGGCGCCGGCTGGCGGCGGCTGGCTCCCGGGCCTCGACTGGTGGTGGTGGCGCGCCACCCGCCTGATCCAGGACGTGAACCCTCTGGGCAAAATGCCCGAGGTGATCGCCGAGTTCCCGGCCTTTAGCTTCATCCTGGGCGACCTCCATCCCCACGTGATGGCCCTCCCGTTCGGGCTGCTTGCGCTGGCCGTGGCCTGGAACCTGCTCACGGCGGCCGCGCGCCTGCCCGAGGGCGACACGGTGGAGGTGTTGCCTGGGTGGTCCATCGCCTGGCCCGCCCTGCCGGCCCTGCCCCTGCTCGTTCCCCTGACGGTTGGCGCCCTGGGGTTCCTGAACAGTTGGGACTTTCCGACCTATGCCCTGGTGGCGGTGGCGGCCTATGCCATCGGGCGTGCCTGGCGCTACCAGCGGTTGAGCGCAGCCTGGGCGAGTGAATCGGCGGGGTTTGCCGGCATGGTGCTGGCCCTTGGCTTTGCCCTCTACCTGCCCTTTTACATTGGCTTCCGCTCCCAGGCCGCGGGGCTCGGTGTCGTCTCCTACGCCAAGACGCCTTGGCTGCAGTACGTGCTCATCTTTGGGCTCGATCTGGCGGCGCTCGTGCCTTGGCTCCTGGGCCAGGGGCTGGCCCTCGCGCGGCAGCCGCGCTTCCGGCGCTCCTACGGGGTGGCCCTGACAGGGGCTCTGCTCTTGCCCGCGGCTCTGGCCGCAAGTGCGGGGGGCATCACGGGCGTATTGCTCGCCATATTCGGCTCCGCTGTCGTGGCCCCCTGGCTCGCGCTCGCGCTCGCCCTGCTCGCAGCCTTGGTGGCGGCCCTGCTCTGGGTTCGGCTGCGCGCTCCCCAGCCCGACGCAGCCCCGGCCTTTGCCTTGCTGCTGACCTTGGCCGGCCTGCTCCTGACCTTCGCGACCGAGTTTGTGTTCATCCGCGACTCGTTCGGCACACGCATGAACACCATGTTCAAGTTCTACTATCAGGCCTGGGCCCTCCTGGGCATCGCCGCGGCCTGGGGCTTGAGCGAGGTCTGGGCGCGCGCCCGCGGGGCGAGGCGGCTCACGGGCCACCTCTGGCTGGGCGCGGTAGCCTGCCTGCTCGTGGCAGCGCTCTACTACCCGGTCGCCGCCGCCACCAGCAAGGCCGGCCTCTTCAGCGGGCGGCCCACCCTCGATGGCACCGCCTGGCTCGACGCCAACACCGGCGAAGGAGCCGCCATCGCCTGGCTGGGCCAACACGCCGAGGACGGCGCCACGATCCTCGAAGCCCCCGGCGACCAGTACCGGCCCGAGCAGAGTCGCGTCTCGGCCTGGACGGGCCTGCCCACCGTCCTCGGCTGGGTGGGCCACGAGGGCCAGTGGGGCCGCGATGGGGCGCTCCTGGCCGAGCGCCAGGCGGATGTCGCCGCCATCTACCAGGGCCACAGCGCCGCCGCGGTGCGGGCACTCCTCGACAAGTACGCTATCGAGTACGTCTACGTGGGTCCCTTCGAGCGCCAGAAGTACGGGCTCACCGCCGCCAACCTGGCCATCCTCGATCGCGTTATGCAGCGGGTGTATGATCAGGACGGGGTCGTCATCTACCGCAGGTGAGTCAGTGGTCAGCAGTCAGTTGCCAGTAGCCCGTTGCTCCTGCTCCTCGCAGACGTTCGCTGCACCGGAGGCTGTTGCTGGGCGCCCGGTAACTCACCACCGCCAACTGACCACCGCCAACTGACCACTGACAACTGACCACCTGCCACGAAAAGAGCGGCAGGCCCAGGAAAACCCTCACCTGCCGCTCTCGCACTTTCGAGTCTGGCTGTCGACTCACACGCCGGGCCTCTCCGCCCAGACCCGCCAATTCACCCCACGCCAGCACGGCGGCCCCGTGCCCCCCGGCAAGCTGAGGCTGCGGCGCTGAGTCTCCAGGATGCTAAAGTCGGCGAAGAGCCCGTAGAGGTCATCCTCGTCGCAGGGCCGGGCATCGGAGACGTGAGCCGTCGCCGATGCGCACATCGGCCACCTGGCCCCCACAGGGCGCTCCAGGAGGCAGTGGCAATCGCGCCGGCCGGCGAGCACGGCCACGAACAGCCCTCCTGGCCGCAGGACGCGCCACACCTCCGCCACCGCGGCCCGCGCCAGCCCTGGGCGGGCATGGTGCAACACATTCACACTCAGGACGGCATCGAACGTCTCTGAGGCAAAGGGCAGCGACATCATGTCGAACAGCACCAGGTCGGCATGCAGCCGCTCGCTCTCAAGCCACCTTCGCGTCTGCTCCAGAGCGAACGGCGAGACGTCACCCGCGGTCACATGCAGGCCAAGCCGCGCCATGTACACGGCGTGCCGGCCCCCGCCACAGCCGATGTCGAGCACCCGCCGTCGCCCGGAACGCGCAAGGATCGGCCCCCAGTGCCGGACGCTGCGGTCCGGCTCCTGTGGCGTGAACCACGCGCACGATCCCTTGCTTGGGCCATGCCTCGTCACAACAGCCTAGCCTCCGCCGGTGAGTTCGAACCCCTGGTCGTTTCGGGCGCCTACCCTCGCCATGGGAAGTGGCTAACCGCTGTGTCCGAGGCCCTAGTAGCAATTCGTGGTCCACGTTGCCCCATGCGGAGCACCGGGCAAGGGCTTTCGGCAGAATCTAAGACTCGCGTCGGCCGCGGCCGGGGGCATGTCTCAGGCTTGGCGCAGGTCACCCGGGCGAGAGCCGCGGTGGCATGCCCGGCCCCCAGTGCCTGGGGCAGGGCCAGGCAAGGCGACAGATCTCCCTCTCCCTCAAGAGGGAGAGGGGAGACGTTCGGCTGTACGCCCCTGAAGGCCCCGAGGTTGGGGGGTATGGCGGCTCGGGCAGCGATGCCATGCGAACCACCATACCCCTGAGAATGGAGGGCACGGCTCACCCGCGCAGGGCAGGTGTGGTGCTACGGCTTGGGGATCGCCAGGTCGTGGGCACCGCGTTCCGACAGCCTGGCCTCAGGCAGGTTCTCCTGGATGAGCTCGTGGATGATCTGCGCGTACTTGACCTTCTCTCGCGCCATTGCCGCCAGGGCCTCGGTGCTGGTCCACGGTTTGTAGAGCGCGCCGGGGCCGGCCGCGCAGGCCGGGCCGGGCTCGATCTTGAAATAGCACGGGGCGCAACAACGCGCCATTTCCGGGGCATCGTAGAAGCGGTTGAACCCGCCAAAGCTCTCGGCCAGGTAGATGTGCAGATCGAGCGGCAGCCTGGTGCCCTGCCGGATGGAGGCCAACTGGGGCAGCGAGAGGTCGGCCACGGGGTTGAAGGTGCTGGCGCCAAGCATCTCGAGCACGTGCCCGCCCGCCGCGGAGGCATGGCCAGCGTAGATCGAAACCTTAAAGACCACGTCGGCCGGGATGTCGCCGTTCTTCTTCATCTCGTTGAGCAGCCACAACAGCCCCTCATCGATGACCAGGAAGCCGCGGAAACCGATCTCGATGGCGCGCATGATATCGGTGATGACATTGCGCAGTTGGTCGGAGCCTCGGAAGCGTAGGCCCGACAGCCCGCCCTCCGGCGTCACCAGTTGCCGCCCCGTGTCCCACGCCGAGCGCGGGCCGGGGGTGATGATCACCTCCATGCGCGCATCGGCCGCCAGCCGGGCAAAGCGGCGCAGCTCGTCCTTGTCCAAGAGCGTCGCACCCATGACCGTGGAGATCAGGCGATGGATCGGCACCCGGCGACGGTCGGCCTCGTCGATCAGCGCTTCGAGCACCTCGGGGCGCTCGACGCCGGAGATCTCCATGCGGTACCATGCCCCGTCGGGAAAGCGCACCTGGCTCGTCGGCAGGTCGTAGGCGTCGCGCGGGGGCATGCCGGCGCGCGCCATCGCAGCGGAAACTCGGTCCATCTCCATTGATGTCGCTCCTCTCTTCCATGGAAAGGCCTGTTCTCTCCCGCGTCGACGTACAGGACCAACATAGCGCATGTTCCGGTAAAAGTCAAGGCTTCTGCAGCAGGGCAGATCCGGTACTCATTGGCGCACTCTAATACCACAACCGTACTTGCCCATCCGGCCGTGCATGCCATCCGGGCATCACGCTTCGCACGTGACCGGAGGGGAACCCTTAGAGGGTCAGGGCCGGCCAGGCGCGGAGCAGGTTTGCCGGATGTTGCCAGGTGCGGGTTGGACCAGACACGGTCGAGTACTAAGCCCTTGGCTGCAACGCGCTGTTGACAAGGTCAGCCCTTCTCCTATAATGGCTTCCAACCTCTACGCAAGGCCGCCGGAACGCTCATCGGCTGCAACCCACACAGACATGAGAGGCTCGCAAGGGTGAGTGAGGAGCGTCTGCACACGGCGACACACGGCCCCTATGACCGGCCCCCAGCCAATGTTTCTCCTATCCCTCGGCCGGCAGAGAAGGAGCAGCCATCCGCCTTGGTCTGTGCCATCGCGCTGGCCGCCATCGTGGCCGTGGCACTGGCGCTGCGCGTCGCTCGCTTTGGCCAGGTGCCTGCCGGGCTGTACCACGACGAGGCATACAACGGGCTCGACGCGGTGCAAGTGCTGCAGGGCTGGCATCCGCTCTGGTTCCCCGCCAACAACGGCCGTGAGCCACTCTTCATCTACCTGGTGGCGCTGGGGGTGCGCCTCTTCGGGCAGACCGTGACTGCGGTGCGCGCCCCCGCCCTGCTGCTGGGCCTGCTCACGGTGCCGGCGACGGCCTTTATGGGGACGCAGCTTGCGAACCGCCGCGTGGGGCTGCTGAGCGCTGCGGTCACCGCCATCACCTTCTGGCCGGTGCACCTGAGCCGCGTCGGCTTTCGCGCTGTCGCCCTGCCGCTGTTCGTCGCCCTGACTCTGGGGTTCCTCTGGCGCGGACTGCGTCGGGGCCGTGGGCATGATTATGTCCTGGCGGGGCTCTTCTACGGTGCCTCCTTCTACACCTATCTGGCGGCCCGCTTCACGCCCCTCGCCTTCGCTGCCCTCGGCGCCCTCGTGCTCTGGCCGGCAGCGCGCCTGCCACGGCCAACCTGGCGCCAGGTGGGCCTCTTCGTGGGGTCGGCCCTCTTGGTGGCGGCGCCCCTGCTCGCCTACATGGCCCTGCACCCCGACGTGTTTTCGGGGCGGGCGGAGCAGGTCTCGGTGTTCAATCCGGCCATCTCGCATGGGGACCCCTGGGGCACCCTCGGCCGCCAATCGCTGCGCGCGCTCGAGGCCTTCTTCGTCCGCGGCGACCGCATCCCGCGCCACAACCTTCCCTGGCGACCGATCTTCGACCCTGCGCTTGGCCTAGCTTTCGCAGCGGGCGTCGCAGCGGCCTGTAAGCGGCGGGCAGGCGGCTGGTTTGCGCTCCTGTGGGTGGGCATCATGCTCCTCCCCACGATCCTCGCCGAGGACACGCCCCATTTCCTCCGCGCCGTGGGCATCCAGCCGGTCGTCTTTGTGCTGCCCGCCATCGGCCTCGATGAGGCGTGGCGCTGGCTCGAGCGGCACGGCCGCTCAGCAGTGGGCGGATGCCTGGCGGGCCTGATCCTCCTCATTGGCCTGGTCAGCACGGCCCACGCCTACTTCGGCCCCTTCGCGAGCGCAGAGACGGTCTACTACCACTTTGAGGGAGGCGCCCGCGAGCTGGCGGAGCGCATCAACGCCTTCCTGAACACTCCAGGCAGCCCGCGTCAGGCCTACGTCTCGGAGCACCTCTGGCGCGACTGGCCCTCGCTCCGCTTCCTGGTGACGGGCGGCCCGGTGCACGTCATCGCGCCCGACGCCGCTCCTCAAGCTCCGGCAACGGGCGAGGCGCTCCTGGCCGTCTGGCCTTTCGAGACCTTCCGGCCCGCGTTGCAGAACCTGCCGCCAGGCTCCAGGATCGAAGTGGCTGCAGACCTGCAGGAGCGGGGCGACCTGGACCCTCAGGCGCGCACCCTGGCACTGATCTTCCGTGCCACTGCCCCACCGCCACCCCAGCCCGCCCTGGCCACGCTCGAACACGGCATCCGCCTGGTCGACGCCCAGGTCGAGCAGGCCAGCCTTCAGCGGCTGCGCGTGCAGCTCGTTTGGGAAGCCGGAGAGGCGCCGCCGTTGGACTATACCGCGTTCGTCCACGTGGTACGGGGGGGCGCCATGCTGGGCCAGCACGACGGCCCGCCCGCCGGCGGCGCCCTGCCGACCACCTGCTGGCGGCCGGGCGATCAAGTGGTGGACGTGCATGAGGTTGACCTGTCGGCGCCCTACAGCCAGGAAAGCGATCGCGTCATCGTCGGCCTCTACGATCCCGCGACGGTGACCCGTCTCCGCGTCGTCGCCTCGCGGGCGCCAGTGACCGAGAACGCCATCACGGTCCGCGCGCCGTGAGCGACCCAACCGTTGTTGCGTTGTCGATTGTGCCCGCACCATGCGGGCCCATGCCAAGGGAGGGAAACACCCATGCGATCGCGTTTGCCGCTCATAGCTCTGGTTGTTTGTCTGACCCTCGCTGCTGGGCTCTTTGCACTGCCCGCCTACGCCGACTGCGGGCTGGAGAACAACAGCTTCGAAGGTGCCTACATCGACCACTTTGGCGAAGGCCGCGGCTATGTGGCGCCTGGCTGGCAGCTTTGGTTCCAGGACGGCCCCAACCAGGCCCAGAGCCAGAACTGGCGGCCCACCTACGGCGGCTTCGATGCCGGCTACCTGGGTGGCAGGCGCGTGCATGGCGGCACCTATGCGCAAAAGTTCGGCACCCAATGGGCCACCCACAACGCGGGCGTCTACCAGCGCGTGGCTGTGCCCCAGGGAAGCCAGGTGACCTTCAGCGTGTGGGCATTGGCGTGGAGCTCCAACGGGGATGATCCGACAGTCGTCTCCCAGCCCGGCAACTACCGTGTCTATGTGGGCATCGACCCCACCGGCGGCACCAACTGGGCCGCGCCCAGCGTGCGTTGGAGCGAGCCGCGCATGGAGTACAACACCTGGATGCAGCTCTCCATCAGCGCCCAGGCCCAGGGCGACGCGGTGACCGTCTTCGTCCGCGGTAACCCGGAGTACCCAGTCAAGAACAACGAGTCGACGTGGGATGACGCCTGCCTCACGGTCGTGCCGCCTACGCCGAGGCCCACCAACACGCCGCGGCCTACCAATACCCCTACCAACACGCCCACGCCGGCCCCAACGGCCACCCCGACGGCCACGCCGACGCCGCTCCTGGGCTCGATCTGCGTGCAGGCCTTCAACGACAAGAACGCCAACGGTAAGCGCGACGAGAGCGAGGAATTGCTCCCGGGCGCGCACTTTGCGCTGCTAAACGCTACCGGCGGCGAGGTCGCGAATGTAGCGCCGGCCAACGGTTCGCACTGCTTTGCCGGCCTGGTGGGCGCAGCCTACACCGTCAAGGGCGCCATCCCTGCCGACTATGACGCCACGACGCCCCTGGAGTGGGCACTGACCCTGCCCCCCGGCGGAACGCTGACGGTCGACCTCGGCCTGAAGGCACAGCCCACGCCCACGCCGCCGCCCACGTCCACGCCGACGCCGACCCCTGAGCCGCCCCTCACGAGCCTTGTCTCGACGGTGGGGCACGGGCTCTCCAGTGTGAGTGGCCTCCTCTTGATCCTGCTGGCCATAGCTTTGCCGTTCGGACTGCGCTATCTGCGTGCGAAAGAGTGAGGCATGAATTCGACGACTGGAACAGGCCTGCGCCGCCTGCGCCATGCCGGGCTGGCCGCCGCGCTGGTCTTCGCCGCCCTGGCAGCCTGGCCGCTCCTGTCGACGCCGGGCCTGGTGAACACCCGGGCAGGCGGCGATAGCCCGTTTCTGCTCCTGCGCGTCTACGAGCTGGCCGAGAACCTGCGGGCAGGCGTTGTGCCTGCCCGCTGGATGCCCGACGCCGCCTATGGCCTGGGCTATCCTTTCTTCAACTACTATGCCTCACTGCCCTACTATCTGGCGGCCATGCTGAGCCTGGCGGGTGCCGGTGTGCTCTGGGCGATCAAACTGACGCAACTCGCAGGCTTCCTGGCCGCGGCTGCTTCTATGTACGCCCTGGCCCGAGAGCTCCTGGACGACAAAACTGCCGCTTTCCTGGCCGCCGTTGCCTACACCTTTGCGCCCTTCCACATGGTCAACGTCTATGTGCGGGGCGATTCGCTGAGCGAGTTCTACGCTTTTCTCTTCTATCCGCTGATCCTCTGGGCCGTCCTGCGCCTGCGGCGGGCGCCCACGGCCGGGAGTGTGGCCATCCTCGGCTTCTCCTACGCGGGCCTGATGGTGACGCACAACATCTCGGCGTTCATTTTCTCGCCACTGGCGGGCCTTGTGCTCCTGGGGACGGTGGCCGCAGCGCGGGGGAGCCGCCTGCGCGTGTTCCTCCTCGGCGCAGCCGGGCTGCTGCTGGGCGCAGCCCTGAGCGCCTGGTTCTGGGCACCGGCCCTCTTCGAGCGCAGCGCTGCCTCGCTCACCGATATGACCACCGGCTACTTCAACTATGCTGGGCACTTCCGCTCTGCAAACCTGGTGCAGCGGGCACTGCTCTTCGACTACAGCCTCGACCCGACTCACACCCCCTTTGCCCTGGGCGGCCTGCAGGCGGGCCTGACCATCCTCGGCCTGGCCGGCCTGGCGGCGGCCGCGCTGCTCAGGCGCCGGCAACTGGCACTGTCGCTTGGCCTGACAGCGCTGGCTGCGTATGCCATCTGGCCGATCACGCCGAGTTCGGCCTTCGTGTGGGCTCACGTGCCGCTCTTGCCCATGGTTCAGTTCCCCTGGCGCTTTCTCTCGGTCGCCTCGCTGGCCACAGCCCTCATCCCCGCCGCCGCGTTCAGCGCCCTGCGCACCGCCATGCGCCGTGCCCCGGCGGCAGCGAAACCTGGGCTGGCCCGCAGCCAGGCACCCATCAGTGCGACCATCGGGGCACTCGTGGCCGTGGGGCTAGGCGCGCTCATCGCCTATTCGGCCCTCGCTCTGTTGCGCCCCGAGCCGCTGCCCCTGAGCGAGGCCGATATCACCGCCGAGCGGCTGCTGCTCTACGAGCACCTGACCGGCAACGTCGGCAGCACCGTCCGCGCCGAATACCTGCCCGAGGCTGCCATCCCGCGCCCCTTCACCGGCGCCGCGTTGATCGCAGGCCAGGCGCACCCGGCGCCCAGCGTCGCGAAGGGCACGCTTACCACCAGCCGCCTCCTCGCCGCAGCGCCAACCTCCCAAGCTTGGGAGTTGGCCGTCGAAGGAGACCGGCCGGTCGTCGTCTTCCAGACCTACTACTTCCCCGGGTGGCAGGCCACTGTCGACGGGCAGGCCGTGCCGATCAACCCCGATGTAGCCAACGGCCGCATCGCCCTCCAGCTCGAGCCTGGGCGCCACCAGGTCACCCTCTGCCTGGAGGCGACGCCCCTGCGCGCGGCTGCCGAACGCGTGTCGCTCGCTGCGCTAGTGGCGGGCCTTGCCCTGGCGCTCGCCGCCATCTGGCGTGCTCGCGCCTGGTGCCCCCTTGTCCTCGGTGCCGCCGTACTGGCGCTCGCCGTCGGCGGCGGGGCCTTCCTCGGCGCCATCGCGGCCCAAGGCGCACCCGCGGCTGCCCTGGCCACCGAAACCATGGACTATATCCGCATGCCCTACCTGCACCCCAACCCACAGGGGGTCGCCTTCGGCGACTCTGTGCGGCTGGTGGGCTATGAGCTCTCGCCCACCGAGGCTGGCGTAGGCGACACCATCCAACTGCGTCTGCACTGGCAGATGACCGGCAACGAGCCGCTGCAGGCCATCGTCCGGCTGACGAGCGCGGCCGAGCCCCTCTTCCACGCCCCGAGCCTGGCCACGAGCGAGGCGCAGCTTGCCGCGGTGACCGAGCATGACCTGGTAGTGCCGCCCGAGGCAGCGCCCGGCTTGGCCCTCCTGGCGGTGGAGGTGCGCGGGCCCGCCGGCCTTCTCCCACCCCACACCGACGAGGGCGCAGGGCTCGGCACGACCTACCTGGCGCCCGTGCGCGTGCGGCTGCCCAGCCCGGCCCCTGCCCAGGCGGCGATCGGCCACCTCGGCGATTCTCCCGTCGACCTCCTGCAGGCCTCGATAGACCAGCCGGCGAACGACGCCCTGCGGGTGCGGTTGACCTGGCGGCCCAACGCGCCCCTGGGCCACGACTATGCCATCGCGCTGCGCCTGCTCGACGCCCAGGGCAATGTAGTGCCCGATGCCGGCGTCGATGCCCAGCCCCGCTACGGCATGTACCCTACCAGCCTCTGGCCTGCAGGCGTGCCGGTGGCCGAGGTCTACCCGTTGCCCCTGCCCCGTGGCACAGCGCCAGGCAGTGGTTACCAGGTGGAGGTCACCCTGTACGACGTGCGCACCCTGCGCAAACTGGGATCGCTGCGCATCCCCGGCGTGACTCTCGCCGCGCCTACGATCGACGCCGGGGCACCGCTCGTGCACGGCTTTGGAAGCCTGGCCCTGAGCCGTTGGGAGGTCGAGCGCGCCGAGATCAGCGATGGCAGCGACGTCGCCGCCCGCGTGCAATGGGCAGCCCAGACTGCAGGCCTGCCCGACATGACCTGGCAGCTTTCCCTGACCGACGGGGATGGCCGCCCCGTCGCCACCGGCCAGGGCCCGATTGTTCCGGGGTACCCCTCCGGCCGTTGGCCACAGCACGCTCTGGTCAGCGGCCGTGTGAGCGTCCATGTGGCCCCAGGCACTGCTGCCGGAGAGTATCACCTGGTCCTCGAGGTGCTGGATGCTGCCGGGCGTTCCCTGAGCCGTTGGCAGGCACCCGATGCCGTCAGGGTACAGACCGCGCAGCGCAATACCACGCTGCCCACCTTCAGCCACCCTGTGGGCGTCGATTTCGGCGGCCTCATCCGCCTGCCCGGCTACGACCTGGAGCGCACCGCCAGCCAGATCGCCGTCACCCTGCACTGGCAGGCCCTGAAGGCACCCGGAGCCAGCTACAAGGTCTTCCTGCACCTCTTCGACCCGGCGACGGAAAAGATCCTCGCCCAGGGCGACGCCTTCCCGCTGGGCGGCACCTACCTCACCAGCCAGTGGGCGGCTGGCGAAGTCGTCAGCGACCGCCTGGTGCTCGACATGGCTGCCGTGCCCCATGGCCACTACCAACTGGCCGTGGGCTGGTACGAGCCGGTCTCAGGCGAGCGCCTGCCCCCCAGCGGCGACCCGGCGAGGATCAGCAGCAACAGAGTTCTGCTCCAGGAAGTGGATTGGTAAACGCTTTCGCTGGACCGGGAGATCGAGGAACCATGACATCCGACCGTCTGGGCTGGAGTCGCGTTCGCGAACACGAGAACTTGCTTCTGCTGCTCGCTGCCTTCACTCTGTTCCGGCTCCTCGCCGCGATATCACTGCGCCCCGGCGGGTTCTTGGCCCTGCACGGAGCCAACCAGACCTTTTACTTTGAGATCGGCCGACTGGCAGGCAGTGGGAATATCGCCTTCTGGGACTTTTGGGTCGAGTACCCCCCTTTGATGCCCTGGTTGGCGGCGTTGGCCTACCGTATCAGCCTTCTGTTCCCGCCGACGGGTGACCAGATCTTCTGGTTCAACCTCTGCTTTCGCCTGCTCCTCTTGCCCTTCGACATGGGCACTCTCGTGCTCATCTATGCCACAGCGCAGCGTCTGCTGCCACGCGAAGGTGCGTTGCAGGTCGCCAGCCTCTGGGCACTGATCTTTGCGCCGCTCTTTACGTTCCTCGAGTGCTTCGAGCCCCTAGCCCTGTTCTTCCTGGTCCTGGGCTTGTACGCCCTGCTTTCCGACCGGCCACTGCTGACGGGCGTGGCAGCTGGGCTCGGGTTCATGGCCAAGGTCTTTCCCGTCGTAGTCCTGCCGGTGGCCTTCTTCCGCTGCCAGACGTGGCGGGGCCGCGCTAGCGCGGTGGGCGCTGCAGTAGTGTCTGCGCTCATTGTGATCCTTCCGCCCGCGCTAGCCGTCCCACAGTACACGAAGGCTCTCTTCCAGCTATTCCTGAATCGCTCCTCGTACGAGACCGTCTGGGCGCTGCTGGAGGGCTACACAGGCTGTGGCGCGGTCGCTCCGCTGTCTTCACGCGCCGATCCCGCAGCGGCCTCCCTTGCGGTCCACCCGGCCATGCTGCCGTGGCTGCCGATCACTCTGGGTTTCGCAGCCCTGTGGGTCGCAGTAGTAAGCCGCCCCATCAAGTGGTGCGACAAGAGCCGCACGGCCGGAGTATACCTCTTCACCCTCGCTCTATTCATTCTTTACAACAAGGGATATAGCCCGCAGTGGGCAACCTACCTGAGCACCATCGCTCTGCTGGCCCTGCCCGTGGGCCACGGCCTCGGGTATGGCCTGCTGTTGGACTTGCTCATGGTAGCCGAGTGGCCCGTTGCCTTTGTGATGCTCGAAGGTCAGAGCACCTTCCTCGCTGCTGTCATCGTCATCCGCACCCTCGTCATTGCGCTGCTCGCCCTCGAAGCCATTGCCCGGGCCTTCGATGCCTGGCCGTGCCTCCTGGCGCGGAAGGCTGCGCTCCCGGCCGCGCTAGCCATTGTCGTGGGCGGCTTCTCGTTGGTCGCCCCAGGCACGTGGCGCGCCTTCTCCGAAGCCCGGCTGCAGAAGGAGCCTTTGGCGCCGCTGATCCAGTCGTTGCGCAAGGATCCGTCGATAAGGGACCCCATTGTGATCGTCCAACCGGAGCTGCTGGAGCGGCTGCGCCCCTACCTGCCCGCCACACCGATCTACCTGTTCCCTGGAACCGG
>Ga0078972_1004236_pt2 | contig 33712 bp, 36 predicted proteins | sample YelNatPaOPGAMG01_FD_67568 | JGI IMG/M metagenome (GOLD analysis project Ga0078972, IMG submission 67568) | Hot spring thermophilic microbial communities from Obsidian Pool, Yellowstone National Park, USA - OP-RAMG-01 (SPADES assembly) (version 2) | ecosystem: Environmental > Aquatic > Thermal... | reverse complement strand
GGCGTGATCTCATGTCTGGCCAGGGATACGCGCTTCTGATCTTGAGGATTATTCCTCGTGGCTCAGCATGCGTCTCCCTTCTTTCATTCCGTACCCGGATGGGATGTTGCAGCATATCTGCTTATGTTATTATTATGGAATGATCATAACCCTAACAGAAAGTAAATGGAATGGATAAAGTAATCATTACAGAACTGTTTCTATGCCAAGTTTCATTGCTGTTGCATTTAGTTCTTTGTCAGCAGAACAGAATAATGTGCTCCCAGAATCAATACAGGTTTCCAGCTGAATTGCATCAACAATGTATATGTGTTGTTCAAGAACTATTTTAATTGCATTTTGGATTATATGGCTGCTTACAGGGTACATTTCAACCGAGGAGGATCTTTCAAGACTTCTCAGTTCACTCAGCATTGTTTGGATCCGGGCCCTCGCGTCAATACCCATTTTTCTGGAATACTTATCAAAAACAACTGCTGCCTCACCAAGGTTGATCTCGGACAGTGAAATTACTGTCTCTCCATGTTGAGCCAAATGAAAATAGTTGTCAGCTATATCACTATTTTCTTCCTTAACGTACCTCTTCGTAAGTATGCTGGTATCAAGATAAACGCGAGACTCTTTCATTACGCATTTCCCTGACGATAGTCTCTGAGTGCACTTTGCCCGCTAGATCCGGTCTTTCCCTCTCAACGTCCTCTCCACTAATATATCCACAATCGAGGTTAAGTTCTTTGCATATGTCATTTAGGACCTCCGATGTGGAAAGGGAGCGAAGTGAATTTTCAATGTAGGCGCTGAGCGTTTTCCTTTTCTTCAACAAAGCCAGTTTCGCATTGTCAACTACTTCCTTTTCCACGGAAACTGTTATTTTTGTTTTAACCATCTAACCGTATATACAGTTATCCGTATTTAGACTTTCCATCCATCAGCCCGCATTTCTTTTTCCAAGGCTCTCCTGTTGTATTTGAAAAATCTAATTTTTTCTTACCATAATCCATTGATTTACTGCTAGCCTCACTCTCTGCTTATTTTTTAATAAATTAAGAGCCAGTATACAGGTGTTTAGGAAGTATTAATACTCTGATTCTGTACATAGTATTAGTTCCTTGATTCAAACCATAACAGAACTTGAACGCCGGCCTATGAATTAGGAATACGACTTAAAAAGTACTGCGCAAAATCCTCAACGGGTTGTGTGACTATGTATTTTGAGCCTTATTAACCTAATGGTCAAGATTGATCATAGCTCATTGGTGAAATCAATAAAACCACGTTGGCCATTATTGGAGTATATGAGTATAGATACATGAGTGGGCGGCAATCAGTTCCCCGTAAAAATAACGAGACGGGAGGTTTTAATGCTGGTTTTTAACTTATAGTTTTTCGGCCCACTATCTAGGGAGCAGAACATTAACGATAAACAAAGAGGATAAATTTGAAACACCTAATAAAAGCAATAGGCGCCCAAGAAATAATAGGAATAATCTATTAATTTTTTGATTTTATGTATGCACTCAAACCACCCTGTATAAGTAATCTCACTATTGCACCAAGAATAAACAGCACACCTATGCCGACCGAACCTGCCCAGACGATGGAACTGACTTTCAAATTGAATGAGATCATCCCAAAGATAAACATGGAGAAACCCATGACAAGACTCATAATTCCTGTCCGGAATAACCGAGGATAAGTCTCTGTAAGTATAAAAAGAACCGATATCCCGAAGGACACCATGGCAAAAACCAGTGGAAATATTACTGGAATTACTGAAATGAAATGACCAGTGTATTTTATTCTGGAAGAGAGAAATACGGATAAGTAGAGAAAAACAATTCCTATCGCATAGGATATTATAGCTCTAAATGGCTTTGTATCGGTTTCCTTATACATATTCTCACTTGCAATAATCTATCTCACTTTTAATGCAACCTCTATTCATAATCCTGCCTTGTATACGCAGTAGGCACTAGCAATAAACTCCTTACTTCTGCTACTCATTATTAATAAATGGCTAACGCATATAAATATTCCTATTAATCTGAAGAACAAGTAAATCAGCCATTTTTTTGATATTAAGATTAATGGACCGGTCGGGATTTGAACCCGAGGCCTCCTGCTTGCAAAGCAGGCGATCTACCGCTGATCTACCGGCCCTCATTTTGAGAGAGCAAACGGATTAGGCTTACTACATTTATTATTTTTGCTTTTCTAAGTGCGTATTTGAAAATAGAAAAGATAATTCTGACTGAATTGCAGATAATTTTAATTACAAATAGAAATAACCTCACACCCGAAGATTGCTTATGATCATTATTAAGATGGGTGGAAGCGTAATTACAGACAAATCCAGATACAGGACTTTCAGGCGTGAAACAGCAAAGAAAATAGTGGATGTTATAACAGATCTTGAAGATGAATTGATCCTCGTACATGGGGGAGGCTCATTTGGTCACATAATGGCAAAAAGGTACGGATTCCCAGGGCCAGTCACAAGCAAAAATGAAAGGGGAGTTGCAATAATACATAACGATATGGGAACACTGGATCAAAAGCTTGTGGATCTTTTTCACAAGAGAAAACATGATATATTTCCCATATCTCCATCATCCTTTATAAATGGGGAGAAAAAAAACCTTGAAATATTCAAGCTGTTGGTTAAAAATAACATAACACCAGTAACCTATGGAGATGTCTATTTTAAATCATCAGACTATGTTGGTATATATTCTGGAGATGATCTTGTTCTTGATTTAGCCAGTATATTCAAGCCGGATAGAGTCATATTTATCTCTGACATAGATGGGATTTTTGATAAGAACCCAAAGCTTTACCATAATGCAAAACTTATGAAAGAGGTAAAATCAAGGGCAAATTTTGAAAGCGATACCATAGACGTAACCGGGGGATTAGGGCACAAGTATGAGATTATGAAACAGGTGAAGAATATGGGATCAGAAGTTTTCCTTCTGAACGGAAATTATCCAGACCGAATAAGAGACGTTGGAAAAAAAGAATTCATGGGAACGGTGTTGGTTTGATAGAAAACAGGAAAGAGGAGCATGTGAGAATCGCTGAAAAAGAAAATGTCACCACCGATCATAATTACTGGGATGATATACACATCATTCACCAGGCGGTACCGGAAGTCGATTTTGACAGCATTAATACAACTGCGGAAGTGATGGGAAAGAAACTCAACTTTCCACTGATAATTTCTTCAATGACCGGAGGTACACCTCTGGCAAAGAGAATAAATGAGAACCTCTCAAACATGGCAGAGAAATTCGGCATTGGCATGGGAGTTGGAAGTATGAGAGCTGCGGTGGAGAAAAAGGAACTTGCAGACACATATTCCATGCTTGCAGAAAAAAAGATTCCAATGAAAATGGCCAATATTGGTGCACCTCAGCTCATAGCCCAATCAAAAAAGGCATTCTCTGATGGTGATATTGAATACCTTTTCAACCTCATAGGAGCAAATTTTCTCATAATCCATTTTAATTTTCTTCAGGAGATGGTTCAACCCGAAGGTGATAGAAACGCAAAGGGAATACTGAAACGTGTGGGAGAAATAGCAGGCAGCTATCCTGTCATTGCAAAGGAGACAGGAAATGGATTTTCCAGAGAGGCTGCACTGATGCTCAAAGATCAGGGGGTTAAGGCCATCGATGTGGGCGGAATGGGAGGAACATCATTTGCAGCAATAGAGTACTTCAGGGCAGTGAAAACAGACGACAGGGAAAAAATGAATTCAGGAAAAACATTCTGGAACTGGGGAATTCCGTCTCCAGCATCAATAAAGTACTGCAGCGTAGGTTTACCTGTCTTTGGAAGCGGTGGTCTTAGAAACGGTCTTGACCTGGCAAAGGTAATACTTATGGGGGGAGAACTTGGTGGATTTGCCAGATCTCTTTTAAAAAATGCAGACGAGTCTCCAGAAGATCTTGAAAATCAGATAAGATTCCTCATCAGGGATTTTAAGGTTGCAATGTTCCTAACAGGTTCAACAAACCTGAATGATCTGAGAAAGGCAAAATATTTCATAACAGAACCCCTTAAGTCATGGATTGCAGCCTATGAAGGGTGACCTATTTGAATGAACTCATGGAGATAAAAACTCAGAATCAATGTCCGGTATGCGGCGAAGATCTTTACTATATTTTTTATGAAACAAGGATAGCCTATGAAGAGGAGATTTCAATCGAGACATATTTCTGCAAGGTCTGTCTCTATAAATCAAACAAGATATCATCCCAGGCAGGGAAAGAACCCAAGAAAATAAACATTTTAATTCAAAACCGTGAAGATCTTAGAATAATAATCTACAGATCGGCAAACGGAAAACTGTTAATTCCAGAATTCGGCGCTGAGATAGAACCCGGCCTTGAATCATATGGTGAGATAACAACTGTTGAGGCTGTGCTTGTTAAGTTTCTTGAGAAAATAGACTTCATGGGAAAGGACGAGAACAATTCTGAAATATTCTTTGAAATAAGGGAAAAAATACTCAGGAACCTCAATGGCGATGTGGTTCCATTTTCTGTTATAATAGAGGATCCATCTGGAAAGAGCAGGATCAACAGCAGCAAGGCTGTAGAATCTTCCCTGGAAAATTAGAGAGGAAATTTAGAGAAAGTGATGTTTCTTTTCTCCACTGCTCACATTTTCAGGTTCATAGAAGTCTATCCTTCCGCACTGGTCGCATTTGTAGAGCGCAAATGTCTGTGTGGTTTCTGCAAGATCATTCCACCCTCCAAGGAACATTCCACCAATGCCTGTATATCCTCCAACCCTGAAGTTCATGTTGCCAACTGGCGTCATATTTATTTTGCATCCAGGACATGTCTTATCCATGATTCTGGTACATTTTCATAAAATATTAACTTTTCAGTATTTATTTCATTTAATACGGTATGCTGATAAAATAAAGGTTATCAATCACTTTTATATAACTCGCCTCAATAATCCTTCGGTGAACTTTAAATGGTATTGTCTCTAGAGTCTGCCATTCTTGCAGTTGCGGCTTCCATAGCCATTGCCGGGGGTCTAATAGGTACCGGTATGGCCCAGCAGGGAATAGGAGCTGCAGGTATGGGCATTATAGCCGAAAAGCCTGAGAAATTTGGTCAGGTCCTCATATTCTTCGTTATTCCGGAGACTCTGTGGATTATAGGTTTTGTTCTGGGTCTTATACTCCTTCTTGGTATACTCTGAAAGAAAGGTTTCCGATGACACTGGAAGAAATCATAAACGAGATCCAGAAGAAAAAAGATCTGGATCTTGAAAACCTTTCAAGAAAATTCCAGGATGATCAGCTTAAGCTCCGTCTGGATGCTGACAGAAGAATCAAGAAACTGTTGGAAGATTATGAGAAAAAAATAGCAAACGAGATGTCTATGCTCGAGAGAAAGGAGATCAGCGAAGCTGAACTGGATTCAAGAACCACTGTTAGGAAGAAGTACAATGATCTCATGGAGACCGGTCTTGCCAGGGCTATCTTCTATCTTGAAGATTTACCGCAGTGGAAGACTTATCCTGAGATTCTGGAATCAATGGTCTCAATGGCAAAAAAGAGGCTGGGTTCAGGATGCACAGTTAAAGTATCAAAGACGGATCTTCCCAAATTATCAGAACACAAAGGAATATCCATAGTGGCTTCTGATGAGATTGCCAAAGGCGGATTAAAAGCGGTTTCAAAGGATGGTTTTATGGAACTGGACCTCACAACCGATGCAATAATGGCAGATATGAGGGAGAAATTATCCGTAAGAATTCTTGAAAGTATCGGGGAAAGATAGATGGATTCCACATACTCTGGCAATTATGGAAGGATAAAATCACACGAAACCGAGTTTCTTAAATTTGATTTCATAACCTCACTTCTCGATCTTAAAAACGTGGACGATATAACAAATGAACTTACAAAAACCGGATATTCGGAAGATATATCTGCGCTTTCATCCTCCTACAAGAACCCTGAATTGCTTCAGATGAGTGTGAACAGGAATTTTATAAGAAAAAACAGGATTGCACTCTTCAGTGTACCTCCACTGGCGAAGGATACTGTAAGGGCATATCTTTCAAAGTGGGATATTGAAAATATTAAATCGATTCTGGCATCAAAGTTTATGGGATATGATCTCAAACAGAATGAAATATTCATTCTGAGTTTCCGCGACCTGCCAATGGGAATGTTCGCAGGAAACCTTTCCAACGAGGATTTCAGAAATCTTATGGCAAAGGGTACGGTTGAAGAGGTTGTTTCATATCTGACATATTTTGGATTCGGTCCTTCAATTCTCCAGCATATGGACCGATATCACAAGAGCGGCGACATCTCAATACTTCTATCTGCATTTGATACATATTATTATGATACGCTGATGAAAACAGTAAGGTTCTACAATGGGGATGAGGCAGCGGTCATTTCTTTCATAAGAGACCAGATAGATCTGAGAAATATAATGACAGTCATTAAGGGAAAGGATATGGGTATAGAATTTGAAAGGTTTTCTGAATCTTTCAGGGTAACTGGCAGCCAATCACTTTCTGATCTTCAGGGTCTTTACGAAAAGAGAGATGCAGGTGAAATAATATCAGGAATATCCAGCTATGGAAATCTGGAGGATGCCATGGATATATACAAAAGAACAGGAGACCTTTATTATGTGGATGTTACACTTCAAAAATTCCTTTTCACAAAGTATATGGAAATTTTCAGGTCTCAGGCTCTTTCAATAGGTTCGACCTTCTCTTTCATTCTGAGGGCAGAGGCTGAACGGGAAAATCTCAGGATAGTGTTCAACGGCATTCTCAATAATGTGGGGAAGGATACCCTTTCAAGGATCTTAATTCCATCATAGGTGTTTGTATGGCAAAAAATCTGTTTTCAGGAACTATCGCGGTTATTGGTGAAAGGGAACTTGTTCTGGGGTTCAGGCTTATAGGCATTGAAGATTCATACATAGCCGATGGAGAAAAAGGTGTGGAAAAGGTGATGGAGGTTTATAAAACCGGTAAGCATTCGGTTATTATGATCTCACAGAACCTGAGGAAAAACATGGACGCTAAATTGCTTTCAAAACTGGAATCATCAACAAAGCCGGTTGTTGTGTTTGTACCTCTTCCGGGGAGTGAGGAGGAAGAATCCATAGCACAGCTGGCAAAGAGGGTTCTAGGCGTGGATATAGGGCGGTGAATTATGGGAAAAATTTCAAGAATTTCAGGACCGGTTGTTATTGCAGAAGATCTGGAAGACATCAAGATGTATGATGTTGTACGTGTGGGAGATATTGGCCTTATTGGTGAAGTTATAAAAATTGAGGGAAACAGGTCCACCATACAGGTTTATGAGGATACAAGCGGAATAAAACCCGGAGAAAAGGTTGTAAACGAAAACCACCCTCTTTCTGTTACACTTGGTCCGGGGCTTCTTGGTTCAATATACGATGGAATACAGAGGCCTCTGGATGTAATAAGGGATCAGACAGGGGATTTCATTAAAAGGGGGTATTCTGCATCTCCACTGAACATTGAGAAGAAGTGGGAATTCAAGGCATTATGCAAAACCGGTGATGAGGTAATCGAAGGGCAGATTCTCGGTGAAGTTCAGGAAACCGGGATTATAAATCATAAGGTTATGGTGCCTTTCGGCATTTCAGGAAAGATCACCGATCTGAAATCCGGAAAATTCACCGTAAATGATGTCATAGGAAAAATTAAGACAGAAAAGGGTGAGAAGGAGATAAAACTCAGCCAGGAGTGGCCCGTAAGAGTTGCAAGAAAGGTTGAAAGAAAGCTTGCTCCTGAAGTTCCTCTCCTCACAGGCCAGCGTGTAATTGACACGTTCTTCCCTGTTGCCAAGGGAGGAACCGTGGCGGTTCCAGGACCATTCGGTTCCGGTAAATGTGTTTCAGGTAAAACCCCAGTTCTTCTGGGAGACAGATCTGAGATTGCCATAGAGGAACTGTTTTCACAGCTCAAGGATGAAGGTTTCACCGAGTATGGGAACAACGAGCAGATTGTCCACCTCACAAAACCACTGATCCTGTTCTCAATGGTTGACGGAAAGGTTGTAAGGAGCACCACCTCCATAATATACAGAGGAAAGAGCAGTGCCCTTGTTACAGTTAAAACTGAATCCGGGAGAAGTGTTTCAGTAACACCCATACATAAGCTCTTTGTGGAATCCCAGGGGAAAATCTCAGAAAAAATGGCAATAAACCTCAGTGCCGGTGAAAGGATCATTTCAGTTGGGATGAACGGATCAAGGGACAGGATTGAACTTTCCGGATCAGGAATTGATTCATATTCAAACTCCCCATTAAAAGTGATGATGCAGGAGACATTATCTGAGAAGGTGAATCTTCCACTGCATATATTCAGTGATACGGTCACCGAAGTCTCCCTTGAGATGGGAGAAACTTATGTCTATGACCTCTCAGTGCCAGATTTTGGAAGCAACTTTGTTGGAGGAAATGGCGGAATTGTGCTCCACAATACTGTTGTACAGCATCAGCTCTCCAAGTGGGCTGATAGCGATATAGTGGTTTATGTGGGATGCGGAGAAAGAGGAAATGAGATGACTGAAATCCTCACAACTTTTCCGGAACTTCAGGACCCAAGAAGCGGAAGGCCTCTGATGGAAAGGACTGTTCTTATAGCAAACACTTCCAATATGCCTGTTGCAGCAAGAGAGGCAAGCATATACACAGGCATCACAATAGCAGAGTATTACAGAGATATGGGCTACAACGTGGCTCTTATGGCAGACAGTACCTCAAGATGGGCAGAGGCTCTCCGTGAAATATCAGGGAGGCTGGAGGAAATGCCCGGAGAGGAAGGTTATCCAGCTTACCTTGGAAGAAGGCTTTCAGAATTCTATGAAAGATCAGGAAATGCCATAGTTAAATCAAATGACGAGAGAATTGGATCAATAACAATAGTGGGTGCAGTCTCACCCCCTGGAGGAGATATATCCGAACCTGTTTCCCAGAACACACTTCGTGTAACCAGAGTTTTCTGGGCACTTGATGCCTCTCTTGCATCAAGAAGGCATTTTCCCTCAATCAACTGGCTGAACAGCTATTCACTTTATCAGAACGATCTGCTGAAGTGGTATTCAGAAAACATCGCAAAGGACTGGGGAAGCATATATAAAGAGTCCATGGGGATACTGCAGAAGGAATCAGAGCTCCAGGAAGTTGTACAGCTGGTGGGTTTCGATGCCCTGCCTGAAAAGGAGAAATCTGTACTGGATATAGCAAGGATGATAAGGGAGGATTTCCTTCAACAGAGTGCATTTGATGACATAGACCAGTACTGCTCAATGGGAAAACAGTACGGTATGATATCACTGATTCTTGAAATGGGAAGGCAGCAGATACTGGCACTGGACAAAGGGTTCACAATGGCACAACTATCATCAATGCCTTCCAGGGACAAGATATCCAGGATGAAAGAGGTTCCTGAAGACAAGTTCAAGGATTTCCAGGAACAGCTCAGGAAAGAGATAATAGAGGATGTTGAAAAATTGACGGAGGCACAGTAATGGCAGAGATCAGCTACAAATCAATTTCACAGATCAGCGGACCGCTTGTTTTTGTTGAAAAGGTTGCAAATGCAGCATACAACGAGCTGGTCCAGATTGAAATGCCTGACGGGTCTTCAAGAGTGGGGCAGGTTCTGGATACGGCCAGGGGACTGGCAGTGGTTCAGGTGTTCGGCCCAACCTCTGGAATTGGAATAGGGGAAACAAAGGTAAAGTTCCTGGGCCACACGGCACAGGTGAACGTATCAGACGAAGTTCTTGGAAGGATATTCAACGGACTGGCAGAACCAATTGATGGGATGGCACCTATTGTCAGCAAGGAGAAGGTTGAGGTTGTTGGAAACGCCATAAACCCTTATTCCAGGGAGGAGCCCTCAGAGTTCATCCAGACAGGCATATCCGCCATAGATGGAATGAACACACTGGTAAGAGGACAGAAGCTTCCAATCTTTTCATCATCAGGGCTTCCTCACAACATACTTGCTGCACAGATTGCCAGGCAGGCAAAGGTTGTTGGTAAGGATGAGGATTTTGCTGTTGTCTTTGGTGCAATGGGTATAACCAGCGAAGAGGCAAACTATTTCATAAATGAGTTCAGGAGCACAGGTGCGCTTTCACGAGCAGCCCTTTTCCTCAACCTTTCATCGGATCCTTCAATGGAGAGGATAATACTGCCAAAGATGGCACTTACAATGGCAGAATACCTGGCATATGAAAGGGAGATGCACATACTGGTAATCCTCACAGACATGACAAATTACTGTGAGGCTTTGAGGGAAATTTCATCGGCAAGGGAAGAAGTTCCGGGAAGGAGAGGATTTCCGGGATACATGTACACCGATCTGAGCACAATTTATGAAAGGGCAGGAAAGATTAAGGGAAAGAACGGTTCAATAACCCAGATACCCATACTCACAATGCCTGGAGATGACATTACAAACCCCATACCCGATCTCACCGGATATATAACTGAAGGGCAGACCGTTTTGAGCAGGGACCTTTTAAGAAAGGGAGTATACCCTCCAATAGATGTCCTGCCTTCCCTGTCAAGGCTGATGAACCAGGGAATAGGGGGAGGAAGGACAAGAGAGGACCACAGAGGTGTGGCCGACCAGCTCTATTCAGCATATGCCAACGGAAAGGACCTCAGATCACTTAGTGCAATTGTTGGAGAAGAGGCTCTGGGGGCAAATGACAGGCTGTACCTGAAATTTGCCGATGAATTTGAAAAACGTTTCATAAACCAGGACGTATATGAGGACAGAAGTATAGAGACGACCCTTGATCTGGGCTGGGAACTTCTGTCAGCTCTGCCAGAAAGTGATATGAAGAGAGTGAAGAAAGACTTCATTGCAAAATACGGGAAATGGAAGAAGGAGTAATATGCCATCGGTGGATATAAGGCCTACAAGGATCGAGCTAATAAAGACCAAGAAACGGATAAAGCTTGCACAGAGAGGCCTTGATCTGCTGAAAATGAAACGATCATCGCTTGTGCTTGAATTCTTCAATATCAGCAGGCAGGTTAAGGGAATGAGGGAAAACCTTCGACAGGAGGTCGGAGATGCAATCCAGTCAGTTAAAATGGCTGAAGTCATTGAAGGTCCTATGATGATCGAGACTGTGGCATACATGTCAGCAAACCAGCAGGTTGGTTCAGGGGTAAAAAATGTCATGGGCGTGAAGATACCGGAACTTACCATGAATTACAGCCAGACACTCCTTTCCAATGTATACAGGACAATTTCAGTACCGGTCTCAATAAACGATTCCATTAAGAAATTCGAAAGGGTTTTCCAGTCAATTATTGAAATAGCAGAAAAGGAAAATTCCATGAGGAAGCTTCTCCATGAGATCGAGATCACCAAAAGGAGATCAAATGCCATAGAGAACATCCTCATTCCAGAACTGGTAAGAACTGCAAAGATAATCCGAGATTTTACTCACTTCCACAGTCCACTGAATTTGACCCGACACTTATTTTCGGCATAATATTCCCAATATTTTTCGGCATAATGGTGGGTGACTGGGGTTACGGCCTGATAATACTGGTCGGGGCAATATGGCTGGTGAGGAGGATTGACCATCCAAGGGCAAACTCACACATCCCTAAAAAACTCAGTTCATTTGCCCTGACTGTACTTGGGAAAAATCCATTGCGAATCCTTGGAAAGACACTGATTCCCGGTTCAATACTTGCAATAATAGTTGGGCTTATGTTCAACAATTTCTTCGGTTTTCCACTTCTTCCTGTAACCTTATTCCAGACATCAACCGGCTTCTCCGGAGCTCATATTGGGGCATTTCCACCCACGCCAATTGTTATATTCCACGTGTCAATTGTCATACCAAAACTCCTTCTCCTTTCCGGTTACATAGGACTGGCCATGGTGACCTTCGGCCTTATCCTTGGGTTTATAAATGAAACAAGAAGAGGGCACAGAAGGGGTTCAGTGGGAAAGATAGGGTGGATACTTCTTGCATGGGGTATAGCCATATTCGGGCTGAATCTCATACATCATGACACGTCCCTGAACCCGGCAGTCAGCCTGTCAACACCAATAGCAGTGGCATTGATAATAGCAGGTCTCATTGTGGTCATAGCAACAGAGAAGGCCAGAGGCGCAATGGAAATACCTTCCATAATAAGCCATGTGCTGTCATACACCAGGATACTGGGTATACTTCTGGCATCTGTGGTGCTCGCACAGGTCATAGATCTCATTTTCATGAAGGGTGTGGAAAAATCTCCTCTCCTGGCAGTTGTGGGAATTATAATACTCATATTCGGCCAGCTCTTCAACCTTGTAATAGCAATATTTGAACCGGGAATACAGGGAGCAAGGCTTCTTTATGTTGAATTCTTTTCAAAATTCTATAATGGAAACGGCAAATATTTCCGGCCATTCAGGTCTGTTAGAAAATACACAGTTGAAAATGAGGAGAAATAATCCCATCTACATCTTTCTCAGGAGAAACAGGCCAAAATAGCCATCCTGATCTTTCCATACTTTTTCCATGTAAAGGTTGTTTCTGTTAGCTAACTTTTCAAACTCATCAGGATCATATTTGTATGAATTCTCCGTATGTATGAGTTCGCCCCTGTTGAATTTTATAAGGTTTCCATCCAGTATAACCTCCATATCTTTCAAAACTTCCAGGTGCATCTCAATCCGTCCCACCTTCCGGTTGTAGAATGCCACGTGGCTGAAGCTGGAAGACTTCCATCAGGCATCACCAGCCAGCCTTATCCCGCTGAATTCCCATCTCTTATCCGGCTGGAAGAAATTCCTGTAAGTTATCCTTATATGGTCTGCCGGGGTGACGCATGAACCTCCTCTGAGAACCATCTGGTTGGCCATGAACTTATGGTTGTATTCCCCCACAGAACCGGGAAGAGGAGAACTTCCTGGATATGGAACATAGGGACTCTTTGTCCATTCCCAGAGATCACCCAGAGCCTGCCTTGATCCGGTATCATTTTCAGCCACCGGAAGAGGCCTTAGATACCATGAATCCATAAAATTGCTGTAAGTTGACTTTCTTGTTCCGGAGAAAGCCACCTCCCACTCTTCCTCTCTGGGAAGCCTTTTTCCTGCCCATGTGGCATAGGCATCTGCCTCATAGAAACTTACATGTGATACCGGTTCATCCGGATTCAGATCCTGCAGGCCGGATAGTGTGAAGATCTTCCAGCCATTTTCGTTCTCAACCCAGTAAAGAGGAGCTTTCCAGTTATTTTTCCTTGATATCTCAAGCCCGTCGGAAAGCCAGTATGTGGGATTCTGGTAACCACCATCCTCAATAAATTCCAGGTACTCTCCGTTGGTTACCAGCCTGTCCCCGATCTCAAAACTATCAAGCCATACCTTATGCCTTGGTGTCTCGTTGTCAAATGAAAAACCTTTGCCAGAATACCCGACTTCAAAAAGCCCCGGAAGGTGTTTCCGGTAGATCATTTTTCCTGCTTTTGAAGCCCTTGCAGGTTTTGCATCATTATACGATGGAAAATAGGGGTTGTTGAAAAAATTGTACTTTATATCCATAAGCATCAACTCCTGGTGCTGCTCCTCATGGTTTATGCCCAGTTCCAAAATGGACAGTGCTTCTTTTCCATCCAGGTCGCCAATATGAGATGAAATATCGTTTTCAACTTTCATCCTGTACTCCAGTATCCTGTCAACTATTGGTCTGGACTGTGTACCTCTCAACTTTTTTGGAAAATATCTTCCTATGGTTTCGTAGTATGAATTGAACAGGTAATCAAATGTTTGATCAAAAACAGTGTAATCCTGGACAAATTTCCTCAAAAGAAACTTTTCGAAGAACCATGTGGTGTGGGCCAGATGCCACCTCATGGGACTTGCATCGTAGCCGCACTGTATGACCATATCCTCCACTGAAAGGGGTTCAACGATCTTGAGTGTTCTTTCCCTGACCTCATAGAATTTATTGAAAATTTGTGAAGTTTCCTTGTTATCCTGCATGTATGTAAAATACAATTATTACTCATAACAATTGCGAATTCCATGGGTTAGCTTTTAGAATCTGTAAGGATGTAAAATTCTTTTTTATTAAAAGATATAACCTCATGCCAATAACGCATAACAATGAACATACCAAAATGGCTTATAAAGCACAGCAAGGCTGTAATAATAATCTGGATAGTGGCGGCACTGGCAGCTGTACCTGCAGTAATGTCATATTCTCACTATCTGAGCTACTCAAATTCAGTATCCACATCTTCAAACAGTGAATCACAGAGGGCTCAGGACATACTTTCAAGCCAGTTTCCACAAAACCAGTCTCTGACTCTCGTAGTAAACAAGAATCCTTTCATGAGCGGGGTAGCTGCCACAACAATATCACTCCAGGAAAAACTTCAGGATTCCGGCATAAAGAATCTTTCAAACACATCATCCCCATTCAGCCAGTATGCAACCCTTATAAATGATGAGGTGGGAAGCTACAGGTCTGCAATGACATCCCTTTATAGTAATTTCAATTCATCGGCCTTCCAGGTATATTCTTTTCCATCTGCCTTCATGGCAAATTACTCCAGCAGCTCCACTGTCTGGCAGATAGCTGAAAAATCAGGTTACAACGGATCAAATTATGAGAAGGATTTCCTCAGTGCATTCAATAAAACGGAATCCAGCAATCCACTTCAGTCAAGGATACAGGCAGCCACTGTGAACAGCACTGATATCAACCTCCTGAATAATAATCAATTATACTACGGCGCAGTCCTGAATTACATGAATGTTTCCCAGTATCCCCGGGGAATTTTGAACGGTTCAGCAATGTTCATATCATCATACACCGGTTACAGCATATCACCTCAACTTCTCAGTGCGGTGATACAGAAGGGTAACCCGGGCATAAATTACGTGGATATGTATGGGCTCAAAGGTGCCCCATCGTTCATAACATCACAGTATGTGAGCCCGGACAACTCAACATTTCTCATATCTATTAATTTCAATGTAAAAAGCGGATATATAGGCCCAGATGACTTTTACCCAGCTGAAGCTGCCACCCCAAGGATTAACTCAATATCTCAAACCTATTTTGGGGGGGATGTGAATGTTACAGGAAATGGCGCAATATCATACCAGAGCCAGCAGCTTTCATCCAGTTCCGGTGCATTCTTCGGGTTTATTTTTGTGGCTCTTGCCATAGCAGTGTTCATAACACTTGTATCTTACAAATCGGCAATTATCAACCTGATTTTTGTATCGGTTGCAACCCTGCTGGGATATGTTTCAATATTCATCACAGGGGTGCTGTACGCCCATGTGAATTATGTGGTCAACTATACCCTCACAGCGGTACTTCTGGGAGTGGCAACAGATTACTTCGTTTTCATAGTGGCACGGTACAGGCAGGAAAGAAGGGAGGGCAGAACACATGAGGAAGCTCTTGAAACTGCGTCCACAAGATCAAGAAGATCTGTTATCATAAGCGGAATAACAGTTGCAGCAAGCCTGGCGATGTTCTCATTTGTCCCGGGATACAGGACCTGGGGAACAGTTCTATTTACCGCAATATTGCTCACCCTTCTGCTTGTTTCAACCCTTCTCCCCTCAGTACTGTCAATATTCGGAAAGAACCTGATCATGAAGAGGGGAATGAAACCCCTGAAGGAAAACTACCAGAAGGATTCACTGTTCTACAAAACATCTAGCATTTCAACAAAACACAAGTTTGTTGTTGCAGCAGTCATAGTTCTTGTGGCAGCCCCTGCAATGTATTTCTTCTTCACCCTTCCGACAACATACAACTTCGAGACAGGACTTCCATCAACAGTGTCAAGTGTATCGGCACTGAACGAGATCAATTCAAAATTCGGGGCGAACATTCTCTATCCGGTCTATGTAATAGTTCCTCTTCACAACAGTTCTGTCCAGTCAGTTTCGGTCACTTCAATGCTGAAGAATCTTTCCAAATCTCTTCTATCCATGGGGGGAACAGAAAAGGTTGTAGGGCCATACAGCACCGGAACATCATTTTCAGCATCGGCAAACTATTCCTCTTATATTATAGATAAGGGTAAATATGCATATTTCTCAGTGTACACATCCTACGATCCGTACTCAACCAGTGCAATCAGCTTTGTCTCAGGTCTCAGGGACAACAGTTCACTAATAGTGGGAGGCCTCACATCAGGTGTAATAGATGAAAGGAACCAGAGCAACCACACCTACTCAGAACTGGCAGTTCTCATAGTGGCAGTCATTGCTGTGATTCTTTTCATATCATTCAGATCTATAAAGTATCCAATAATATCACTGAGCGGGGTATTCTTCAGCATATCATGGACAACCGCCATACTTTATTTCATATCCCGTTATTTACTGCATGAATCGCTGATATACCTCATACCAATAATACTGTTTGTTATCCTCATGTCCCTTGGAAACGATTATTCAGTTTTCATAATCTCCAGGATAAGGGAAAACCAGGAAAAATACCAGCACAACGAAGCCATAGCAAGGGGTATGGTTGGATCTGGCAGGGTTGTAACTTCCCTGGGTCTCATACTGGCAGTATCACTTGGGTCTCTGGCGCTGATACCAGTGGGTTTCCTGCAGCAGCTTGGAATTGCATTTGTTATCTCTTTGATAATTGATACGTTTGTGGTGAGGACATTCTATTTCCCGGCAATGATTGCTATCCTCAGGCCCGGTATAAAAAAAATACCTGAGAAAGGGAAGGATTAGTAAGGTTAATGTTTAATAGAGGGATGCCAGTAACAGATGGACGCATCAGATAAAAAAATTATATATTATTTATTGAAAGATGGAAGAACGCCCCAGAGGAAAATTGCATCCAGCATAGGAATATCGGCTCAGGCACTTAATTACAGAATGACAAAACTCGTGGAAGATGGCATACTGAAGAGGTTCGTGCTGAGGGTCCATCCAATTTTTTATGGAAAGAGAAATGGATTTGCAGCATTCATAGGTGACGGGAAATATGACGGGGATGTTGTATCAAAATTTCACTGCCTTGAAAAAATAAATCTTTACGAGTTTGACGGCCAGGGTTTGGATGAGGTTGAATCAAAGATTGAGAAAGCTGTAAAGGTGCTGGGGGAGCCCATCATGAAATATATTCCTCAGCCAAGAAACCCTGGAATAAACGTTGGTGATCTTGATAAAAGCATTCTGGAAATACTGAAAAAGGATCCAAGAATAAAACTTTCAGACATTGCACAGGAACTGGGCGTTCCATACATGACTGCAAAACGTAGGCTGGATCTCATGAAATCAAGGGGTCTTGCTTCCGTTGTCCCTCTGGTGGATCTTTCCAGGGGAGATATAGTCATTTTCTCCATATTTTCAAGAAAATTCAGCATCCTGAAACCATTACTGGAGGACTACAGCCTCTTTGTGGTTTCCGATGAGGAAAACGGTATATTTGTATGTTATTCAGATAACCTTTCAAATGCCAAGGGTGCAATAACAAGGGTCAGGGATATAGATTCGGAAGCCGAAGTGATGATAATATACGAATACGAGTTTTATCACTGAATAGGCCTGTAAAAAAATTTTTTACAACTCTTTTTGAAACGGGCATTAATTCTAATTTCAGATGGAAGAAAGACTGCTTGAAAATAATAGCAAAAATCCCTCCCTGAAATTTATGGATCTCATAAAACAGTCCGGGCTGGAAAGGGAGATCAGGAAGGGAATTCCCGTTACAATATTCCTTCCAAACTGTGAGGCATTCGCACTGGTTCCTGAAGAGGAGTTCGGAATTGTTTCACGGGAACCTGAGAGATTAAGGAAGCTTCTGAAATACCATATAATAAGAGGAGAGGTAAGTACCTCGGGATACAGATCCACGCCATATTCAGGAAATCCCATGACCTCCTCCTCAAACTTTATCATTCCGAGCTTTGAATTATTGAAAACGAAAAGCTTCACTGGCCTGTTGTATTTTTTTATTGTGACCAGCTCCATCATGGTCATTGCGAAACTTCCATCCCCTATAAGTGCTATTACCTGTTTATCAGATGCATAGGAGGCGCCAACAGATCCAGGTATACCAATGCCCATGCTTCCAAGCCATGATGAATAGGTAAATCTTCTTCCTGCATTTGTTCTGAAGTTTCTAACTCCCCAAACCGTAACATTGCCGGTATCAACAATTATGTCTGCATCTCTGTCAGCATGCTTTGATATTGCTGCAGCAAGAACTTCAGGCTTGATTGGGACATCCTGGGAGCTTTCTGCTTTCTCAAGGGTCTCAATCCAGGATTTCTTGGAATCCTGCAGGTCCATGTAAAATTTCTCGGGTTTCTCTGCAACGTTAAGCCGTTCCAGGAATTGGCCTGTATCTGATATAACCGGTATGTCTGATCTCCTCCTCTTTCCAATTGAATTGGGATCTATGTCAACCTGTATGGTCTTAAGGTCTTCTGGTATGAACTGTATATACGGATATGACGATCCTATCATTATGAGCAGGTCAGCCTGTTTCATGGCATCGTAGGAAGGCCTGGTTCCAAGGAGTCCCAGGCTTCCCATGACCTTTCTGTCAAGATCATCAACAATCCCCTTTCCGTTGAGGGCATAGATTATTGGTGCGCCAATTTTTTCAGAAAGTGCATCCACAGCAGGACCGCATCCCCTTGCACCCTTTCCTATGAGGATTACAGGCTTCTTTGACTGGTTGATGGCGTCATTCACCTTTTGAAGATCAGGATTGAATTTGAGTATGGGGTAGAAATCATCCGTAATATTCTCAGGTTCATCTGACTGAAGGCGCAGCACATCAGCCGGCAGGGTAAGATGTGAAACACCCTTTCTCATGAGCGCCTCCCGGTGTGCCCTGAGGACAAGGGACTGTGATCTTTCTGGGCTCACAATGGTGGTACTGTAAACAGATACATCTGCAAAAAGGCTGTCCAGTTTTACCTCCTGAAAATAGTCTGTGCCTATGAGATCTGTTTCCACCTGACCTGTCAGTGCAATAACCGAGGCATGATCCATCTTTGCGTCATAAAGTCCGTTCAAAAGGTGGATTGATCCAGGCCCGGAAGTTCCCATGCATACCGTCACCTTTCCTGTGAGTTTGGATTCAAATGATGCTGCAAGTGCTGCTCCCTCCTCATGCCTGACCTGGATGAACTCTATTTTATCGTCATGCCTTCTTATGGAATCCACAAGAGGGTTCAGTGAATCTCCTGGAAGTCCGTAAATTCTCTTAATTCCAAGGTCAATAAGGGTCTCAATAATGACATCAGATACTGTTCTTGACATGAAATCGCATCTTATTAAGACTTAAAATATTTACTAACCGGAAAATTTTAAAAAAATTCTCTGAATCTTGAGATCAGGACAGCAAAGAAATAAGTAAAAACAATCATGTATAACCAGTCACTGTAAGAGGGGAATGCACAGAACTACATACGAACTTTCTGTATCAAAATCCTTGAGATCATTCATATTCACAACTCTGGCAGTATCATCCCCCTTCTATCTTTCAAGCCTCGGCTATAACAGCATTGAGATAGGTATTGCACTGTTTGTGAGCATGATTTCCTCAACGCTGTTCGTATACCTTTTTCCAGCAATAAAGATAAAAAACAGAACCAGGGCATTCACACTTGCCGCACTCCTTTCAACTGCACTTGTTCTTCTTATTTTTTACCACAGCATTATCTTCTACATAGTGGCAGTAATTGTGGGAGGCATTTCCCTCAGCGGGCGGGATCTTACCGCCAATCTGGCAATTGAGCAGTATGCCATCAGCCATTATGAGGTTGATAGAAGGTCTAAAAACCATGCATTTTCAATTTACAATTTCTCATCATACGGCGTTGGAGCAGCTGCTTCTGCAAGTCTTCTCCTTTACCGGATTCCTGATTATAATCTCCTGTTCTTCATAGACTTCATAATGGCAGTTGCACAGTTCATACCTTACGCCATGGTTAAATTTCCAGATGTCGAGAAAAAGAAAATCAACGTTGTCATGGATGAGAAAACATCAGGCAATGTAAGATCAATGAAGTACCTGTTCTCCATGGATGCACTGGGTGGAGGCCTTGTAAACACTGCAATTCTTTCGCTCTGGTTCAAATATGTATACAACATAACCCTGTCTGAGGCAGGAATAATCTTCCTGATTGTGAATATTGTAACAGCTTTTTCAATACTTCTTTCATCGAAACTTTCAAACAGGATGGGTGTGGTGAGAACCATGGTTTACACCCATCTTATAAGCAACGTATTCCTCATACTGATACCTGTATACCACAGCCTTGTTATAAGTGAGATTTTCCTATTTCTGAGGCAGACTACCAGCCAGATGGATGTCCCAGCAAGGGACAGCTTCACAAACACAATAATCCCGGGAGAATACAGGATAAAAGCAAACTCTGTATTCAACAGCGTCAGAACAGGTTTTCAGGTTCCAGGGCCGCTCATTTCATCCATACTCATAGATGCATTGCCTGCCACAGTATTCTACTCGGCAGGGATCATAAAAATGGGTTATGATCTCCTCTTTTTCAAAAAGTACAGGGATTTCAGGGATGCATGACTATTTTTCCCTCCACCTTGTGAAGTACTTTGCAAGAGACAGATATACAACAGTCTCACCCAGAAGCACAAATATCATTGTATAGAACTCCGGAGAAAGGCCAAATGTCCCCTGAAGAATTATGGCAGCGGGAGTTGCAGGTGAAATTGCCAGAATGTATAGAATGTCTCTGGGCAGATATGTGTAGGGGTAGAATGTGGGCGGCAGTATTGTCATTATAATGGAGAGAATGCCCGTGATGCCCCACACATTTCTTATATGCTTGATGGCACCTGCTATAATGAATGATATTGCCGATGTTGAAAGGGTGAGCATGACCAGTACACCAATCATTATCAAAACTCTAATGGGGCTGAAAAGGTGATATATAACAGCAAGAACTGAATACAGCGCAAGGCCAGGAACTGTAAAGAGAAGGAAGCTAAGTGTGAGCCCGATCATGTAGTCAATGGATGATATGCTGGTGGCTATGAAAAGGTCCTGTATCTTGGCCTGAAGCCTGAGGAAAGCTGCGTCGGATGCACTTGTGAGGCCGTTTGATGCCACAAGGGTAACAAATCCTCCCACCACTGCATACTGGACAAGAGTTCCGTTGGAAAGCACATACACAAGGAATAGAAGAGTCAGCGGGGTTGTGATTGATGCTATTACATATGAAGGCCCCCTTCCAATAACACGGAAACCATAGTACCATGCAAAGTAAAGGGAAAATTTAGGATTCAATGCTTACCCCTCTCAGTATGAAAACATCATCCAGTGTTACCTTCTTTACAGTGCATCCCATGCGCAGATATTCTGAGGCATCATTCTCATCAATATACTTCACATAGGTATTGCTGATCCTTATGGATCCATCCAGTGGGGTATGGCTCTCAGCCCTGACCTTCCCCCTGAATCTTGAAAGAAGTTCCTTTACCTCCCCCTTTTCAATAACAAGGCCCCCTTCCACCATGAAGACCTCCTGTGAAAGCTCCTCAGCCTCCTCCATATAATGTGTTGTAACTATGAGGTTGCCCTGCAGCTTCCTTATGGATGACCAGACCTCCATTCTTGAAACCGGATCCAGACCGGTTGTGGGCTCGTCAAGAAAAACTGTCTCTGCATTTGAAGCTATGGCCATTGCCACGAAAATCTTTCTCTTTGTTCCTCCCGAGAGGGTATCCGATGGCTTGTCCTTATATTCAAGTATTCCAAGGCTGTCCAGTGCATTCATGGCCTCTCTTCTTGCATCCCTGTACTGGAACTTCCGCGCAAGAAGATAGAGGGTGACATGTTCCATGGGAGTAAGTATGCCAATGGGCGTTGCCTCCTGAGGTATGCTGCATATTTTCTTCCTTACCTCCAGTGTGTTTTTCATCACATCAAGGCCATCGATGATAACCTCGCCCGAAGAAGGTTCAAGCTGTGTTGAAAGTATCCTCATAAGTGTGGTCTTTCCAGCGCCGTTTCTCCCTATGACAGAAGTGATGCGTTTTCCAATTTCAGCATTAATGCCTTTCAGGGCTTCTGTGCCATCACTGTATCTCTTTCTGACATTGTTAATCTGAATCATGTGAACTCTTTTCTCCAGAAATTCTTCCCTATCTACCTTACATATATAAATAATCTATTTCAAATTCAATTAGCCATCCATTTGCAGTCTCAAGGCATGAAATCATTTCTTTCCCTGGTTCCATGCTGCCGGAGTTTCTGCAGCCTTTTTGGTTTCAGCCTTTCTGCTCTTTACCAGGGAACTCAATCCAGCTACTATGAGTATTGCGAAACTTGCTATCAGTGCTGCATGAATTCCAATGAGGAATTTTGCTGAAACCCCTCCCTGAAGTTTTGTTACACCCAGGAAAACCTCAAAGGCAACATATCTTGGGACAGAAAGTGCTGCTATGGAGATTGCAATGACATAGCTGAAGAGAGTCCCGATGTTGGATAGTGTTCTCAGCAACCCAGAAACTGAACCGTAAAGTTCTCTTGGAGCACCCGACATTACGGCGCTGTTATTGGATGGCCAGAACATTGCACCGCCAAATCCGGTAACTATGGATCCTGCAATTACCAGGTAAAGTGTTGTGCTGACCCCCATGAGAAGATAAATCAGGACACCGGCAGCCATCATGAAAATTCCAGTGCTTGCAATCACCCTTGATCCAAATTTATCCGAAAGCCTGCCCATTTTTGGGGCAAGGAAACTGGATATTATATACCCTGGAACAAGCAGGAGAGAAGAATCCAGGGGGCTGAATCCCCTTATTCCCTGAAGATACATTATGAGTATAAACAGTACTGAAAGGTAGCCCACTGCCTGAAGGGTTGCGGCCAGAAGCGAAAACGTCAGTATTCTCTCCTTGAATGCCTTCAGGACTATGACAGGATCCCTTGCCTTTCTTTCAACAAGCACAAATGGGATAAGCATTGCAATACCCACTGCGACCAGAGTAAGATTTAGAATCTGGACTCCATTTCCTGCGATTTCCACTGCACCATATGATATGAGGGAAAGGAGCGTAACCAGTATTGCTGTGCCTGTGTAGTCTATTGTGGTTTCAGTCCTCTTATCGTCCCTTATGTACTTCAGTGCAAACAGGAATCCTATTATCCCCACTGGAACATTGATATAAAATATGAATCTCCATCCAATGAAGGTTGTAATGATTCCACCAAGCACTATTCCAAGGGATCCTCCTATTGTCCAGCCCATGCTTGTTATGCCGAATGCCTTTCCACGCTCATGGGGAGGAAAGTGATCGGCAACTATTGCGTTGCTGTTAGCCTGAAGGAGCGCAGCACCGAATCCCTGAAAACCTCTGGCACCAATAAGGAAGAAAACATCTGGGGCAAACCCCGATGCGGCTGATCCTATTATGAATACCAGAAAACCCAGATTAAAAAGCCTCCCCCTGCCATATATGTCTCCCAGCCTACCAAGCTGTGTTGTCAGGGCAGCCAGAACAAGAAGATAGATCAGGATAACCCATATTGTATCAAGAAATGGGGCGTGGAGTTCATCTGTAATCGTGGGAAGAGCAAGTATAACTATTGTCGTGTCAATTGCCGACATGAGCATTCCTATGAGGACGCTGGCCAGTACGAGGTTCCTGTGTTCCGCCATATTATATCACCATGGGAGTCGGTGCACTCCAGCGAGGTCGGGTCACCTCAGCGCCCCATTGAATATGAATCTATCAACATCTGAAACTGTTAACAAGAGGCTGCCTTTAATCATTTCCAATTATTTAAACGTTCCAGAAATAAGGGTGCCTTGAAACATTTCTGGGATTTATTTTCCGGAATGAGTGCTCTGATCTGATCAGAAACTGTGAAATAATTAATACGTCAGGAACATGACAGTATAATGATAACAGGTAAACGTATACTTATCACCGGCGGCGCCGGTTTCATAGGTTCAAACATGGTGGAGGAACTTTCAGAAAACAACGATCTTACTGTAATGGACAATCTATCAAATGTTGATGATCGTTACATAAAGAAATATCAGGGGAAGAAAGGATTTAAATTTCTTAACAGCGACATAGCAGATGAAGAGGCATTTTCAAGAGTGGAGCCCCATGATATGGTCATTCATCTTGCTGCAAATTCAGATGTGCGCGGCGGTTCCAAAGATCCAGTGGTTGATTTTGTGAACAATGTACAGGGAACAATGATCCTTCTGGAATACATGAGGCGCACAGACACCCCAGAGATACTGTTCGCATCAAGCTCCACAGTTTACGGAGAAGCCACGGTCCTTCCAACTCCAGAGGACTACGGGCCATATATGCCAATTTCATCATACGGAGCATCAAAGATGGCCGGAGAGGGGTTCATAACCTCATACTCCCATTATTACGGCATAAAGGGGACAATATTCAGGTTTGCAAACATAGTGGGAAAAAACTCAACCCACGGTGTTATTTTCGATTTCATAAACAAGCTCAAGAAAGACAATCAATCACTTGAAATTCTTGGGGATGGAACACAGAGAAAGTCATATCTACATGTATCAGACTGCGTAAAATCCATGCTGTATATCCATGAAAAGTCCACAAAGACAGACATATACAATTTGGGGAACAGGGAAACCACCTCGGTAATGAAGATTGCAGATTATGTGGTTAACGGAATGGGGCTGAAAAATGTGAAATACAACACTAAACCGGGCAGGGATGGCAGAGGATGGAAAGGGGATGTGAAGGTTGCCCAGCTGAGGGTTGACAAAATGTTCTCCACAGGATGGAAAAACAGGTTCAACAGTGATGAATCGGTAAACACGGCTGTTAAGGAGACTCTTGAACAGATGGGTTATACGGAGATGAAAGCACCATGAAAGCCCTCAATGTTGACATATTCACATGGATAAGAAAAAACATGTCCAGCTGCAGGTACAACCTAATTGGAAGCGGTTTCAATGAGCCCGTTCTTGAAAAGTTCGGAATAGACCTGTCCTATGACAGTTACAGGAGTGATTCCCGGGACGCGCCTTCCATATTCAACAGAACTGTTGCGGATATGTATGGATTGGAAGAGGAAAATGTCATATCCACCGCCGGGGGTACCGGAGGCATATTTCTGGCCAACTCATACCTGAAGGAAAAGGTGAAGAAACTGTTCATACCGGTTCCGGAATACGAGCCAATGTACAGGGTCCCGGAGTCTCTTGGAATTCAGGTAGATTACAGGATGCCTTCCATTGATGAAATCATGAAATCTGAGGATTCGGGATTTGAATTCACCAACCCCAACAATCCAAAAGGAACCATGATTGATGACGACTTTCTCCATTCAATACTTGAAGAAGCAGAGAAAGGAACTTTTAAAATATATTCAGATGAAACGTTCAGGGCATTCAGCAATGAAAATCCGCCAGGATCCATTTTCAACGGAAATGAGAATGTGATTGTTTCAAACACAATGACAAAATTCTACGGACTGGGTTCATTCAGGGTTGGATGGATAGCTGCGGCGGGAAAAGTATCTGAAGATATCAGAAGGATAAGGGACCTTGTCACAGCAGAAAATCCCGGATACAGCCTCTGGGTTGCATCACAGGTTCTTAAGAACAGGAAAAAATTCCAGGAATACGCGAATCCGCTGCTTGACAAAAACCGCACAATACTGAAGGAATTTGTCCAATCCAGGAATGATCTTACATGGAGCAACCCGGAATTTGGTTCAATAGCGTACATAGAGTATAAGGGCAAAACAAGTTCACTTGATATTGCAAAAAAAGCAATGGATATGGAAAAGGTTCTCATTGTTCCCGGTGAATATTTCAACCATAGCCATGGTTTCAGGATATGCTATACATGTACACCTGAGATACTCAAAGAAGGGCTTGAAAGACTGGGAAAAGTTCTTGGTTAATGGAGGGAATCAGGTTCACGCAGTAACTGGTGATTTTTTAAAATCCTTCCATAACTGTTTTCTAAAAGCAAGTATCATAATCATGGAAACGCCGCCAAACATATCCATGATCCCCCATGAAACAAGGGGTCCGAAGGGCAAAAGGAATATTATGAGAGAACCTACGGCAGGTCCAAGAACATTCCCTGCGCTCCAGAATGAGCTTTTCACAGATATGTAGAACCCAACCTTTCCGGAAGGGGCAAAGTTCCCTACAATTGCATTTTCAAGTGGTGCAACTATGTCCTCACCCAGGCTGTATATTACAATCAGGCCAACCAGTGGAAGAAAAGCATGGGAGAAACCTGCAATTATAAACGCCACCATGTATAACATTATCCCTGCAATCATGGAGGCAATATCACCGATTTTTGAAAAAATTCGGTTGATCAGGAACTGCCCTGCCACAACAACAAGGCCGTTAAGTGAGTAGATATACCCATATTCTGCTATTGTAATGCCTCCTGTGCTGAAGGCAAAGATGGGAAGTGATACCTGAACCTGAGTTCCAATCATTGCAAGAAACATCACTGAAAGAGAGAAAAAAAGAAGTTTTCTGTCTATTCGTGAAACTTTGCCAGATCCGGGGCTTGCATTATTACTGCCATTTTGTGTTGGCACACCCATATTCCACGCTGGAGGCTTGACGAGAAAAATCAAAACAATAAGCTCGGTTAACCTGAAGATTGAAGCAAAAAGGAATATGTCGCTAAATCGGTACACAGAGACAATTGACCCTGCTACAGGGCCTATAATGAAACCCAGATTGAAGATCACCCTGAATATGCCCATTGTTTTCTTCATCTGGCTTCCTGTGGATGATTTTGTGATTAAGGAATAGTAAGGTGAATATGTAAAGGAACTCCCCAAAGAAGCCATGACATAGGCGGTTATGATGAATATTGTGTTAACATCCAGTGATACGAGAACCCATATTGCCAGGTAAAGGATGAATGACACGAGGAGGCCGGCTGTAATGGTTATCTTCTCACCATGCTTATCAGAGATACGCCCCCCAATAGGTTGAAATACCATTCCGGTAAGATAAGTTATGGAAAATATTGCACCGATGGTATATGGGGATAGCCTCTCAGCTGAATAGAGGAAAAGTGCCATGAAGGGAATTACAAATCCCATGCCTATGGAACCGGTGAACCTTGCAAAACCAACCCTCCAGAGAGTTGAATTGTCAAGCATCAGCGCATTTCTGATCCTGCCTGAATTTAAGCTGTCATGGATTTTAATTAACACAGAAGTTAATCAATTATAGTGTATTTTAACCATAAGGTTAACATAATTAATAAAGGGGTTAAAATTTTGAAAAATGGAATCTGGAAATGGATAGATAAAATCAGAGATTTTCCTGAAGCATTTTCAGAGTTTCAACCATGGACTGCTTTATGTGGTGTTTCTCCTGGAATCCATGCCCTTCTCTGGGGAATATAAGGAATCTGACATCCTTCCCATGTTCTTTCAGAGCCCTGTAAAACTGGAAGTACTGCCCTATTGGAACACTGGGATCCTCTTTTCCATGCATGAGAAGAACCTTTGCCTTAACATTTTCAACATATCTCAATGGTGAGAATTTTACAAATTTATCATAAACATAGGGGCTTTCACCATACTGTATGGCGTCCCACTCAGCTATGTTTGTGGTTCCGTGGAAGCTGATCCACCTGTCCGCTTTCGGGTTTGTATATTTTTTTCCATTTCCCATCCAGTTCCATGCTTATGAGATAGTTATTGTGCCAGGATCCTTCCCGGTGGCTGTCTGAAGCCACAGCTGCAATTCTCCCACCGGCACAGTCAAATTCCCATATCTGCATTTTTTCATCAAGTATGGAGAATCCATCACGGAACGTGAACCTGAAAAGTCTTCCAACAGGATCATTTTCTTCAAAGAAGTATCCATCATCCCCGTTATCCCCATCCTTCTTGTTTTCCGGTTCAATTTCCAAAAGGAACAGAAGAGTTTCATTATCGACCCACTTATAGCTTATGATCTTCCCCTTTGCTGCCACAGACTGCTCTGACAGTGTGTAAATGTTCACAATATTGAAGAAACTTTCAGAGTTCTTTCCGGTAACAAAAGAAAGTGTCCTACCGTCAGGTGAGAACGAAGTCTGGGAATTCATGGAATCCTTTTTTCCAAACTCCCTTTCAGTGCCATCTGAAAGGTTTTTCAGGTATACCATGCTGCGATTCCCCTTTTTGAAATCTTTGTAAACGTTGGAAACAGAATAGGCAATAAACCCTCCATCCGGTGAGGCAGAAAGGCCGCCGATATTCTTCATCCTGAAATAATCATCGATCTCCACTTCTCTTTTCATACAGTAGAAATATTTCTGTAGTTCTTTAATTTAGCCATTCCAATGGAATGGTCAACGCTCATATTCACAAGCAGAGTGGAAAAAACAAATCCATTAATGTTCAGGGACAGGTCATACATGCTTCTTCCAGATCCAGGGCAGGAAAATATTTTCCAGGTTGATTCCATGGGAGAAATGAGGTATTTCTACCTAGGAAGCACATCTTCCTCATGCCTGAGAACAATGGAAAGGTTCTATTCGCTTATGTACAGGTGCTCGGTGGAACCATCGTCAGATCCCGGAATAAAGAGGAACAACATGCCATTTTCCAATTCAGTGATGAATTGGAGAAGGAAAACGTTCTACTCTCCTGGATTCATGAAGAGCCTTATCGATATACCTTTCTTCTTCGGAAATGTAGAGTCCTCATACAGAATTTCATTGAGGTCATACAGGAACAGAGGCAGAAAAGGGCTTTCTTATAATTTTGCCCTTTCGGTTTCAAGCAATGCTGAAAGAGAACAGATGGAAAACATAGAATCCTTTCTTGGAATGAAGATATGGGAGATAAAAAGGGATCATAAATGGAGGATGAAAAGGATGTCCAGACCCAGAAAGATGATCTCATCCCTTCTCAGGGAATCTTATAACCTTGTTAATTTCATGAGGGTCCCTGTTGAGGACGATATAGTACTGGAAGTACCATGATCATGATTCACCGTAAACAGCCATTCTGAAATTAGGATCGGTCTTCATAAGTTGGGATACAGCGTTTTTCCTGAGTTCCTCTCCCAGTACGGAAAGATACTGGTCTATAAGGTCTCTATAATTGCGGAGATCCATCTCAAGAACCTTAACAACTCTTCTCACGCTTTCCTTATCCGGTACCACAACACGATTAAGGCCAAGCAGGGATGAGTAATAGTAATATTTCGCAAGGTAAGGGTCATTGAAAAATGTCTTCTTTCCATCAACCACAACATTGATCCCCTCAAGTTCCCTGTACATGAATATGTCAGAACCTGTTTCAACCGTGATCTCGCCCACCACTTTGAAACCTTTCAGGTATTCTTCCGGGAAAGTCCTGAACCTGACGTCTGTCCTGATTTTATCCAGAACCTGATCATATTCTGAAGGCATAGATCAGGTGTGAGATCAACTGCACTTAAAAGCTTTTCAATGAGTCCTCGTAAAAATGTTTGCAACAAAAACATTCTGCAATAAAGAATTTATGTAATGTATCAATAATTGTTCCATGAAAAAAGGGTTTGCACTGGTCACCGGATCATCAAAAGGACTTGGAAAGGCAATAGCACTTGAACTCTCAAGAGATGGATGGGACCTCATATTACATTACAATTCTGGAAAGGAGGCTGTCATGGATGTGGAAAAACTATGCAAGGATCAGGGTTCAGAGACCCGGACGCTTCAATGTGATCTCTCATCTGTAAGCGAAATAGATTCCCTCTGTTCCCAGATCAGGAACCTGGGCATCGGGTTAAGAGGAATTGTGAATAATGCAGGCATAAGCCTCCCGGGAAATATCAGCACAATCACTCCGGAGGCCTGGGACAGGGTACTGGACCTTAACATAAGGGCACCTGTACTTATTGTAAACCGCCTTGCAGGAACAATGGAAAAACCAGGTTCTGTTGTGAATATAAGCTCTGCAGCTGCAATAAAGGCAGGCCTTTCTGCAATAGCATATGAGGCAAGCAAAGCGGCGCTTGTCCATGCCACCAGGTCAATGGCTGTAACGCTGGCTCCCGGGATAAGAGTAAATTCAGTTGCACCGGGATTTGTAAAGACTGATATTAACAGGAAGAGATGGGAGGACAGATCTTTTTACGAATCCATATCAAAAGCCACCCTTCTTGGAAGATGGGGAAACCCTGAGGATGTGGCAAAGGCAGTGAGGTTCCTGATGTCAGAGGATGCATCATACATTACCGGAGAAACTCTGGTTGTTGACGGCGGGATCACCCTCAGATAAATACCCGGAAATCTGCAATGCAAAATTATAGGGGTTCTATACATATGGGAAAATGGGACCATCCTTGAATCCTGTAAAGAGAAGATTGCCTGTGGTTATCCAGAGTCTTCTTTTCATGGTACTTGGAAATTTCACACTTTCCTCGTATGCACCTCTGGCCCCATTCATAAAGAACACATATCTTCTCAATTCAACAGAACTTGGGCTCATAACAAGCATAATCTTCATAGGTTCTTTCTCAGTATCATTCCTTTCCGGTGCCTTTGTGGACGGCATGGGGCCATCAAGAGCAGTCAAGATATCATTCGCTGTGATGGCCCTGGGTTCCCTGACGGCCGCACTATCACATTCCTATGTCCAGCTTGTAATAGGCTTTTACGCCATAGGCTTTGGATACGGACTCATAACGCCATCAACCAACCGTGCGGTTATGGAGGAGTACTATCCACATCATGCCACGCCAATGGGTGTTAAGCAGTCAGGAGTACCCGTGGGTGCAGCGCTTTCAGCAGTTGTTCTCCCCCTTGTAGCCATTCATTTCGGCCTGCAGTGGTCTTTCGTGGTAACAATCATAATAGGCGGGACAATAGCTCTACTCATACCTGTTGGAAAGCGTGAAAACAGTCAGGTGAGGAAGCAGAAAGGCTATCTCAGGCAGGTTCTTGGCGCCGGAAGGGACAGATCACTTCTTACCATTAGCATCTGTGCAGCCTTTCTCTCATGGGGGCAGCAGTCCATACTTACCTATTATGTGGTGTTTCTGGAGCAGAGAGGGTTCGCAATAATCATTGCGGAGATATTCCTGGCACTGCTCCTGATTGGAGCTGTTGCCGGAAGGCTGTTCTGGGCATCCATAAGCAGCAGAATTTTCAAAGGAAACCGGTTGAAATCACTTGTCCTGATCATGATCATTTCTTCAGTACTCTTCATCTCCTTCCCAACTCTCTCCGTATCAATTTTCAGTGCCGGTTTCACAGCATTCTTTGTTGGTATGTCCTCAGTGGGCTGGAACAGCGTATATGTGAATTGCGATCACATGCGGCCCAGCTAAAAGTGCGGTTCCAATGGATACCCTTATCTTCTGCCCCATGCTCAGGTATTTCAACTTTCCACCGAAATTAATGCCCATAATATTCCTTATCTCATCGATGTTAACATCCCTCACTTTACTATTTTTTCCGCTTGTGAAATGTATGAGGTGGTCATCCACGATCATATTTGGAAAGTAACTGTCCTGGTTTATGAACACAGCCGATCTCTTCTGCGGCTGCAGGAAGGTAACGTCACTGTTGTTTATGGTGATGTGTCCGCTGTCAGGCATAATAAAGCCGCATATCATCAGAAGGGTGGTTGTCTTTCCACTGCCGTTTTTTCCGTATATGCATATTGTCCCGGCATCACTTATGGAGGGTGAGATGGTTGATCCACCAAGGACCTTTGAGGCATTAATCTCGATCATTGCCTCCTCCTTATTATGCCGCTCTTCAGCAATCTGGTTATCCCAAGTATTGCCATTGAAACAATAATCATAAGTGCTGCAGCCGTAACAGCCACATCAGGGCCATAGTATCCATAATATTGGTAAATGAGTACTGATGCGGGTTCTACACCTTTGAAAGGACCTGAAAGTATGTAATAGGCAAGTATGGCAATTGATCCGAATTCACTCATGGCCCTGCTCATTGAGGTAAGGGTTGCTGATGCCAGATCCTTAATTGTTGCCGGTACAACAACGGAATAGAGGATCCTGAGCCTGGATAATCCAAGGGAATAACCAAACATTTCGTGGTATCTGTTCATGGATGAGAATACGGACTGTGCTGATCTTATATAGACGGGGGCAGAAATGAAGGAGAGGGCAACAATAAGGCCCTGCAGGCTGTCGAAAAAATTAATTCCTATTGATGAGAGAAATCTTCCAAAGGGGGTTATGGGGCTTCCAATGATCAGGAAAGCTATGCCAACAATGGGGTGTGGAATTGATGCCGGTATGTCAGAAGCTGTCTCCATGAAATTGCTCTGTTTCCGTGCAAGATTGAATGCCAGAGGTGTGAAAACAGCAAAAACAATGAATGCTGAGATCGCTGAGGATATTACGGTGAGTTCAATGGATTCAAAAACAGTGCCGCTGAATCCCAGGGCATTTCTGTATACCACAAATCCGAAATAGAGTATGAAAAGTATGGGAATTATGAGCAGTGCTATGGTAACATAGGAAATTATTGAAAGTGCATCAGTACCGCCCCTGAATCTGCTTCTTTTCATAAACATCATTGAGATCAGTCAACAGGCCCTCCTTCCTTTAGTTTTCCAGACTGAATCATAGGGCTGATCCATGAAGGCACACCCACATTGGTGAAAAGAAGGGAGGTATTGAGAGGCACGAGCCCGAATTTTGTAAGATTGTGGTTGTTGTTCAAAACATAACTGACAAATCCGTCCGCGGATGTTGAGTTTGAGTTGTTTGCCAGTGCTGAAATATAGAGGTATATGGGGCTTCCACTGACCACACCGGTATCAAGGGTGTAGTTGAACTGGCTATAAAACGAGGCCATGCTCTCATTACCCAGATCGAGACAGGGCGGTAGTGAAACATAGTCAAGGCCCTTTGCAATTGCTGCCGATCTGTAAATGTAGAGAAACTGTATTTGTCCCTCCACCAGGGGTGAAACAAGATCAGCCGCGTTTGTTGCTGAGACATTTCCATTGTTATTCGACATCCTGTCAACAAAATAGGATGTGTTTCCCCTATCATATTCATAGCCTGCAATTTCCATGCTTATCCATGCCCTGAAACCAGCTGGATCGGAATTCGGATCAGAGATACCGACCTTCACATTTCCAGAGGTCAAATTCATAAATGCTTCTCTGTAGAGTGATGTATTGTTAGTTTTATAGGCATTGGAAAACTGGTTTATTATTGATTCTGCATGGGAGTTATGTTCCGAAGATCCAGAATAGGCAATAACAAGGCTGTCAGAAGCAAAGGCAATTGCCCAGCCACTGTATCTAGATCCAAGATAGGATCTTTCATAGGAATTCAGAGCTACAGAAATGAATACATTTGCCGGATCGTTCTGGGCAATTTCTCTGGCATCTGTGTAGGAACCTCCGCCTTTAGCTGGCTCAACACTTATCCCGGAAACATTATGGTAGCCATCCAGAAGGTAATTTGCCTCCTGTACATATGCATCGGCTGTGTATGTTATGAGTTCGTTGGAGTTGCTGTTCAACAGTCCGCTGTCTAAAACAACAACTGAAGATATAACCACTATGGCAACCAGAACTGCAGTGATCAGGGCGTAACTTTTTTTCATCTCAACAGCACTTTTTCTTTAACAGAAAGGAATCATATAATAAACTATTTACTATCTACAAAAGGTAAACAAATTTATTTAACAAACATAT
>Ga0078972_1005185_pt1 | contig 33717 bp, 36 predicted proteins | sample YelNatPaOPGAMG01_FD_67568 | JGI IMG/M metagenome (GOLD analysis project Ga0078972, IMG submission 67568) | Hot spring thermophilic microbial communities from Obsidian Pool, Yellowstone National Park, USA - OP-RAMG-01 (SPADES assembly) (version 2) | ecosystem: Environmental > Aquatic > Thermal... | reverse complement strand
TGTTTTGCCCCTTAAAGTTGGAACTTTTTTTATTGACCTTGTGAAAAGTTTTTTGAAGGGAACTGCAGTATCAAGGATGAGTTGAATTTCATCTTTGGAAAGGTATTCAAGTCCAAGTAGGTCTTTATTTTTTAACTTCATAAGTTACTCTGTCAAGTCCATCAACTTCTTTTAATTGAACCTGTATTTGATCCTGATAATTTGTTTTAACTGTTTTACCTATGAAATCTGCCTGTATAGGAAGTTCTCTGTGGCCTCTATCAATAAGAACAGCAAGTTGGACTGATTTTGGTCTTGCAAAGTCAATAAGTTCATCAAGTGCTGCACGAATGCTTCTTCCTGTAAACAAAACATCATCTACAAGAATGATTTTTTTGTTTGTTAAGTCAAAAGGTATTTTTGTCTCTTTTGCAAGTGGCTGACGTGCGATTGAGTCAACATCGTCTCTATAAAATGTAATATCTAAACTCCCAACAGGCAAGTTTATATTTTTTTTCTTTTCTATCTCTTTTGCTATACGATTTGCTAAACAGACACCTCTTGTTACAATTCCTATAAGCACAAGATTTTTTAAGTCAGGATTTTTTTTGAGTATTTGTTCTGATATGTTTTTTATAGACAAATTTATTTCCTTTTCGGTCATTACTGTTTTTTTTGCCATAGCATTAAAAATTCTACCAAATTATTTTTTTTTATTCAAGGTCAACCCTTAAAATTGAACATTTCCCACCAAAACTGTCATCTACATTTTCGCTTACATTTGGATCTGCTATCCAGGTTGTTCCATTTAATAGAAATTTATATCTATAAACGCCTGGTTTTAAGTTGATGTTAAAAATCCACTCTTTTGATTCTTGACAGTAATACATTTCTCCTAATTTCCTATTCCATCTATTAAAATCACCAACACAACTTACTTGAGTAATCTCAGGATTATCTGTTCTATATCTAATTTCAACTGGCTTAAAGTAAACTACTTTATTTTTGCCAAACTCTTTTGCTCTATATAGTGCTTCATCAGCATTTGAAATTAAGATGTTGCTAAGCGTTCCTTCAGAAGGATATTCAGCAATTCCTATGCTTACAGTGATTTCTACACTCTTAAATTCTCTTTCTACTACAGAACGAATTTTTTCTCCAACCTTTTTTGCTTCATATTTATCTACGCCTGGTAGAAGGATTATGAACTCATCACCACCATATCTACCTATAATATCACCTTTTCTCAAATTTGATTTTAAGATTAAAGCAAACTCTTGAAGAATTAAGTCACCTGCAGAATGTCCTTCTTTGTCATTTAATTTCTTGAAACCATCTAAGTCGATCATCATTATAGAGAATTTTTGTTTTTCCTGGCTGGCTTTTTGTATTTCCTGAAGAAGTGTTCTGACAAAAGTTCTTCTGTTAAGAACACCTGTAAGTGAGTCAAACTCAGCAAGTTTGAGCGTCTCTCTGAATTCTGTTTCATCAACTATTTTTGGTGTCTGAATAATCTTTTTAATGTTTTCAAGATAGTCAAGCGCTGCAACTCTAATGCCTACATTTCTTTTTAGTGCCTCGCTGATCATATATTTATGTCTAAGAATTTCCTGCCAGAGTTCCTTTGCTTCCTGCTCAGGAAATCTCTCAGATGTCAGATTGTAAAGTATATCGCTATAAAATGACCCTCTTTTTTCTTCTGAAATTTTATCTATTATATACTGGATTTCCTGAGTGGGTTTTACATCTCCTGCAATGACATCAATGATTCTGTATCCTTCTTCTTCTAATTCATCTATGTCTTTATTTTGAATATTTTCCATATTCTCAACACCTCTTTCATTGATGGAAATACATTATCTTAAAGTTCTAATTACTTCTTGTATCTCTTGTTTTCTTATTGCTCCTTCTCTTAATATTACTGGCGGATTTTGTGTCAAATCAATGACTGTAGATGGAACACCAATTTTTGTGTCTCCGCAGTCAAGAATGAAGTCCACAGAAGATAAAATTTTTTCTGGGATCTCTGAGATATTTTTTGGACTTTTTTCTCCTGAAAAATTTGCGCTTGGTGCAGCAATAAATGTCTGTGATTCTTCTATAAACCTTAAGGCAACAGGATGGTCTGGAATTCTTATTCCAACTGTTTTTTTACCTGCTGTCACTTCATCTGGTATATTTTTATTCTTTTCTAAGACAATTGTCAAAGGGCCTGGTAAAAATTTTTCTATAATCATATATGCTATATCACTTAAATTCACTGCAATTTCTTGAATATCTTTTTTATTTGAAAGATGGACACTCAGGGGATTTGAAAAAGATCTTCCTTTAATCTTGAATATTTTTTTTATTGCTTTTGTGTTAAAAACATCGGCGCCGATTCCATAAACTGTTTCAGTAGGAAAAATTACAACACCACCTTTCTTAATGATTTCTGCTGCGGTCTTGATGGTTTCAATGTCAGGGTCAGAGATATAAAATTGCATCTAAAATTCTAATTTAATCTAAAGCCTTGACTACTTTTCATTTTTTATTTTTTCTATTTCGCCTTTCATTGGCACAAATCTTACAGGTATGATTTTTTGTTTTTTGATTTTTCCTTTGATTTTTCTAACCAGAATAAGTTCCTGAAAATAATCTCCGACAGGAATAACCATTCTACCACCTTCTGCAAGTTGCTCAATCAATGGCTCAGGTATTTCTTTTGAAGCACAGGTTACAATTATGGCATTAAAAGGAGAATATTCTTTCCACCCAAAAAAACCATCTCCAATTTTTACTTTTACATTTTTATATCCGAGTTCCTTAATGGTCTTGTCTGCTTTCAAACCTAACTCAGGAATAATTTCAATAGTATAAACTTCCTTACATAATTCAGCAAGAATTGCTGCTTGATAGCCAGAACCTGTGCCTATCTCAAGAACTTTATCTTTTTGCGATGGCTCTATTAGTTCTGTCATAAGAGCAACTATATATGGCTGTGAAATTGTCTGACCATAGCCAATCGGTAAAGGAGAATCTTCATAGGAAAATCTTTGATATTTTTCCGGGACAAACCTGTGCCTTTCAACTTTCAACATAGCATTGAGTACTCGCTCATTCTTGATCCCGCGAGATTTAATTTGTGTTTCAAGCATCTGCCGACGCATTTCAAAAAAATTTTTTTCACCTTTAATCAAAACAGGTTGAAAGATAAACAGAACTAAGAGCAAGGCCAAATTTTTTATTTTCATATTGAGTAGAATTTTATCAAATAAATATATCAAAGTCAATGAATACCTAAAGCGTAAAGAGTAAAAAAGAAGTCCATCGCTTGTTTCATATCGTGTTTTTTGTTATAATTAAACTGATTAATTTGGTAGTTCTAACATTAAAACGATGCGCCCATAGCTCAGAAGGATAGAGCGAACGGCTTCGAACCGTTAGGTCGCAGGTTCAATTCCTGCTGGGCGCGTTTTAATGGAAAGTTGGGCAAAATTTCAAATAGCGACTCTTAGTGGAAACACACAGGCGTGGAGGCGGTTCTCAGTTCTCGGTTTCCAGCAAAAAAATCGTCATATTGACTTTTTGGGTTGAATTTATTAAAATATTCACAAAAGAAAAAGAGATAGAAATTTCGCTCGCGACCTCAGGTTGTATCAACGCTAAAGTATTGAGCTATGCGAGGCAACGAAGTTGCCTGTAAGGGTGTCCGCCAAAAGGACTGGCGGGCAAGCCCGCCAATGTGTGTGGCGGGCAAGCAACCGCTACAATATATGGTTAGTGTAATCGCTATTGCCTGAATGTAGCGGCGCGCCCATGGCGCGCTAATATATATAATGTAGTGGCACGCTCTTAGCGTGCTAAAATGTAGCGGTGGAAATGACTGGCGGGCAAGCCCACCAAACTGACTGGCGGGCAAGTCCGCCGATGTGTGTGGCGGACAAGCGACAAATACGGGGACGTAGTGTAGCCTGGTTTAACACGCTAGCCTGTCAAGCTAGAAATCGCGAGTTCAAATCTCGTCGTCCCCGTTTAATATTGATGTCTTTCCGGTTTGGCTTACCTGTTTCTATTTACTCAATCATAAAAATTTAGTATAATAAATTCACAAAACAGTAACTTTGAAAAGGTAAAAAAATGTTTTTTTTATATAATTTTGCCTTAATTTTTCTTTTTTTTATTTTCCTGCCTTTTTTTTTGATAAAGGTTTTTTTTTCACATCCATCAGTTAAAAATCAGTGGTTACAAAGATTGGGTTTTGTAAAGGATTTACCAAAGACCAACAAATATATCTGGGTTCATTGTTCTTCAGTTGGTGAGGTAAATCTTTCTAAAGAATTTATTAAAAAACTAAAGAACTCATTTTCCGAATATAATATTGTTCTTTCACTGATAACTCCATCGGGATATTCACTTGCCAGAGAATTGGGCTTACCTGTTGAAAAGATATTTTATTTGCCGTTGGATTTTTATTTTTCTGTAAGAAATTTTTTTAGAAAGATCCGACCAGAAGTTTTAATACTTGTAGAGACAGAAATCTGGCCCAATCTTATTATATGTGCAAAGAAGTTTAAAACAAAAATTGTCATTGTAAATGGTAGAATCTCAAATAAGAGTTTCAGATTTTATAAATTTTTCAGATTTTTTTTCAAAAGAATATTTGAGAAAATTGACTTAATCCTTGCAAGAGAAAAAACAGACCTGGAAAGATTTATTCACCTTGGCGACTCAAAATCTAAGGTTTTCCATACTGGAAATATGAAATTTGATTTTATTTTTCAGCGTGATGAATTAGAACTTGCGAAAAGTGACTTTGGTTTTTCTGAAAAAGATAAAGTTTTTGTGGCGGGAAGTATAAGGGAAGGTGAAGAAAAACTTGTAATTGACGCATATTCTGAGTTAAAGAAAAATTTTTCTAATTTGAAACTGGTTATAGCACCAAGACATCTAAATCGTGTGAGTTTTACTAGAAAATTGATTGAGAAAAAAAATATAAATTCTGGAGATTATTTTATTATTGATACTTTTGGAATCCTAACTAAAGTATATTCAATAGCAGATGTAGTTTTTGTTGGCGGAAGTTTAGTCCCTTTTGGTGGGCAGAATATTCTTGAGCCAGCATCTTTTGGAAAGCCAGTTTTGTTCGGCCCATACATTGAAAATTTTAAAGAACCTGCAGAGATTTTAAAAAAATCTGGCGGTGGTATTCAGGTTCAAGATGTTAAAGAGTTAATTGAAAAAGTTGGAATTCTTTTATCTGATTCTGAATTCAGTAAGGAGTGCGGAGAAAAAGCAAAATCTGCTGTCTTATCAATGACTGGTGCTACTGAAAGAAATATTGAATTTCTGAAAAAGATTATGCAGGTTTGAAATTCTGTAATTATAGAAATGCACTCAAGGTTCAGATTGAAAAATAAATGATAGATTAACTACTCTATCTATTAAATCAAATGTATAATAAGATTCTTATAATTAAGCCATCTGGAATTGGAGACATTGTCCATTCTTTACCTGTAGTTTATGGACTGAAAGAATTATATCCTGAATCGAAAATATACTGGCTTGTGTTCACAAGATTTGAAAATATACTTTATAATATTCCCCAGATAGATAAACTTATCTCATGGGATAGGTTTGGTGGAATCAGAGAATATTTAAGAATAATAAAAGTTTTAAGACAGGAAAAATTTGACTTAGTGATTGATTTACAAGGACTTTTAAGGACAGCAATAATAAGTTTTTTTTCAAAAGGTCGCCATCGCATTGCAGTCAGTTTACTTAGAGAATTTTCATGGCTATTTGAAAAGCCAATAGAAAAATTTGACCCTGAAATGCATGCTGTTGACAGGAATTATAGAATAGTAAAATATCTGGCAGGTGACAGGGTTCTACCTGAGCCGGTTTCATTCTTGCCCTGGATACATCTTACAGAAAAGGAAATAAGTGTAGCAAAAGATTTAATAGAAAATTCAGGTTTCAAAATTGAAAGACCACTTGTTCTTTTTGGCGTTTCTTCAAGAGGTGAGCATAAAATCTGGCCATATCAGAATTTTATAAAGTTAATAAATGAAATTGTAAAAAATTATAGTGTAATTCCTGTATTTCTTGGGACGAAGGAAGAAATTTCACTGGTGAAAAAGATTACTGACGAACTAAAATGTGAATATATCGATCTTACAGGTAAAACTGAACTTCGGATTGCCTGTGCTGTTATTTCTTTTTGCAAACTTGTTGTTGGAAATGACAGTTCTCTTATACATATTGCCTGTGCTCTTGATATTCCTGTTATAGGATTGTATGGCCCGACGAATCCTTCACAGGTGGGCCCTTATGGAAACAAAAATGTTGTTGTTTTCAAAAAACTTCCATGTAATCCCTGTGGTATAAAGACAAGTTGTAAAGATTTTCGGTGTATGAAAGAAATTACACCTGATGAAGTTTTTAGATATGTATCTCAATATCTGTAGTCAAGGATTTAGCCTTGATTAAATTGTAGTCGCACCGCCTTGCGGTGCCTAAAAAGAAAAATCTTATGACAAAATCAGAAATGAAAGAATTCGGGCCTCTTAAAAAAATTTTAGTTATTCTACCAAATTATATAGGCGATGTTATGATGGCAACCCCTGCACTGCATCTGTTAAAAAAATTTTCTCCAGATTCAAATATATATGTCCTTACAACATCCGTCGGCAGAGAAATTCTTGAAGCAAACCAGGATATTGATGAAATAATTACAAGGCCTTTAAAACTTAAATTCAAAGACAGAATATCCTTAATTAAAAATGTAAAAAAACTGAAACCAGATTGTGTTTTATTATTCAGAACAACATTCTTTAATTCACTTTTAAGTTATTTGTCCGGAGCGGAAATAAGAGCAGGTGTTAACAGAGAATTTTCAGGAATATTCTTAAATAAGTTAATAAATGAAGATAAAAAAAGACGCTTCAGAGATGAATATCTTAAAATTTTGTTTTCTGTTTTTCCCTGTAAAAATGACTTTGCAAAAGATGAAGAAATTTATAAAATGAGAATTTATACAGACCAAAATGATAAAAAATTTGCTGATGAAATTTTATCTGGTTATAGATTAAAAGATAATTTTGCTGTAATTATGGCTTCTACTACAAGACATTCAAAAAATTGGCCATTGAAAAATTATGCTTTAGTTATAGATGGACTGAAAGATAGATTTGGTCTTACAACAGTACTTGTTGGTTCTGAAAATGATTTTATGGCAAATGAAAAAATTATAGAATTTTCTAAACATAAACCAATAAATCTTGCTGGAAAGACAAAAATAAGACAACTTGCAGAAATAATCAGAAGGGCGTCGCTTTTTATTGGCCCTGACACAGGAGCGATGTATATTTCTTCTGCTGTTGGAACAAACACTATTGCACTTTTTGGTTCAACAGACTCTGAAAAATGTGGTCCTTTTGATGAATCTAAACAAATTATAATTTACAAAAAATTTTCTTGCAGTCCCTGTCATAAAAATTTCTGTTCAAGGGCTAGTAAAAACGAAATTGCACCCTGTATGGATTCAATAACACCTGAGGAGGTTTTGGAAAAAGTTGAACTATTCAAAGATTTTCATTCGCGGGGTTGATACAATAGGAACATTTGTCCTTGCAACTCCATTTTATCGTGAGGTAAGAAGAAATTTTCCCGATAGTAAAATAACGGTGTGCGTTAAACCCTTAGTTTATGAACTAATAAAAAATTGCCCTTATGTAGATGATATAATAATATATAATTCAAAAACCTTACTTGAAAGATACAAATTTATAAAAAAGTTAAAAAAAGATAGTTATGATTTGGCTTTTATTCTTTCAGGTAGTTTTCATTCAGCATTACTTTGTTATCTTGCAGGTATAAAAATAAGGGTAGGTTATCCACATGACCACAGAAGGTTTTTTCTAAATCATATTGTTGAAGAAAATAACAAGAAACACTGTGTAGAATATCTTTTGCATATAATTGAATCCTTTGGTGGTAGAATTGAAAACAATAATTTAGAATTGTGGTTTCCTTCAGATAAATTGGAGATTTGTGATAAAATTTATAATGAGAATAAAATAAAACAATCAGATATCGTTATAGGTATAGGTTTTGGCGTTTCAGGTGAAAAATCCCGTCAGTGGCTTACAGATAACTGGGTTAAGCTTATAAGATTGTTATTGGAAAAAGAAAATTTCTGGGTTATTTTATTTGGTACAAAAAATGATATAGAAGAATCGAATCAAATTGAAGAAAAAGTTAATAGCAGAAGATTGATAAATCTTACAGGAAAAACAAATCTGTCAGAGTTTGCATATTGTGTAAAAAAATGTTCTGTTTATGTTTCAGTTGCTACAGGTGGTATACATATTGCTTCTGCCCTGAATATAAAAGTTCTGGGATTATATTGTCCCGGGGACGAGATAACATGGGGCCCTCGTGGGAAAAGTGTAGAAATTATTACTAAATATACAAATTGTGCTCCCTGTAATCAACATAAAATGAGACATTGTAAAAATAATATCTGTATGAAAAACATAAAAGTTGACGAGGTCTATCAAAAAATTTTTGATGTTATTCAAAAAAATGTTTAATAAGAAAGATATGGGACAAAATATTTTAAGATTTGGACTTCTTGTCTATTCATTTTTTGCTGTCTTATCCATTTCTGGTATGAGTGCAGGACTTATATTTTCTTTAGTTGGATTGTTTTTGGTTATTGTTTCACAAAAAAATATTTTTCCTCAGGAAACAAATTCAGACACAAAAAAAGTTTCTTTTTTGATTTTAGTTTTTATGGGTTTAGTTTTAATTTCAACCGTTGTATCTTATGATTTTTTGTCAAGCATTAAAAGAGCAGTAAAGTTTTTAGGTGAAATTGCAATCTTTTTTGTTGTGATAAATCTTAAAGATAATAATGAAAAAAGTTTTATCAGAAAACTTATTGATATCATCCTTATTGTTTCAGTAATTCATTCTATTTATGGAATTCTTCAATATTTTACTGGCTTAAATTTAACAGGGACTAAAGATGTCGAAGCATTTCATAGAGTAAAGGGTTTTTTAGACCACTGGAATTCACTTGGCGGTCTTCTTGGAATGGTTTTTCCTTTAATGGTTTTAAGAACTCTTTACGAAAAAAAAGCAAAGTTTGTTATAGGAAGCATTCTTATTCTTTTTTGTATATTTTTAACTTCTACAAGAGGTGCATGGGCAGGCATAGTAGTTTCCTGTTTTGTAATAGGGATTCTAAGTAAGCAATTTAGAAAAATTCTGTATATATCTATTGGAATTATTTTTCTTGTTTTGGCAATTCCAGGTACAAGGACTCGCGTTATTAAGACATTCATAACAAAGGAGCCAGGAAGAGTTTATATATGGAAGACAGCATTTGAAATGTTTGAAAAAAGGCCTTTTTTCGGCTGGGGATTAGATTCATTGAGAAAATATGTTGAAGAAAAAACTGGCCAAGAATTTGGCCATTTTCATTCTCACAATATATATCTTGGCATGCTTCAGGAAATGGGTATTTTTTCATTTTTAATTTTTTGTCTTATTTTTTTTGTGACAGCAAGATATTTGATGAACGAGTTGAAAAAGAGTCAAAACATTTCCTTGAAATATACGCTTTTGCTTGGTCTATTTGGTGGCATAGTTGATATTTTGGTTCATGGATTTTTTGATTTTTCTTTAAGGGCTGAAACAGGATATCTTTTCTGGTTTTTTCTTGGGATAATTTATTCACTATGAAAATATGTTTTTTTGAAGCATCACCTCACTGGTCAGGTGGGGCAAAAAGAGTGTATCTTGTTGCAAAAAAATTGTATTTTTCAGGATATAATCCAGTAGTATGCTGTTTCCCAGAAAGTTTGCTCGGAGAAAAATTTAAAGCCATTGGCGGAATTGTTGAATTTATTAAACCTAAGTTTGACCCTGACATTTTTGCTTTGTTCAGGATTCTTGAAGTTATAAAAAAATATAAAATTGATATACTGGACCTGTGTTCACCAAAATTTTACTGGATTGGCTCTTTTTCTGCAAAACTTACAGGTAAAAAATCAATATTGACGCGAAATGTTCCATTCAGAAAAAAAGGATTAAAAAAGATGATAAACAAAATTCTATACAATGGCCTTGTTGATGGCATAATAACTGTCTCCGAGCAGATAAAAAATGACTTGGTTTGTGATTTTGGCATTTCAGAAGAAAGAATTAAATCAATTGTGTTTGGAATTGACCCTGAGGAATACAAAATAAAAACAGAAGAGAAAGGAATTTTGAGAAATTTTAATATCAGAGGTAGCCCACTAATAGCAGTAATAAGTCGCCTGGATGAAAGAAAAGGGCTTGAAGAACTAATTGAGGCAGTTCCTCTTGTTATTAAAGAATTTTCAGATGCCAAATTTGTAATACTTGGGAAGGGCCATAAACTTTCTGAATTAAAGGAAAAAAGCAAATTGCTCGGAGTTGAAAAAAATATTTACTTCGCAGGATTTGTTGAAAATATAGGAGAGATTCTTCCAAATTTTGATATAACTGTTATGCCTTCACCTTATGAGGCACTTCCAAGAAGTGTTACGGAGTCAATGGCTTGCGGAGTCCCTGTAGTCAGTGTTGACACAGGTGGTGTCAGACAAATTATAGAAGATAATGTTGATGGAATTATATGTGAAAGGTGCAGTCCTGAATCAATATTCAGTGGTATTCAAAGAATGCTTAAAAGTGATTATAAAAAGTTTGGAGAGAAAGCCAGAGAGAAGATTCTCAAAAATTATTCAATAGACAATGCTGTCAAGGAGTATATTGATTTCTGTAAAAAGGTATTAGGAAAATGAAACTTATAGTCAGAGTTTTCTTGATTTTTGTTATTCTATTTTTTGGTGTATATCTTTATCTTTACAAAAAATATAGTGCCAGAACTTTTATTTTATACTATCACAAAGTTGATTACTATAAAGGCGGGTTTAAAGGTTCAAGTATAAAACCTGAAACATTTGATAAACAAATGGCTATTTTTTATAAAAAAGGTTATAGAACAATTTCTTTAACTGAGTTGGTTAAGATAATAAAAAACAAAAAAAATTTTCCTGAAAAAGTTTTTGTAATTACTTTTGACGACGGTTATGAGAATAATTACACGAATGCGTTTCCAGTATTAAAAAAATATGGTTTTACAGCAACAATTTTTTTGAATGCTGGAGCAATTGGCAAGTTCTGGAAATATCCAAGAGGTGTTCAGCCAGAACAACATTTAAGTGCTTCTCAAATAAAAGAAATGTCAGAATATCTTGATTTTGGTTCTCATACAGTCAATCATCCTGATTTAACTAAAATTTCTGAAAATGAGATTTTGAATGAACTCTCTGAGTCAAAAAAAATTATTGAAGAAATTTCAAAAAAGCCAGTTGTGACATTTTGTTACCCGTTTGGTAGTTATAATGAAAATGTTGTGATGTCAGTGAAAAAAATTTACGAAGGTGCCTGCACTACAGATGCGGGTCTTGTGTCAAACAAATCCAATCCATATCTACTTCCAAGGGTTGAGTTGAAGGAATTTTATGCTATGAGCCCGGGCGATTTTTTTAAGAACATTGGATTTTACATAAAAATTTTTATAAAGGCGTAAACCTGTGAGATATTACATAGAATACATTTTTGCAAGAATCCTTGAGTTTATTTTGTTGTGTCTTCCAAGGCGAATTTCGTTTTTTATAAGTATGATTTTTGTGCAGATATTAAAAATTTTTCTTTGTTCAAGAAGAAATTTAGTTCTGAAAAATTTAAACAAGGTATTTCCAGAAAAAAGTTATAAGGAAAAAACAAAAATTGCTAATGCTGTATGGGAAAATATGGCAAAAAATGTTGTTGAGTTCATTAGAATAAAAAAGTTGAATAGAAAAAATTATGAAAAATTCATTGAGTTTGAAAATGAGACTTTCATAAAAGAAGCAGTAGGAAAAAATAAAGGAGTTTTACTTTTGACCGCTCATATTGGCAACTGGGAACTTATGGGAGCAGGTTTAAGTTTAAGGGGCTACAAAATAATGGTTATAGCAAGAAAATTAAAGAATAAACTTGTTGACAGAGAAATAAATAGAATCAGGGAATTTTCAGGTGAGAAAGTTGTTCAGGAGCATTCTGCAGTTAAAGAATCTTTGAGATGGCTTAATAAAGGCGGTTGTATAGGAATTCTGATTGACCAGCATATAACAGAAGGCGGTGTTGTTGTTGATTTTTTAGGTCGGCCTGCTGCCACAAGTTCAATAATTGCACTTCTTGCAAAAAAAACAGGAGCAATTGTTTTGCCCATTTACAATATCAGGTTGCCCTCAGGTAGAATAAAAGTCATATTTGAGAGATCATATGAAATTAATCCTTCAGATGATGTATATAAACAAACAGAAAAAATGAGTGAAATTATAGGGAGTTGGGTGAGGAAATTTCCAGAGCAGTGGTTCTGGTTGCACAACAGATGGAAAGTTTAATAAAAATTTTTCTTTCTTTTTTTTATTGTTTTTTTGTCCAGTTGAGATATTTTTTGTATAATACTAAAATCTTTAAGAAAAAATCTCTACCTGTTAAAGTTATATGTATAGGCAACATCACAGCAGGTGGAACAGGAAAAACATCAGCGGTAATTTATCTATCAAAATATTTTTCTTCAAAAAAATATAAAGTTGCAGTTATCAGCAGAGGTTACAGACGAAAATTTAATAAGGTTGGAAAAAATACACCTGTTATTGTCTCTGACGGAAATTCTATTTTAACTTCTGTTGAATATTCAGGTGATGAGCCATATTTAATAGCAAAAAATTTACAAAATATACCTGTGATTGTATGTAGCGATAGGTTTTTGGCAGGTAAGACAGCAATAGATAAGTATGATGCTGAGATTATTCTAATGGACGACGGTTTTCAACATTTGAGATTAAAAAGAGACATTGATATTGTTCTGATTGATTGTTTGAATCCATTTAGTAATGGATTTCTTCTGCCCGCGGGTTTGCTAAGAGAACCATTGAGTTCATTAAAAAGAGCTGATATTTTTATTCTTACTAATTCAAACTTTATATCTGAAGAAGATAAAAGCAATATTGTCAAAAAAATAAGAAAATATAATAATTCTTCTCCTGTATTTTTAGCATTTCATAAGCCATTATCTTTTATAAAATTGGTGTCAGACGAAATTTTAGATATTTCATTCATGAAAGGTAAAGATGTCATATCTTTGTCAAGTATAGGTAACCCTGAATCGTTTGAAAAGACACTTGAATCAATAGGTCTAAATATATTAAAGAAAATTAGATTCCCTGACCATCACTGGTTTACTATTGACGAAATAAGGAAAATTTTAGAAAATAATATTTATGTAGTAACTACTGAAAAGGATGCCGTTCGCATAAAAAACTTATTTTTTGATGATATAAATCTATTAGAAAAAATTTTTATCTTGAAGATTGCCTTTGGGGTTCAAAATGAAGAGAAATTATTTGAGGAAATTCAGAAAAAATGTAGCGGTCTTCATTGACAGGGATGGCACACTTATTGAGGACAAAGGTTATATTTCCAGTCCGGAACAGGTTGAATTTATACCTAAGTCAATTGATGCACTGAAACTTTTGAAAAGTTGTGGTTTCAAATTGATTGTTATTACTAATCAGTCAGGTATAGCAAGAAAGTATCTTAACATTAAACAACTGAAAGCAATTCATGAAAGAATTACCAGTATACTTGCTTTGAACAATATAAAACTTGACGCTATATATTTTTGTCCACACCATCCTGATGAGAAATGTCTATGTAGAAAACCAAACATAAAACTGGCATTAAAAGCAGCAAAAAGATTCAATCTTGATTTGAAAAAATGTTTCAGCGTTGGAGATAAAATAACCGATGTTATATTTGGAAAAAAATTTGGAGGAAAAGGAATTCTTGTGCTTACTGGTTTTGGTAAGAAAGAAAAACTCATACAAAGGCCCAACTATATTGCAAAAGATTTTTATAGTGCAGCAGAATGGATTGTAAAACATGCTAAAAAAATATAACTTTTCCTTTTTGTTTTTAGTTATTCTAATAGTTTTTGTAAGCAAAGCACAAGAAAATTCAAAAAATTTTGTTTGGCGTAATTTAAAAAATGAGGCATTCTCAGCAGGAGAGAAATTATGTTTTTCTATAAGATGGGGACCAATAACTGCCGGCTATGCTGAAATGAGAATAGATGATATTCAGGAAATCAATGGAAGAAAGGCATATCATATAGTAACTGAAGCAAAGTCGCTTCCATTTTTTGACGCATTTTATAAGGTAAGAAATAGAGATGAGTCATGGATAGATGTGGAAAGTTTGTGTTCTTTAAAATATGTAAAAGACCAGTATGAGGGCGGCTATATAAAAAAAGAGACAACTATTTTTGATCACATAAATAGAAGATTTGAACTTACAGAAAAAGTTGGTGAAAAAGAACCAAAAATTAAAACAGGTGAAATTCCATCTTATGTTCAGGATATTCTCTCTGCACTTTATTATATTAGAACCCAGGATTTAAAAAAAGGGAAAGAATACTATATTACAACTCAAACAGGAGATAAAAATTATCCATTGAGAGTTGTTGTATATGATAAAGAAAAAGTAGAAGTTCCTGCTGGTAAATTCAAGTGTTTTGTAGTAGAGCCATTTGTAACTGAAGATGCAGGTATATTCAAAGCAAAAGGAAAAATCTGGATTTGGTTTACTGATGATAAGTATAAAATACCTGTTCTTATGAAATCAAAAATTTTTATAGGATATATAACAGCAGAGTTGATTGAAAGCAAGTTGTAGTTGCTCAATTTATTGAGCATATAATAACCTGATTTGTCAGACAGATGCTAGTTTTGACATTTTCGCTGGAAAAAAAATTAAAAATTTAATAAAATATAACTTCGCAAAATATTGTCGCGGCCAGAAAAAAGAAATAGATTTAGAAAAGATTTTATTACTCGCTAATTGACAAAAAGAAAGGAAGTTAAATGAGAATAATTTTAACAGGCGGGTCTGGTTTTATAGGAAGTTGTTTTCTTCAATATCTGAATAAAAAAGGAATAAAAGACATATTAGTTGTTGACAATTTGACTGAGGAGAAAAAGAAAAATCTCGCAGGGAAAAAATATTCCGAGTTTTATCAGAAAGATGAATTTATCTCAAAAATAGAAGAGAAAAAGATAGATAAAAATTTTGATCTTATAATTCATCTTGGTGCATGCACAAATACAAGAGAACAAAATGTTGAATATATAATAAAAAACAATTTCATCTACTCAAAAAAACTGGCGCTTTTTTCTCTTAAGAATGACATAAGATTTATTTACGGCTCTTCTGCTTCAACTTATGGGAGAGAAGAAAAAAATTTTTCTGACGATGAAAAAAATATTGAAAATTTAGTTCCAACAAACCTGTATGGACTTTCAAAACAAATTTTTGATATATGGGTTGTAAGTAACAAATTTAATGATAAGTTTGTAGGTTTGAAGTTTTTTAATGTTTATGGACCAAATGAAGAACATAAAAAAGATATGAGAAGCATAATTTCAAAAGGATATAGACAGATAAAAGAAACAGGCAAAATTAGATTGTTTAAATCTTACAGAAAAGAATATAAGGATGGAGAACAGAAAAGGGACTTTGTATATGTTATGGATGTTTGTGATGTCATATGGTTTTTCATTGAAAATAAAAACAAAAATGGAATATATAATGTAGGCACTGGAAAGGCGAGAAGTTTTAATGAAGTTGCAAGATTATTATTTAAGTATATGGATAAAAAAGAAAACATTGAATATTTTGAAATGCCCGAAGATGTTAAAAATTATTACCAGTATTTCACACAGGCAAATATTGAAAAACTTGAAAGGGCAGGTTATAGAAAGAAATTTACAGATATTGAAGATGGAATAAAAGAATATGTTAAATATCTTAAGGAGGTCTATAACAGTTGACATGAAAAGTAAATGTCTGTATTATATTGAAAAATTTCCAAAGGCGAAAATACTTGTCATAGGCGATGTTATGGTCGATAAATTTGTCTATGGAACTGTCTCAAGAATTTCACCTGAGGCACCTGTTCCTGTTGTTGAGATTAATAAAGAGACATATCTTCCTGGAGGTGCTGGAAATGTGAGTAACAATATAAGTTCTCTTGGGGCTAAAGTTTTTCTTACAGGGATTGTAGGCGATGATGACGAGGGTTATAGATTGGTTGACCACTTGAAAAGTTTACAGATTGATACGGGTGGCATATTTGTTGATCAAGACAGACCTACAACAATAAAAACCCGTGTAATTGCACATCACCAACAGGTTGTTCGTTTTGATAAAGAAAAAAGGATATCACCAAAACAAAAAACTCTTTTTCAGATGATTGATTATATAAGACAAACTTTGCCCAGAGTTGATGCTGTAATAATTTCTGACTATGGCAAGGGAGTAATTCAACCTCTTATTCTTAAAAAAACAATATCTCTTGCAAAAAAATTCAATAAACCAATCACAGTTGACCCAAAAGTAGAGCATTTTTTGAAGTATCGCAAAGTTACATCACTTACACCAAATTTACAGGAAGCAACCCTTGGAATGAAAATCACTCATAAAATTGACACTAAAGAAGAAATAGAAAATTTAGGTCTGAAGATTCTGAAAAAATTAGATTGTGATTCAGTAATAATAACTCTTGGCGAAAGAGGAATGGCAATTTTTGAAAGGCACAAAAAACCTGTTCATATACCAACAAGGGCAAAAGAAGTATTTGATGTCACAGGTGCTGGAGATACTGTAATTTCTGTTTTAACACTCGGTCTTTCTGTTGGAGCACCGCTTCTTATTTCTGCAGAAATTGCAAACTATGCAGCAGGAGTTGTTGTTGGAAAATTGGGAACTGCCACAGTTTCAATTGAAGAACTTAAAGGTGCCTTGAATGGATGATATCTTGTGTGTTATTCCTGTAAGATATGGTTCAACTCGTTTTCCTGGTAAGCCACTTGCAAAAATTTTAGATAAGCCAATGGTTCAATGGGTCTGGGAGAATGCTAAGAAAGTAAAAATCATAGACAGAGTTATTATTGCAACAGATGACGATAGAATTTTTCAGGCCGCTAAAAATTTTGGTGCAGAGGTAATTATGACAGATAAAAACTTTAAATCCGGAACAGACCGTGTTTCAGAAGTGGCGAAAAAAATTAAATGTGGTATTGTAGTAAATCTGCAGGGCGATGAGCCACTGATTTCTTCAAAGACAATAGAGATAACAATTAAGGAATTGCTTAAAGACAAAAAAGCAGTTGTTTCTACTCCTGTATGCAGGGTTTATGATGAAAAAGAATTAAACGACCCAAATTTTGTAAAAGTTGTATTTGATAAAAATAAATATGCGATGTATTTTTCCCGGGCTATTATTCCTTTTATTGCTGGTCACTCATCGCTTAGAAAGAATTTTGCTTTTTACAGACACATTGGACTTTATGTCTATAGAAAAAATTTTTTACAAAAGTTTTCTAAATTGAAAGAAAGTCAACTTGAGAAAATTGAAAAACTTGAACAATTAAGAATCCTTGAAAATGGATATAAAATTAAAGTCGTGGTTGTCAATGATAGAACAATTCCAGTTGATAATCCCGAGGATATAAAAAAGGTAGAAAGAGAGTTAAAGATATGAGTAAAATTGTAAATGTAGGCAAAATCAAAATAGGTAAAGGAAATCCTATTGTTTTGATAGCAGGTCCATGTGTAATTGAATCAGAAGAGATTACTTTTGAGACAGCAAAAAGAATCAAAGAAATTACACAAAAATTGAATATCCCTTTTATTTTTAAGTCATCTTATGATAAGTCCAACCGTTCAAGTGTTGACTACTATAGAGGCCCAGGAGTAAAAGAAGGGACAAGAATCTTAAATAGAGTAAAAAAGGAATTATCTATTCCTGTTTTGTCTGATGTTCATTGCAGAAATGAAATACCAATTGCAGCAGAAGTTTTGGATGTTATTCAAATACCTGCATATTTATGCCAGCAGACAGACCTTGTTGTAGAAGCAGCAAAAACAGGTAGGGTCTTAAACATTAAGAAAGGTCAGTTTCTTGCTCCACATGATATGAAAAAAATAGTTGAAAAGGCAAAATCAACAGGAAATGACAATATCTTGCTTACTGAAAGAGGAACTGTTTTTGGATACAACAATCTCGTCTGTGATATGAGATCAATTAAGATTATGCAAGATATCGGATATCCTGTATTTGTGGATGTCACTCATATAGTGAGAATGCCGGGACCACCTTCTAAGGATTCAAGTGGTGGACAGCCAGAATTTATTCCTACTATTGCGCTTGCATCTGCAGGAGCAGGTGCAGATGGTCTTTTTTTAGAAGTTCATCCAGAGCCAAAATGTGCTTTATGCGATGCTGCAAGTATGTTGAAACTTGAATATCTTGAGGAATTACTTATAAAAGTGAAAAGAGTTAGCGAGATAGCGAGAGGCAACAGTTAGTGCTTCTCAGTTTTCGGTTGTCAGTAAAATAAAATTACAAAAAGGGGAGGAGCGGAAAGGTGAAACTTTTTCTTGATTCTGCCAATATTGAAGAAATTAAAAAAGTTGAAGAACTTGGTCTTTTAGGCGGAATAACAACAAATCCAACTCTTATAGCAAAAAATATAAAGCCGGGCGAAGACCATAAAAAAATCTTAAAAGAAATTTGTAAAATAACTTCAGTAGATATACTTGCTGAACCAGTAAGCACTGAATATCAAAAAATAGTTGAAGAATCAATAGAACTTGCAAAAATTTCACCCCAGCAGATAGTTGCGAAAATTCCTTTGACATCCGAAGGTCTTATGGCAGTGAAAAAACTTTCTGAAAGAAAAATAAAAACAGCACTTACTCTTATATTTTCGCCATTGCAGGCAATTGTTGCAGGAATTGCAGGAGTAAATTATATATGTCCTTTTGTTGGCAGATTGGACGATATAGGTCAAAATGGTATGGACTTAATCCGAGATATTGTAACAATTTATAAAAATTTTTCTTTCAAAACAAAAATTATAGTTGCTTCAGTTAGAAATACGACGCATGTTTTGCAGTCAGCTCTTTATGGAGCAGATGCTGTTACTGTGCCTTATAAAATAATTGATGAGATGCTTAAACATCAATTGACAGATGCAGGAATAAAAAAATTTCTTGAGGACTGGTCAAAGGTTCAAAAAGAGGTGCAAAAATGAGATGTCCAAAATGCAATACAGAAAACAAAGATGATGCAAAGTTTTGTAAAAAATGCGGAACAGCGCTTATTATTAAGCCGGTGTGGCGTCCTACATGGATCTGGCATATAAAAGTTCTCTGTGTAATTTTTCTTGTTCTGATTGTTCTTTTTTTTGTTTTGAATGCTCTGTTTAAGCCATATATGAGAAAACTGCCGGAAGATGTGACTCCGTGGTTGAAACACGAAAAAGGTTTGAAAAAATGAAAAATAAAATCTTAGAATGTGCTAAAAAAACACTTAAGATAGAGTCAGATGCTGTCAAACAGCAAATTAAACATATAGACGAAAATTTTGTTAAAGCAGTTGAACTTATAAATTCAACAACATCTCAGGCCGGTCGCATAATAGTCACAGGAATTGGGAAATCAGGTCTTATTGGCAGAAAAATTTCTGCTACTTTTGCTTCTCTTGGAATTCCATCTGTGTTTGTTCATTCAGTGGAACTTGCACATGGCGATATGGGGCTGATTACTTACAATGATTTGATAATAGTTCTTTCATTTTCTGGAGAATCAGAGGAACTTAAAAAAATTTTGCCACATTTGAAAAATATTGGTTCAAAAATTATTGCCATGACAGGAAGGAAAAATTCTTTTCTTGCAAAGTTTTCTGATTGTGTTATAAATGTGTCAGTCAAAAAAGAGGCATGTCCCTACAATTTAGTTCCAACTGCCTCAACTACTGCAATGTTATCTATAGGAGATGCACTTGCTCTATCAGTTGGTGAAAAAAGAGGATTTAGGAAAGAGGATTTTGCAAAATATCATCCCGGAGGAATGCTTGGTAAAAAGTTGCTATTGAAAGTCCAGGAATTGATGCATACAGGGAAAAACAATCCTGTAATAAATCAAAAGAAAACTGTTAAAGAGGCATTGAAAGTTATGACTAAAACAAAAATTGGCGCAACAAGTGTTGTGGATGATAGCGGTAAACTTGTTGGTTATTTTACAGATGGCGATTTAAGAAGAAAACTTCAGGAGGACCCAAAATTACTTGAAAGAAAAATGTCAGATGTTATGACAAAAAATCCAAAGTTTATATATCCTGAACATCTTGCCTCAGAAGCATCTGAAATGATGAAAAAATACAATTGTGACAATCTGCCTGTTTTAGATAAAAAGCATAAACCAATAGGTATCATAGATGAAAGAGATTTAATTGCTGTGGGGTTGATTTAACCTACTGAAATTGACAAAAAATCGCCAAATCCAAAAATGAAAATAAAAAAAGAAATTATTGAAAGAGCAAAAAAAATAAAAGTTATAGCAACTGATATTGATGGTGTCTTAACTCGGGGAGAGTTAATAGTTCTTGAGTCAGGAGAAGAAATAAAAATCTGGGATATAAAAGACAGATTTGCCTATACTTTAATTCGCAGATTTGCACCTGATATAAAACTTGCCTGGATTACAGGGAGAAAATCAAATCAGGTAGAAATCCGTGCAAAAGAACTGAAAATAGAATATCTTTATCAGAAATGTTCTGACAAGATTGCCAGTTTTAACGAAATTCTTAAAGACGGTTTTAAAAATACTGAAATAGCTTACATTGGAGATGACTGGCTGGATATACCATTACTTAAAAGGGCAGGTTTATCTATTTGTCCAAAAAATGCTCCTGAAGAAATAAAAAAATTTGTCCATTATGTTAGCAAATACGAAGGTGGATGTGGTGTATTTCGTGAGATTGTTGAAATAATACTAAAGGCTCGTGGAATTTACGAAAAAGCATTTAGTTTTTATACTAAGTGAAAAGAAAAATTCTATATTTTTTGGTCGTTGTTTTACGATTTTTGACTTTTTTTATCCCGTTTCGTTTAGGTCAAAAAATAGGATCTTTTCTTGGATACCTGTCCTATTTTGTTGTAAAGAAATATAGAAATACCGCCATAGAAAATATAAAAACTTGTTTTCCTGAGATGAAGGACAGCGAAGTTTGTTCTTTGACAAAAAGGGTTTTTATAAATCAGGGTAAAAATTTTTTTGAAGTTCTGATGTTTCATAGATTGAATAAAAAAAATGTAGAAAAAATAGTATCTTTTGAAGGTCGTTCAAACCTTGAGAAGGCCTTTTCTTTTAATAAAGGTGTTTTAATTCTTGCAGCACATTTTGGCAACTGGGAACTATTAGGCGCATCTCTTAGTATTTTTGGTTTTCCAATAAATGTCATTGCAAGAAGGGTCTATATTGAAGGTTTAGAGAGAATTATCACTAAAATAAGAATGTCTAAAGGTATGAAGGTAATTACTCGTGGAGAAAGAGATTCATCTTATGGAATTGTTCGTGCATTGCATAAAAATCAAGCAATAGGCATTTTAATAGACCAAAATACAAAATCAGTCCCAGGGGTATATGTAAATTTTTTTGGCAAGAAAGCGTATACACCTTCAGGTTTGGCGGTTCTTGCAATTAAGACAGGCGCTGTAGTTGTTCCTGGATTTATTATTCGTCAGAAAAATGACACACACAGAATAGAAATTTCAGAACCAGTTGAAATCATAAAAACAGGAGATATTTCAAAGGATATAGAAAAAAACACACAGATTTTCAATGATATTATTGAGTCATATGTGAGAAAATATCCTGAGCAGTGGGTCTGGTTTCACAAGAGGTGGGACTAATTTTAGGTGAAAACAAAAACCAGAAAGGTGCTAAGGTGAAGAATTTCTTGATTCATTCTTTATTGATTGCTATGTCTCTTTTGCTGACGGTAGGATGTAGTAAATCTGAAAATAAAACAGATCAAAAAGTTCAGCCAGAACAGGTAATAAAGAATTTTTCTGCATTTGAAACAAGAGAAGGTAAAAAACACTGGAAACTTGTTGCAGAAGAAGCAAAGATATTTGAAACAAAAAATTTAGCAACACTAAAAAATTTTTCTATCAGTTTCTATTCAGAAGACGGAAAAAAAATATCTGCTACATTAGAAGCACCTTCTGGTAAGATTTATACAAACAATAATGATTTTTTTACTGAAGGTAAGACAATAATTAAAACTGAAAAAGAAAAACTTGAGTGTGAGAATATCACTTACAAATCTTCACTTAACAAGATTTTCAGTGATTCCAATGTAAAACTTATAAGGCAGGATGCTATAGTAACAGGAAAAGGCATTGAGGCAACACCTGACCTTTCATCAATAATTATAAAAGAAAACCTGGTTGAAATCAAAAAATAAATGAAAAGACATTTTTTATTGTTATTTGTTGTCTCTTCACTCTTTACTTTTTACTCTTTACTCTTTCCCGGTGAGCCGGAGATAACATCAAAACAAATTGAATTTAGAAAAAAAGAAGAGAAAATAATTTTTAAGGACAATGTTAAGATTCGTCAAAAAGAAAATATTTTACTTACTGACTGGGCTGTTAAAGATGAGAAAAACAAAATAGTTGAAATGAAAGGCAATATCCAATGCTTCTATGTTGTTGATGAGACAAGTACAATAAAATTAAATACTGAATTTGGAAAATGGAATATAGAAAAAAATCAGATGGAACTCTGGGGTTCTCCTTTTGCTGTTTATAGAAGTTCTTCTGGACCTGAAGTTAAAATTCAATCTGATAAGGTTTTTTATGAAGGTGATTTTGATGTTTTGAAATTTTATGGCAATGTTATTCTTACTTATGGAAATAATGTCATTAAAGGCAATTACGCAGAATATTATTACAAAGATAAAAAAGCAATTTTTAACAAAGATGGAGATATTTTCCCTGTGATTGATTATTCAGATGTTCACAAAGGAAATTTTACCGCTGAAAAAATAACAGCCCTTTTACCTGAAAAGAGATTAGTTTTTGAAAAAAATGTATATTGCAGGATTTATAGAGGGGAATAAAATTTGAAATTTGAAGGCATAAATTTATCAAAAAGTTATGTTAAAAATAAAAAAGTCGTTGATAGTGTTAATCTCAAAGTAAATAAGGGAGAAATTGTTGGACTTTTAGGCCCAAATGGCGCGGGGAAAACTACTATATTTAAGATGATGGTAGGCCTTTTAAGACCAGACGAAGGAAAAATAATTCTTGGAGATAAAGATATAACAGATATTCCTATGTACAAGAGAGCAAAAGAAGGTGTTTCTTATCTTCCTCAGGAACCCTCAATATTCCGTAAACTAACAGTTGAGGAGAATCTTATGGCAATAGCAGAAATGCTTGAATTAGATTCAGAGTCAAGAAAAAATAAGGTAGAGAAACTCTTAGAAGAATTTGGAATGTCAAACTTAAGAAATCAAAAGGCAAGTTCTCTTTCGGGAGGTGAGAAAAGAAGAACTGAAATAGCAAGAGCAATGCTTTTAGAACCATCTTTTTTGCTTTTGGATGAACCATTTGTTGGAATTGATCCTATTACTGTTTCAGAAATACAGAATATGATTGCTAAACTGAAAAAGGAAAATATTGGAATTCTTATAACTGACCACAATGTTAGAGAAACATTGCAAATTATTGACAGGGCTTATATAATTTTTGAAGGGAGAGTCCTTCTTGAAGGCAATGCTCAGGAGTTGTTAAATAACCCCGATGCAAGAAGATTATATCTTGGAGAAAAATTTAAAGTATAAGGAAGGTGTAGTATGAAATTGGAAATCACTGCAAGACATGTTAAAGTTAGCAAGGAACTAAGAAATTATGCTGAAAAAAAGATAACTCGTCTTGAAAAGTATTTGCATAAAATAGAAAGTGTGAAACTCAAACTTGAAGTGGAAAAATATAGACACATAGCAGATTTAAAAATTCATGCTGATAGAAACATTTTTAAAGCAAAAGAAATATCAACTGATTTGTATTCTGCAATTGACATTGTAGTTGATAAAATTGAAAGGCAGATTCAGAAGATTAAGGAAAAATACAAATCTCATCATAAATCAGAACAATTGAATACAAATTTGAACCTGTCCCGACATTTAAATAATATCACTTCTATTGACCAGTTTGAGGTAAAACCTTCAACAATCTCTAATGCAATTGATGAGTTAAATTCGCTCAATTATGATTTTTATATATTTTTGAATTCTAACACTGGGAAATTGAATGTTGTATATAGAAAAGAAGATAATACATATGGGTTGATTGCCCTGGTGTATTGAAATTGAAGTTAAACCTATCTTAAGAGAAAGGGGGAAAAGAACATCAGATGAGAGTCATTGATTTTTTGTGTCAGAAAGCAGTTGTTCTTGATTTACAGGCGAGAGATAAAAAAGGTGCCATAGGAGAACTTGTAGACCTCCTCTATAAGGAAAAAAAAGTGAAAGACCCTGAAAAAGCGATAGACGCTATAATTGAGAGGGAAAAACTTGGAACAACAGGTATTGGTCAGGGTGTTGCTATTCCGCATAGTAGAACTGACTCAGTAAATGAACTTGTAGGCGCCTTTGGAATTTCAAAACAGGGGGTTGACTTTGAAGCACTTGATGGAGAACCAGTTCGTCTTATATTTTTACTACTGACTCCAAAAGAATTTGCAGGACAATATTTAAGAGCATTAGCAAGAGTTTCAAGATTATTTAAAGATAAATTCTTCAGGCAGGCACTTTTGGATGCAAAATCAGTAGATGAAGTTCTAAAAATAATTCGTCAGGAAGATGAATATTAATAAAGGAAAATTGTAGTATGAAAAAAATAAATCTTTTAATAGGAGTTCATAATCATCAACCCGTTGGGAATTTTTTAGGTGTTTTTGAAGAGGCATATCTTAAGGCATATAAACCATTCATTGAAATATTGAATAGACATCCGTCTGTAAAATGGACTCTTCACTGCACAGGAGTTCTCTGGGACTATCTGAAAGAAAATCATTTAGAATATTTAAGAATGGTTAAAGATATGGTTGAAAGAGGTCAGTTAGAATTGCTTACAGGTGGATATTACGAACCAATTTTGGCTGTTTTACCAGACAGAGACAAAATTGGGCAATTGAAAAAGATGAACGAATTTTTGAAATCAGAGTTTGGAGTCACTCCGAGAGGAATGTGGGTTGCTGAACGGATTTGGGAACCACATCTTTCAAAAGTTCTTTCTGATTTTGGAATAGAATATGTTCTTTTGGACGATTATCATTTTATATCTGTTGGAATTAACGAGGAAGAACTTACAGGTTATTACATAACAGAAGAACAGGGCAAAATGTTAAAAATTTTTCCTATAAGTCAAAAATTAAGATACTATATCCCCTGGAGGCCAGTAAAAGAAGGTATCAGTTATCTGTTGAATAGTGCAGACAACTCAGGTAATAAATGTCTTGTTCTGGCTGACGATGGAGAAAAATTCGGGCTCTGGCCAGAAACATATAAACTAATTTATACAAATGGCTATCTTGAAGAATTTTTGAATGAAATTGAAAAAAATTCCAATTATATAACTACACTTAAATTCAATGAAGTACTTGACAGGTTTCCTGCAAAAGGAAGAGTTTATTTGCCGACTTCAAGTTATTTTGAGATGACTCAATGGGCTCTTCCCCGAACCTCTCAAGAAGAACTGGAAGAAGTGTTAGTTGACATAGAAAAATTACCCACGAAAGAAAAAATTAGAAAATTTTTACACGGCTCGTTCTGGAGAAATTTTTTAGTGAAGTATCCTGAATCAAACAATATGCATAAGAAAATGCTCTATGTAAGTGATAAAATTGAGAAGGTAAGCGGTTTAGCGGGTAAGCGGTTAAGTAAAAAGAAACCGTTAATTGACAATAATTTAGTCCTGCAGGCGCTGGATTACTTATATCAAGGTCAATGCAATTGTGCTTACTGGCACGGTGTTTTTGGCGGATTGTATCTGCCACACTTAAGAAATGCAATATATCAAAAACTTATTTTTGCAGAATCTCTTATCGATAAACCAGAAAAACCAAAAATCAACATCTTAGATTTTGATTTTGACGGTAGGAATGAGATAATTGTTGAAACAAAAAATCAGAATTTATATATATCGCCACATAGCGGTGGTTCAATTTTTGAGTGGGATATCAAAAATAAAAAATTGAATATTCTAAATGTTCTTACAAGAAGAAAAGAGGCATATCACACTAAAATGATAAAACTTATAGAATTGAGAAGAAAAAACAAGGAAGTTTCTGCCTCAGGCGAAGAACTTGGACTTTGGTTAATCAAGGATGAAAATCTTGATAAATATCTATGCTATGACTGGTACAGAAGAACATCTTTGCTTGACCACTTTTTGCACCCCGATACTAAATATAATGATTTTGTCAGATGTCAATATGGAGAACAAGGTGATTTTGTACTTGGAGAATATCAATTCAAAAAAGATAAAGACAGACTAAATCTATCAAGAGAAGGAATTGTATGGGTTAAAGAAGAGGCAGTTCCTGTAAGGATAGAAAAATCAATAAAATTGTTGGAAAAAACAGGTATTATAGTATCATATAAAATTTTCACTTCTTTAGAGAAAAAAGTAAATTTAATTTTCGCTCCTGAGATGAATTTTTCGTTTTCATGTTTTAGTCAACAGGATATTTTTGAGAAAAACACAAAGTTATGGATTAAAGAAGACGACGGTTTTAATATAAAAGTTGAAATAGAATTTTCTGAGGAAATTCTTCTGTGGACATTTCCCATAGAAACAGTATCCCTTTCAGAAAGCGGATTTGAGAAAACATATCAGGGTCTATCTGTGACACCTTTGTCTTACTTTGATATTATAAAAGGGAAACCTTACGAGTTTACAATTAAAATAGAAATAGATGAAAAATAGAATATGAAATATTTTTTTAATGTTGATTAGTTACTTTCAAAATGAGAATATTACAGAAATGATAGAGAAAGAGTTTGTAGTAAAAAACAAACTCGGGCTACATGCTCGTCCAGCGGGTTTATTTGTTCAAACAGCAAATAAATATAAGTCGCAGGTCAAAGTTTTTAAAGGAGACCAGGAAGTTGATGGTAAAAGCGTTATGGGTTTGATTACACTTGCTGCTGAGTGCGGAACAGTATTGAAAGTTGTTGCAGATGGAGAAGATGAAAAACAACTTATTGATGAACTTACAAATATTTTTGAAAATAGGTTCTACGAAGAATAAAAGGGGGGGGGACTATAAAATGGACAAAAAAACTGAAACACAGGTAGTAAAAGGAGTGATTACTTCTGAGGGCATTGCTATAGGCAGGGCATTTTTAGTTAAAGAAGCGGATTTTTGCATAATACCAAGAAGAATTCGCAAACAAAATGTTAAAAGTGAAATTGGAAGATTCAACAATGCTATTGCACAAGTAAAGGAAGAGTTGCTATCTGCTGAACACAAAATTCTCAAATTGTTAGGCAAAAAACATTCTCCTCTTGTTGAGTCATATCTTTTGATGCTTGAAGATCCAATTTTGACTAGGGATGTAATAAAAAGAATTTCTGAAGAGTATGTAAATGCAGAATATGCCCTTTGGGCAACTTTAGATAAGGTTTTACAGTCATTTGATAAAATAGATGATGAATATTTTAGAGATAGAAAAAATGATATTTATGAGATTGGGAAACGCATTTTAAATTTTCTTGCAGAAGAGAAAAAGTTGTCTATTTCTGATGCTGAAGATGGTTCAATAGTAGTTGCTCACAGTTTAAGTCCTGATGATATATTTAGATTGAAAGAGAAAAAAAATATGGGTTTTGTAACAGATGTTGGTGGCAGGACTTCTCATATAGCTATTTTAGCCCAGGGGTTGGAAATTCCTGCTGTTGTTGGTTTGAAGGATATTACATCAAGGGTTAGTGAGGGGGACTTATTGATTGTTGATGGCAGCCAGGGTATTGTCATAATAAATCCCGATGAGCAGACATTACAGAATTATAAAAGAGAACACGAAATACAAATAAAGGAGAGACAGGAACTTGAGAAGTTAAGAGACCTGCCTGCAGAAACAGAAGATGGCTACAGAATAGTTCTTGCCTGTAATGTTGATGTTCCTGAAGAACTGGATTCCGTTCTTTCATCAGGCGCAGAAGGAATAGGTCTTTTCAGAACAGAATTTCTTTATTTAGGCAGAGACAAACTCCCAACAGAAGAAGAGCAATATGAGGTTTATAGAACAGTTGCACATAAGATTTTGCCCTATTCACTTATTATAAGAACAGTTGACATTGGAGGGGATAAACTCATAAATTTTGGAATAGATAGAATAATAAAAGAAGACAATCCCTTTCTTGGACTTAGAGCAATAAGACTTTGTTTGAGATATCCCGAACTTTTTAAGACACAACTCAGGGCAATTTTAAGAGCTTCAAAAGAAGGAAAAATAAAAATTATGTTTCCTATGATCTCAGGTGTAGATGAATTTATCCAGGCAAAGAATTTTTTGGAACAGGTAAAATCTGAATTAAAATCACAGGGAGAAGAGTTTGATGAAAATATAGAAGTTGGTGCTATGATAGAGGTTCCTTCTGCTGCACTTACAGCAGACCTGATAGCAAAATCTGCTGATTTTTTTTCAATTGGAACGAACGACCTAATTCAATACACTCTGGCTGTTGATAGAAAAAATGAAACAGTGGCAGATATGTATGAACCCCTACATCTATCTGTTTTAAGATTACTTAAGCATATAATAGATGCGGGACATAATGCTGGTAAATGGGTTGGAATGTGCGGAGAAATGGCATCTGACCCAACTTTTACTGTTGTTTTAATTGGCATGGGATTGAATGAATTTAGTGTGCCTCCAGTTGCTGTGCCAAAAATAAAAAAAATTATAAGGAAATGTTCATTTGTAGAAGCAAGAGAAATTGCAAGAGAAATTTTTTCTTCGTCTGATAGAGATGAAGTTATTGGTACTTTAAAGAAGACACTTGTTGTATAATTTATGATAAAAAAGATTAGAAATTTCTGCATAATTGCTCATATAGATCATGGTAAATCTACTCTTGCCGACAGAATTCTTGAATATACAGGAACTGTTTCAAAAGAACAGATAAAGCCGCAATTGTTAGACGAGATGGACCTTGAGCGTGAAAGGGGAATAACAATAAGATCAAAAACAGTTAGAATTTTGTATCATGCAGAAGACGGGAATGACTATACATTAAATCTCATAGACACCCCAGGCCATGTAGATTTTTCATATGAGGTTTCAAGAGGTATTATTGCATCTGAAGGAGCAGTCCTTGTTGTAGATGCTTCTCAGGGAGTAGAAGCACAAACGCTTGCAAACTATGTAATAGCAAAGAGAAACAATTTAAGAATTATACCCGTCATAAATAAAATTGATTTACCTACCGCTGATATTAAGTCAACAAAAACGCAAATAAAAGAGATGCTTGATATTGATGAAGAGCCAATAGAGATTAGTGCAAAAGAAGGGATTGGGATTAAGTCCGTTATTCAGAGTATTGTTGATAAAATTCCACCACCTTCAGGAGATACACAGAAGTCCCTCAAAGCATTGGTCTTTGACTCTTTTTATGATCCTTATAGAGGCGTAGTTGTATATTTGAGAATATTTGACGGTGAATTAAGACCTGGGATGAAGATACATTTTATCTCATCTAATAAAAGTTATGAGGTTTTAGAAGTTGGGATACTTTGTTTAAAAATGATACCAAAAGAAAAACTTGAAGCAGGTGAAGTTGGCTACTGTATCGCTGGAATAAAAGATATTCACGATGTAAAAATAGGAGATACTGTAATTGAAAAAGATAAACCAGTTCAACAAATAAATACAGGTTTAATAGAAATAAAACCTTTTGTTTTTGCTGGTTTTTTTCCAATAAATCCAAAGGACTTTGACGAATTAAAAATAGCACTTGAGAAGTTACATCTCACCGATGCTTCACTTTCTTATAAAGTAATCAGTTCAAGTGCGCTTGGACCTGGTTTTCACTGTGGATTCTTAGGTTCGCTTCATCTTGAAATAGTCAAAGAACGACTTGAAAGAGAATTTGGGGCAAATTTAGTTGTTACTTCTCCGAATGTAAATTATAGAGTAAAGTTGAAAAACCAGGAAAAAATTATAGAAATAGACAATCCTTCAAAATTTCCAAATTATAATGAAATAGAGTTTGTTGAGGAACCTTATGTAAAAGCAACAATAATAACACCAAATGCTTATTTGAGCAATGTTGTAGAATTGTGTAAAAACAACAGAGGTAAAGTTATAGAAATCAGGCAGGTTGAAACATTTAAATCAATTTTGATATTTGAACTGCCTCTTTCAGAAATTATTGTTGGGTTTTATGATGCTCTTAAATCCGTCTCAAAAGGTTATGCTTCTTTTGACTATGAAAATATTGGATACAAAAAGTCAGACCTTATAAAGTTAGAGGTTTTAATAAATTACGAAGTTGTTGATGCGTTTTCCTATATTGTTCACAGAAGTAAAATTGAAAAAATTGCAAATAAATTAATTGAAAAACTTAAAACAACTATACCAAGACATTTATTTCAAATTCCACTTCAGATAAAGTCAGAAAATCGTATTGTCATAAGAGATGATATAAAAGCACTCAGGAAAGATGTGCTTGCAAAATGTTATGGAGGCGATGTAACAAGAAAAAGAAAACTTCTTGAAAAACAAAAAGAAGGAAAGAAAAAAATGAGGCAGTTTGGGAAGGTAGAAATCCCCCAGGAAACATTTATGGCACTTTTGAAAATCGAATGAAGATATTTAGTAAGGATTTATCCTTGAAAAATTAGAACAGATAAGGAGGACACAGCCGAGTTGGAAACAAAATTATTCATAATTGGAATTGCGGGATTTCTTTTAAGTTTGGTTTACAGGTTAGGTCTTAAGTCAGAAAAAATTTTCAAAAAAATATTTTTTATTCTTATTTCAGGATTTTTCTGGTGCTGTGCTGGAACTCTATTATCATTATTTTTGAGTCTATTTTTTCATGAAGAGTTTGAACAGACAAAATGGATAATCTGGGGCTGTATCTTTGGTTTTATTTTTGGAATTTTTGCAGGTCTTTTTTCAGAAAAAGAATATGAAAAAAAGAAAAAAATCATTTTCTGGCAGAAGGACTGGATTGACACAATCTGGTCAAGTGTTCTTCTTGCCTCTGTCATAATGTATTTCATAATTCAGGCATTTAAGATACCTTCAGGTAGCATGAGGATGACACTTCTTGAAGGAGACCACCTTTTCGTCAGTAAATTTATTTATGGGTTCAGAGTACCATTTACTGATGGCAAAAAAATTTTTCCTTTGAGGAGAGTTCAACACAAAGATATAGTTGTTTTTGAATGTCCACCGACAGCACTTTCTCCTGAAGAGAAAGAAAAAGGAATAAAAAAGGACTTTATTAAAAGAGCACTTGGTCTTCCTGGTGATATAATTGAAATAAAAGATAAGAAACTTTATGTGAATGGCATACTTCAAGATGAACCATATGTCAATTTTGAGACCAAGTATATTCAGCCAAAAATAAAACTTTTTGATTCACAACAAGATTATCAGAAGTCCTGGGAAGAGGGCAGATTTGTAAATTTACCAGTCAGAGATAATTTTGGACCTGTTAAGGTTCCTGAAGGACACTTTTTTGTTATCGGAGATAACAGAGATAAGTCATTTGATTCAAGATTCTGGGGTCCACTTTCAGAAAAATACTTAAAAGGTCGGCCGCTTTTAATCTACTGGCCTCCAAATAGAATAAGGATTATTAAATAATGGCTGGACTTTATATCCATATACCATTTTGTAAAAAAAAATGTAATTATTGTGATTTTTGTTCTTATGTTAAAGATGAAAATACAATATCTTTGTACCTTACTGCCTTAAAAAGAGAAATTGACACACTAACTACTAACCACTCTCCTCTATCCACTATTTACATTGGCGGAGGGACTCCTTCTTTACTTAATTTGCATCAACTTGAATTTCTTTTTGGTTCACTTCTGAAAAACTTAGATTTTAATAAAATTGAAGAAACAAGTTTTGAATGTAATCCAGAAAGTATAACAGAGGAAAAATTGAATATCTTAAAAAATTTTGGTGTTTCAAGATTATGTTTTGGACTTCAAAGCACAAAAAATGAAATTTTGAGTTTCCTTGGAAGAGTTCATACATTTGAAGATTTTTTACATAAATTTGAAATATCACGAAAACTTGGTTTCAAAAATATCAATATAGATTTAATTTATGGAATTCCTGGTCAGTCACTTGATATGTGGAAAGAAACATTGAAAGATGTAGTTAAAATAAAACCAGAACATCTTTCCATATACTGTCTTTCGATTGAAGATGGCACTGAATTTCAAAAAATGGGTGTTTCTGTTGATGAAAATTTGTCAGCGGACATGTATGAATATGCAATTGACTATTTAGAAAATGAAGGTTATATTCAATATGAAATATCAAATTTTTCTCTTGCGGGATTTGAATGTAAACACAACATAAACTATTGGCAGAATGGTGAATATTTTGGATTTGGTTGTTCAGCAGTTTCATACTTAAATGGTGTCCGTAAAAAAAATACTTCGGATTTAGAATTGTATATAAAAACATCGGGCAAAAAAACAGCGACTGAAGAAATGGAAACAAATAGTTATGAAACCATATTGAGTGAAAAAATTTTTCTTGGATTAAGGATGAATAAAGGAATTATACTTACTGAAGAGATTGAAAATAAATATGGCCAGGTTATCAATAAATTTATAGAAGAAGGTTTTTTGAAATTAGATTCAGACAGAATTTCTCTTACTAAAAATGGGCTGTTTGTTTCAAATAGAATATTTATGGAGTTTGTTTAAATCATTCCGGGGGAAACTTATTGAAAGTTACAATTCTTGTGCCTGTCTATAATGAAGAAAAAACACTGATGTCTGTTTTGTCAGAAATTGAAAAATTGCAGATAGATAAAGAGATAATTGTAATAAACGATGGCTCAACTGACGGAACTAAGGAAATACTTGGAAGTTTGCAAAATAAAGACATAAGAGTCATACATCACAGTGAAAATCTTGGAAAAGGCAAAGCAATTCAGACAGGTTTAAGATATTCAACTGGAGATGTTGTTGCAATTCAAGATGCAGACCTTGAATATAGACCTTCTCAAATTGTTGAACTTCTCAAAGGATTTGAAAATCCAGATGTAGATGCTGTATATGGTTCAAGATTTCTTAAAAAGAATCCAAATTTATATAAAAGATATCTTCTGGGGAATAAATTTCTTACATTTCTTATAAATTTATTCTATGGCTCAAGTTATACTGATTCTTACACATGCTATAAATTGATAAAAAGAGATGTATTTCAGAAACTTTCACTTGAGAGTTCGCGTTTTGAAATAGAGGCGGAGATAAGTATAAAACTGAAAAAAATTGGCGCAAGAATTCTTGAAATTCCTATTGACTATTCACCAAGGAGTATTGAAGAAGGGAAAAAAATTGGATTTAAGGATGCTTTAAGAGGAATTCTTACAATTATAAAATTTATTTTTAGGGAGGGAATATGAAGGGACTTGCTCTTGCTTCAATCATTGTAGGTGTGGTTTCAACTCTATTGGCAGTTATTTTAAGGATTGCCAATGTTTTGGGTCC
>Ga0078972_1005184_pt1 | contig 33731 bp, 32 predicted proteins | sample YelNatPaOPGAMG01_FD_67568 | JGI IMG/M metagenome (GOLD analysis project Ga0078972, IMG submission 67568) | Hot spring thermophilic microbial communities from Obsidian Pool, Yellowstone National Park, USA - OP-RAMG-01 (SPADES assembly) (version 2) | ecosystem: Environmental > Aquatic > Thermal... | reverse complement strand
AGAAGGAGCTGGAGCGGATGGAATCGTCGCCATAAACACAGTTTCGGCAATGGTGGTGGAAAGCAAGTTTGGAAGACCCGTTCTCTCTGCCCTGAAGGGCGGCCTATCAGGAAAGCCGATAAAGACCATAGCGCTTCGTTGTGTCTACGATTTGGGAAGTGCCCTCTCGATTCCCATAATTGGCTGTGGTGGCATTTATGACTGGAGAGACGCGGTGGACATGATCATGTCTGGTGCCTCGGCGGTCCAGATCGGCTCTGCAATAAGACTTCGTGGACTTGGCGTATTCAAGGAAGTTGCAAATGGTCTTGAGCGCGAGCTTGAAAAGCTTGGCTGCTCATCACTAAAGCAGATTGTGGGGGCTGCAAGGATTTGACGTGTCAAAGACCACTTGACAGGCCAAGGCCGGTCAAGATACTAGAAATAGAGCGCGAGTGTCAAAGCACATGGAGCATCGAGTTTGAGGACATGTATGCAGCCTCCTCCTCCCCAGGCCAGTTCGTAATGGTATATGTTCCGGGCCTGGATGAGGTTCCTATCAGCATTGCAGACATAGAGGGCAGCACTGTAAGGATCGCCGTCAAGGTTGTGGGCGACTGCACCAGAGCACTTTGTCAGAAAAGGGCCGGGGAATTGATAGGTATTCGGGGACCCTATGGGAAAGGGTTCGAGCTCTTCGAAGGCAATGCTTTGCTGGTAGGAGGAGGAACGGGCGCAGCGCCCCTCCTCTTTTTGGCCAGGAGGCTGAGCTCAAGATGTTCCAACATAACCACTATCATAGGCGCACCAACTGGCGAGGAGCTCCTCTTCAAAGAGGCGCTATCCAAGTACTGCAAGGTCAAGCCCGTGACAGAGGATGGCTCAGTTGGAGAGAAGGGATCTGCATACGACTTGGCAGAAAGTGAGATAATAGGCGGTGAATTTGACCATGCGTATATTTGTGGCCCTGAACCCATGATGGCAAGGCTTGTCCGTCTTTGCATCGATGAGGGCATCCATGTACAGGCTTCGCTCGAAAGGTGGATCAAGTGTGGCGTTGGCCTTTGCGGATCCTGCGTTTTGGACAAGCTTGGCCTGCGCGTTTGCGTCGACGGCCCTGTATTCTCTGGCGACATACTTTCAAAGGTTGAAGACTTTGGAAGGTTCTACAGAAGACCCTCAGGGTCCAAGGTTCATTTCTAGGTTCCAAAAGGTTATGTCTATATACCTCTTCAAACCGCGCCCGGATGAAGTGCCTTGTCGGAAGCCCAGATAAAGGAAGAGTTGAAGAAGCTGGAAGAAGATTTGAAGGCAGGAAAAATCTCAAAGGCTGACTACGATAAGAAGAAGGAAGAACTGCAGAAGAAGCTTGAGTTATTGGAAGAGTCTTAGCCAGTATCTGCAAGTTCTGGATCGTAGAGGTAGTGCCCTCCCATATCAACTACTATCTCAGGCTCCGTCCTGCCTGTAACAACATCAACCCTTTTCTCAAGTTTTCCAGATACGAGCACCCTTTCCCCCTTCTTTGCCTGCTCACATATGACGCCTCCGTATGAGACTACATCCATACAATTGCAGTCCAGTGTTTGGATCGAGTACCGCGTGGGGACTAGGAACCCGAACTTGTCTTCGATCACTTTTGCTTCGAGCTTTACCGGCCCCAAGTCAATATGCCTCGCTTCCCCGTACCTTTCCACATATTCTTCCTTCAGCGGAATGCAGCGCAAAAGGTAATCGAACTGCCTTTCCCCAAGGAGCAGGACGCCCTTCAGCAACTTTCTTCTTTCATGTGCCAGGTGGGCTTCAATTGGTAAATGCATCGGGTTACCTTCTCTACCTTTAATCGGGATCGTAAGCTCCTCATGCCTGAGATGGCGCATCGCTTCATACGCTCTAACCGAATTGGCGAAACCATAGACGACAAGGTCGATATCAGAAGATTTCTTCTCGAGACCCAAGAGAATTGAACCGGTGACCCCAATCCTATTTCCATCTACGCCCCTTTCTTCAAGCATCTTGGAAAGGCGAATGCACGCCTCATGAAGAGGAGTTGGGGCATCCTTCCTAATCTCATCAAGTTTTGAAATCGGATCGTATATCTTCTTAACCTCATCCCCCTCCATGGCAAGAACCTCTATTCCCATGTACGGATCGAGCTGTTTCAAGTGCGGCCATCGTTCCATAGATAGCTTGTAGTTCGAGGATGGAAGCTTCACGTACCTCGAAGAAGTCCCCCTCTCGCCTGTCTTGCTTCGTACATAGCGAGGAACCACGATGTACTTTTTATTTGGATGCATTATGCCCTTTACTGCAAATATCGTTCCCCGATCATCCTCGAGGTAGAAGCCCTCGACAGGATCCATCGCTCTTCCTTTCTTAGCTTGGTTAACAATCTTTGGTGCTCAGTCGGTTAGGACAAGCTCCCTCAGTCGAATCTTGTAAGGACCTAGCTTTCCACCATAGTTCGAAGAAGTTATCTTTACCACCCCTTCCACCTGCGTTGCCGCTTTTATGCCCCTAGACATCGCCTCCCTCACGCGATCTTGGTTTATGCCATTGATCACGATCTCATACACACTTTCCACTCCCTCAGGCACGAGGCTCCCCTCTATCTTGCCCCTTAGTGTAGGGCAGAATGGATCGTTCGTCGATGCACCAAGCTTGTACTTCCTCGACCCAACCTTCGAGCCTGAGCGGCAAACACCTCCGGGAAACGGGAGGGCAACTCCCTCAACGGTTCTGGCAGCTTTTGCAGCTTCCTCAGCAGCCCTAAGGCCTGCGCCAGATTCTTTGGCGAGTATCAAAAACATCCCACCAGCTACGCCTTTTTTCAATCCGAAAGTTTCCTCAACAATGAACTCCCCCTCCATCACAGGTATGCGCCAAACCTCTCTTCCATAAATCACAGCCCTTTCAGCATATCCGTCTCCGAACTGCGACAAGCTCTTCCCGATCTTGGCCCTTCTCTTTGTTTCAGGCAGCGCATTGAAGGCTGCAGTCGTAGGGCAAGTAAGGACACACTGTCCCAACCTCGCCGTCATCTGCGCCCTGAGGTTCGTCCGGTACCTGTGGTAGATCTGTATGATGCACCCAGGCCTTTTGTCAGGCGTTTCGCCAGGTGGCACAGTCTTCTCTATCGCCGCCTCGGCTGGAGACGCTATGATGCTTGAGGCAAACCCAGTAGCTGCTTGTGCTGCCGTCAAAGCCCATTTCTCGTCGACGGCCGTAATCATGATTCTGCAGAACCACATCGGGAACGCCTCTGAAAAAGTATCTTCAATCTCAACCGAGTTCACCAAAGGCAACCCTCCCAGAACTCTTCACAACAGAAGGCTGTTCCTTTTCCAGCTCAATTTATGGCTTGTGGGCTATCCCATCCAATCAGATCAGATGCCCAAGGACTTCGCTAAGAGGGCGGCGTCGACACCTCCAGCCTGGTATGTTCTTCCCGTCCTCATGTCGTTGACCGCCACCTGCGCAGGGCTGAAAAGGCCTGGATCTATCTTGTGAAAATCCTTCCCCGCCTCCAAAAATGTTTCGTAGAAAGGTTTTCCGTAGTCCTTCGAGTTGCAGGATGGAACAGCTCCTACAATATTCTCCAAATCCTCACCCTCCCCAGACCATACAATGTAGTATGAGGAACCTGCAAGAATTATGCAGTCGTTGCATATTCCAACAGCTTTATCAGCTTCTGGCTGAATAGGCGCTATAGGAGCAGATCCGATTGCGTTTTTAACCTTGAGTGGATCGAGCCCGAGCTGGCAGAGTTTGTACATTCCCATCTCTGCCACGCGCCCCGATATCTGGACCGAACCTGTAATGCTGCTTGCCAACGATGCAACGATGAAAACATTTTCAGTATTTACATTGCAGCTGCTGGCGACGAACTGGACCTCTTCATCCCCTGGGAGGCTCTTCCCGAAGGGCTCGATGAAAGCTACTGCCACATCAGGCTCCTCCTTGTACTGAAGCTGCTGGAAAAGGAGGTTTGGTAGCAGCCTCTTCGGCCTCTGGGCTGCCGCCCTTGCAGGCCCTGAGGCATACCCATAGGTTCCATCCTTCCCAACAACCTTCCAACCCGCAAGCTGGCAGGCGAGCAGTGATATCGCAGCCTGGTCGGTCCTGACAGTTATCGATGGTAGTTCAGTGCCTCCATATTCCCTCATACCGATTGTCGCTTCCCCAAGCCCTCCCATACAGATCTCGGTCACGATCTTGCCAGCCTCGAAGCTTCCTGGCACATTAACCCCTGCGTCTATTATGGTCGCTCCGTTAGCCATTTTGTGCACTTCAATTCCATATCCTTCTGGATCTCCGGCCAAAGTTTCAAAAAGCCTTCGCGCCCTTTCGTTAACACCTATATTTCCCAATTTTTTCCCACCTACTCAATGTAAGACTCATAAAATCTGAGTTCCAGGTTCCGGTCCTTCGAGACATAAAGCCTTCCGTCCCCATCATCTGCAAGGTCGCCGGCAAATACATAGAAAGGACCTGGAATCCTATCTTCTCCAACTCTCGCGACATTCCTAATCTCCTCTATGCTGAACGAGGGGAGAACCCTTCCAACTTCGCCAAGAACCACGATCCTCCCGCCCTTCATGGAAGCACCTATTCTCCCCCTGGAACTTCCCTCGATCACAATCGTGCCACCGAGCATGTGAACTCCTGCAAACTGGCCAACATTTCCCCCTATCCTTATCATGCCGTCCCTCATCCAACATCCAACCTCGTTACCTGCACTACCACGCACAACTATTTGCCCTCCACTCATGCCCCTTGTGCTTCCTCTAATCGCGGAACCGACATAATCACCCGCATCCCCACTCACCTCTATCCTCCCACCCCTCATCCTCGACCCAAGCCATGAACCTACATTTCCGTTCACAGTTATTGTCCCCCCTCTCATCGCCTCCCCTAGCCTAATACCAGCATTCCCCTCCACCGTTATTGTGCCCGATCCCATTCCCTTGCCAACGCCCCTGAGTTTTGAAGCGTCCCCCTCGATGATTATCTCGAGCAGCTCTCCCCCTTGCTCAAGCTCTTCGACATCGAAGATGGATGCAAGCGTTGCGGGCCTGTTCCCTTCCCAGACCACTTGATTCTTGATCTCCTCAACCTTCCTGGCTGCTGCGAAGTTGTCGGGAGATATGGCTGATGCTTCTATTGGGACCTTGAACAATTTCCTGGGCCTTAGCAATATTCTCGTCATACCTTCGCCTCGCCTACGTATATTGGCGAAGATCTTGCAAGCTCTCCTTCGCCGATGAAATAGTTTTCCATGCCGACCGTATAGTATTCCCGGAAGCTTTTCGAAAGCTCTCTGTGTATCTTCTCTTCAAGGTCCTTTGGAACCCTTGAGTCGATCCAGAAAGTCCTTCCTTGTACCACCTCCTTTATCTCCCCGTCCTTCACAACTATCTGTCCATCCTTCACGGTGTAGGCTGCCCTTCTCAAGGCCTTCCTCACAGCCCTGTAATCCCTAGATGGATCGATTTCCTTCGGATTTATTCTGTATATCGATATATCCGCGTCAGCCCCTACGCCGAGGTGCCCCTTCGCCTTGAGCCCAAGTGCCTTTGCAGTTCCAGCTCTTGTGACTATCGCTATCTCCTCGAAGCTGTACTCCCTCTCCAAGCTCTGGAGGATCGTCTTCCTCGCAGCGCTCTGGTTCATTCTGCTCATCGTCCTCTCCCTTGCCCTCTTGCTCATCAGCCATGATACCACCCTCGGATAGGCTGTGAAAGGCCCTCCATTTGGGTGGTCTGTTGTAAGATAGACCTTCCAGGGATCCTCGATCAGGAGCGCCAGCTCAAGCCCTATCGCCCACTGGGTTGCATTGACAAAGCTCCTCCTCTTGTAAACTACCGGCACTACTCCAGCCCCAGTCTCCGCCTCCACATCCTTGTTTACCCATTTTCTACCCGAGATCTGGTGAAGGATGTACTCGAATGGCCCATCACCTGTCATCGTTGTTGTAGCGGTGAATATTATCTGCCCCATGTCGATAGTCACATGATCGTTCCTGTTCACGTAGCGAGCGATTTCCTGTGCTCCAGATCTCAGGGTGCTCCAGTCCTCCCCCTTGAAGCTAGTGAACTGGCAATGTGTTATGTGGATCGATGCCCCTTCGGCTAAGTCCTTCACGCACTCCATGGTCTTGATAGTTGTCAAGTAGTTTCCTGGTTTTCCGAGGTTGTTCGGGTGGACGTGGATCGCATGTGGAAGCTTCAGCATCTTATTCACCTTGCAAAGCCCCCTGACGATCTCCCTTGGTGTTATGCCGAAGTGCGGTACCTCAGAGTCGAGCCCGACCACATTCCCTCCCCAGTGCCAGGCCTCTACACCCCCTGGGTTTACGATCTTTATCGCATATCCCTTCGTTGCTCTAAGCATCCAGCTCAAGTACGCTGCACATAGCTCTAAGTCTCCATTCTTCAGGTACTCCATAACATGCCAGTTGTTTCCAAAGAGAGGAAAACAGGCCTTGTCTATGATGGGCGTATCGTTAAGCTCATCATGCGTGTGCCTTGCCTTTAGAGGCGGTGTGGCAGGCTCGATGACGGTTGTGTATCCCATCCTTGCGTACCTGTAGCCTGTCGTGTATGTTGATGGCACAGAGTGCCCTACACCCGATCGCGTTAAGGCAGTCCTTCTCTCAAAGTCCCTGAAATGGTCCTCAGGCCTCAAAACCCTCGCCAAGTTCGTCTTTGATCCAGCTATGTGTGAGTGGATGTCAACTCCCCCAGGCATCACGAGCATATTCGAAGCATCCAATATCTTTGCAGAAGATGACACCTCTTCAACTATTTTTCCTCCCCTTACCGCGATGTCCAACTTTTCGCAATCGATCCCATTTGCAGGATCGACAACATATCCATTTTTTATCAGAAGCTCCATGCTTGCTTTACCGCCCCCCTCTTATTCTCCTGACCTCGTTTAGTATGGCTTCCAGTATCTCCGTGTCCTTGGACACACCTTCGGGTGGATCGATCAGCTTCCTCAGCAAAAGGGGAACGCCATCCATCCTGTAAACAGTTCCTTCAGCCTCTATTCCAACGATCGCAGATGGAATCACCGTGTCGGAAACACTTGTCGTGGCCGTCTCATGGGGATCGATGCAGATAATCGGGATCGATGAGAGGTTTCTTGCAGCTTCAAGTGGAAAGTTTGAGATCGGGTCTGAACCAACTACCAGTGCTGCGTCGCAATCATGCCTCGTAGCTATGTCAACTCCAGAAGTTTCCCCTGGATTGTAACGCGGATACCCTTGGCTTAGGTCCACGGCGAAAGGATAGCCGGTCTGCCAAGCGAAAACCTCGTTGGCACCTGTCACATTGAAGTGCCCCCTCATTGGCACTATTACGAACTTCGTCTTCGAGTTCAGGTCTCTTACAAGAGAGAGTGCAGCATCCACATTTCTGGATTTTCCAGCTGACATAGTCAGCCCCAAGCCGAAGAAGATGACTCCGAACTGGCAGCCTACCATCTCGTCAATGAGCTCCTCGAACTTCTTCGATGGAACGCCCGCTATACTCTCCTGCTCAAGCTCTTCGCCCTTCAGACACATCCTAAGGGCTGTCAGGGCTTCGTAGTCGCTGTTCGGCTCTATCTTGATGAACTCATCCGCAATCTTCGCAGTTGCTGTTCTCCTCACGTCTACGACTATCATCTTCCTCTCCCCTCTACGCTTCCTGAACCTTCCCTCAGATAGAACCGAGTAACGGCTCATGTGCCTGGGATGAGCATGCAAAGGGTTGCACCCCCAGTAAATTACAAGATCCGCCCTGTGCCTAACCTCTCCAAGCGTGGTAGAAGATTCGCCCACATCATGGACAGCAATTATGCTAGGGCCATGGCATGTCGAGGTCGTGCTGTCGATGACACCTCCCACCTCCTCTGCAAGCTCCACACCTATCTTCTGAGCTTCGCAGCTTGTGCAGCTCCATCCCCAGAGAAGAGGATATCTGGCATCATAAAGAATTCTTGCAGATCTTTCAACTGCCTTGGCGAAGCTCGTCTCTAAAATCTTTCCATCCGATCTTATGCTTGGCCTAACGATCCTGCCCTCATTCCATCTTTCGAACTTTGCTCGGCCAAGGGCGCATGCATTCTCGACCTTTGCTATCTCGTTGTTCCTGACCGTTACCTCTAGATCGTCGCAGCAACATCCACAGAATGGGCAGACCACGCCCTTGATAACATTCTCTACGTTCAAGTCCTTCCTCTTTCCTTCAGGTTCTTTGCCAGAAGCTCCTTAAGGCCAAGTACCTCATCTTCAGCTGCAGGCTCGATCTCTGCTTCCATTCCCTTTAGGGTTGGCATTCCTGTTCCGTCTGTTTCGGCGTCCATTAGTGAGTTCGCCCAAGGACCGAAGGGTATGAAGACTATCCCCCTATGTGGCGACTGACTTGACACAGATGCGAAAAGATTTACGCTCCCCCTGCTTGTCGTCAGCTTTACCTTCTGGCCCGGCTTAACACCAAGGGTTGAAAGATCTTCAGGATCAACTTCGCATGTTGCTGCAGCTCTAGCATATTCGTCGGAGAACTTGCTCTCCTTGGATCGCCCCTGCGCTATGCTTCTTCCAGTCACGACTATGACCTTCAACGCCAACTCCCAGCCATTCAACCAGCTCTTCTCGGCTTCTCCAGAAGCTCCTTCTTGCTAAGCGTTGTTCCATCGTCGAAGTGAGGTGTTCTAAGTATTGAGTCATCACCCTTCTCGATCTCCCTCGCCTCCTCAGCAAGCTTGCTTGCGCACCGCATCATCTCATGTCCTGCCGCTGCAATTGTAGTATATCTTTCCCATTCCTTGATGACGAAGCACGCTTCAGTTGTAACGGCTGCTACTCTGCATGATATTTCATAGGCGGCGATCGCCTTTGCCTTTGCGTATGGATTTGAGAAGCCCCCTGCCTCGGCAGCTCTTTCTTTATCCACTATGACCCTTGGGAGAGCTGGTCTCTCGCCCCTCTTCAGAGATTCTATAGCTCTGTCGATCTCATCAGTCACTATCCTCAGAACACCTGTGGCCGAGAGGACCTTCAATATGTCCGAGTTGAAGATCGCCATCTCCACAGGATCGAGGAACTCCCTTCTTGCTCCGATCATAGGATCTCCCTCAACGATGATGTAACCGAATCCTCCTTCCTCCAGCTGCTTCAAAGCCTTCTTTGTTGGACCATCAGATATCACGATCGTTGGCACCCCTGCTTCAGCTACAACCTGCCTGGCTTTTGTTGGTCCAGGAAGAGCTGCATTCGGGCTCAGGACGATCGCTATCTGTGGTTTGAATTCAAGCAACTTTTTAGCAACCTCCTCAGCCTCTACAGGCCCTATCTTCGATCCAGAGCCAATGGTCCTCGTGGAGATGTCTTCCCTCTCAGCCCTCTCGTCCAGGAGGAACTCAACCAAAGGAGCTGTTCCAATGTTTCCAAGCTTGATGAAGCCTATCCTGATGGGTTCGGGCATCTTTCTTACTCACGGCACCAAGCTCGAGCCTTCTTCTTTAACGATTTCCTCCGATTAGCGCTTTGAATTCATGCTTGGAACAAGCTCCAAATCTGAGATATGCTTTTATATTGTGAAAAAAATGCGCGCTCGAATTGGAGGAATGTGTTACGGAAAAAGTGGGCGTTGCAGTGGTTGGAGTTGGTTTCGTGGGTGGATCGGCGCACACCCCCTCATTCAAGAAGATACCCGGGTCAGAATTGGTGGCACTTTGCGCAAGGACTGAGAAGAGGGTCAAGCAGCTTTCGGAAAAGTATGGTGTGAAATATTATTTGGATTACGATGAGCTGCTCAACGATCCGGGGATAGATGCGGTCGTTCTCGCCGTTCCAACGCCATCGCACTTCGATTTTGCAATGAAGGCGATAGGGAAGGGGAAGCACGTCCTCTGCGAGATGCCATTAGCTCCTACGATCGAGGAAACAGCTAAGCTTGCAGATGCAGCAAAGAAGGCAGGCGTAATCCTCATGCCCGTTCTGAACTTCAGGTTTACGCCTGCATATATTCAAGCGAAGGAGATGATCGAGTCTGGAGAGATCGGAGAGCCCATAGCTGTCCACTACAGGGAATTCATACCTGTTATGAGCTTGGCGGAACAGTGGCCAGCAGGCTCCTGGGCCTGGGATATTGAGAAGAGCGGTGGTTATCCAGACTTCACGCTTGCCGTCTGGTCCCTTGACATGCTACCCTGGATGCTCAGGAGCGAGATAGAGAGCGCCGAATGGATGAGCAACTACAGGAAGTTTGAGGAATACGGTGGCATACTCGGTTACAACACGATGGGGGTCCTGAAATTCTCGAACGGGGTCGTCGGTTCCGTGCACCTCAGCTCCTCCGTAAACAGGTCGGCAAGCACAACTAGGCTCGAGGTTTATGGGGCAAACTCAAATGTTCTGCACGTGATCTGGAACAACAAGATAGTACTTTACGGTTCTGAAGAAAAACCGAGGGAGTTGGACATCCAGGTTTCTGGCACAAGGGTCTGGGGTCACCGCCAGCTTGACGAGCACTTCATAAATTGCGTCCTAGGTAAGGAGGAGCCAAAAGTTACTGCAGAGGACGCCATAAAGGCGATAAGGGCTGCGAAGAAGATCGTGAAGTGATGCGCGTGGATTCAAATCCTCGTAAAATCTTGAGCTCAAGGTCTCTCACCACTTAGCAGAGCTACCATTATAGAAGAGGAAGTCAGATCAGCTGTCGTCCCGGGGTTCAGCCTTCCGCCCTTTGCACGCAGAGATCTGTCGAATTTCCTGAGCGCATCGATGCCCTCTCTCGTTTTTGCTCCTCCGATGGCCAAAATTTTTGAAGCCCTTTCTGATACCTGAGAAGCCTTTGCAAAGCCTATGCTTACGGCCTTCCTTACATCTTCAGTTTTTTCCATTCCAACCTTCCTCGCGATGAGCGTATCAGGAAACCTCGACAGTATCGTGAGGAAAGTTTGGACTGTCGCAACGTTAACGCTTCCCGTCTCTTTTTTCGTCCTCGACCAAGTGGGAAACCCATGGCGAAAAGATATCTCCATTCCTGTGGCCCACTCCTTTCCCACATTGTCCCACGAGCTTGATGCTTCCATGATGTCGTAAAGAGTGAGGCCCTTCCGAACGATCATTCTCCTAGAATCATTTTTGCTCAAATCTGGAAGGTTTTTGTCTGAAAGCCTTCCAAGCCCAGCTGGTGAGGCCTTTTTCAATGCCTCCATGAACTTAAGCGCATCCCGAACCGTCGTTGCCCTCATCACCCTTGCTGCATTCCTTCTGAGCTTGGATAAGTCATGCCTTGAATCACAAGCAAATGTGTAACCAGCTGAGATGGAAAGTGGGACGAAAAGCAAGCTTGTACCGAGGTGCGTGTTTCCTCCCCGGTGCCAAGCCATTATATCTCCAATCATCGCATCAATAATTTCACCAACGCGAACCTCTTCCAAACCGATCCTTCCTAGCCCAGCCTCTATCCCCCTGAGCGCAGCCTCCCTTGCCTGTGGACCAAGAGCTACAGAACCTGCGATGAATTGCTCAAATGTCGTATCTTCGAATTCTGCTGTTCTGTGAACATTTCCAGGTTTGGGCCATCCGCTCACCTCAAGGGCTGCTGCAAGCTGGGCAGACCTCATAATATTGTCAGCCAACTTTTTATAATGTGCTGCAAGCTCTTTCATTACGCTCCACTTTCTATCCACCAACTATTATCTTTATTTTCATCCTTTACTGAAGCAACGCAGTTGAGTAGCGAATTTTGCTGATCCAAGACATAAAAGCGCCTTAGCCCTAACGAGGGAGTGCATTGGCAGAATATTTGCAAACGGAGCAGGTAAGGAAGGAACAATGCGGAAAAAAGAAGGGAGCGAGATACAAAGTACTATTGATCGAGACACCTTACTGGCTACCCGGAACAGATCTTGAGAGGATCTTGAAGGCATATGTTTCAGGAAGGATCGAGGAAGGTGACATAGTGGTTTTTTCAGAAAAAGCTCTGGCGATCGCAAAGGGCAACATAATTGACGAAAGCAAGATCAAGCCAGGCCTGTCTGCCAAGTTCCTTGCATACTTCTGGATGCGCCTTGTCTGGGGGTACCTCTTGGGTCCCCTTTGCAGGATGAGGAGAGTGTCGATCGACAATTTTCGAAAATATCCTGCCGAGGGCTCGGCGCACAAGCAGCTCGCCCTTTCATTCTCAGGCCCGCTTCAGGCCCTTAGGCACGGCTCTGAGGGCGGCATAGATGTTTCGAACCTGCCTTTTTCATACGCATGTCTTCCGCTCAACAATGCTTTTGAAACGGCTCAATTGCTGCACCTTTCTTTAGCAAGGTTGACAAGGAGTGTCACGACGATGATAGTTGATACAGACAAAACGTACTCCTTCCTTGGGTTCCACTTCACCCCCAGGCCAAGGCCAATGAAGGGAATAGCAAGCCTCGGAATCGCTGCCTACATCTTTGGGAGGCTATTGAAGTTAAGAAAGAGAGCAACACCTCTTGCCATCATTGGATGCAGCATGGGAATAGAGGAGGCTCTGGATATCGCCGAGCTTGCTGACAGGGCGAGAGGTTTCGGAGCAGGAAGGACAGCATGGGAGATGGCCAAGAGGTATGGAGTTGGCATGACGGAAGTAACATGGGAGATGCTCGCTTCTTCGCACCATTTTCCAATAGTGATCATCAGGAAGAAAACTTAACAGGATCGCTCGCACCTTTCCAAGACATACCTCGCGATCGTGCCTGCGATCCACTTTTCTGTCACGGACTGCAAGCCCTTCCATCCTGGTTGGGAGTTGACCTCGAGGACAACGGGGCCATTGGGCGTCTCCATAACATCGACCCCTGCAACCTCGCAGCCAAGCGCCTTGACAGCATTTACAGCCAGTTCTGACAGTGCCTCGCCCAACCTCATAGGTACCGGCCTGGCTCCCTGGCTCACGTTCGTCTTCCATCCGTCTGCAACCCTATACATCGATGCAACAACCTCCTTCCCAACCACAAAAGCTCTGATGTCCCTGCCTCCATGCGGTAAGTACTCTTGGACATAGATCGCTTGGTGGTGCTGCGCAAGGATCTTGAAAACCCTCGTTGCTATGTCTGGATCGGATATCCTTGTCGACCCAACTCCCCTCGACCCGAAAAGGGGCTTTACCACAACATCTCTGCCCAGTTCGTAAAATGAAACGAGCGCCTCCTTCCAGTCCTCGGCCACCGCCGTCCTTGGAACTGGATACCCCTTCTCCTCAAGTATGCAGAGTGCATGGTACTTGTCAACAGCCTTCTCGATCGAGGAAGGACTGTTGATGATCCGCAACCCAAGCCTCTCAAACCTGTGCAGGATGTCGATCCTCAATATTATCTCGTCAAGCGATCCAGATCCTATCGGCCTGACGATCAGGGCCTCCAAACTTGTGGCATCGAAGCTCTTATACTCGACAGCAGGCCTACCCCCCACCCTTGCTAGAAGGTGGCTGAAGCTCAAAGTGACTGGCTCGACTCCAGCTTTCTCAAGAGCCTCTATAAGTTGTGTTGTGCACCAAGACTGTGCATTTCTGGTCACGATCCCTATCTTCAAAAGATCCACCTCAATGCTGTCGAAAGCTCTAGGCATGTCGAACATCTAGCCTCGTCCACAACCGGCCAAATGAGCGTAACGCATTTAGAATGATGCTTGTTGGGCAAAGGCTGGAGTTGCAATCGCGTTCGCAACCGCAATCACAAAAACAAGGCTTTATGGACCTTGTTAAAAAGGTTCTAGAGCCGGAAAGGTGCTCCGGATGCTCCGCATGCACCATATCGTGCCCATATGAGGGCATCCTGGGATATCGAGATGAGAAACCTGTGCTTGTGGGTGAGTGCAAACTCTGTGGAATCTGCACCATGGTGTGCCACAAGTACGCCTTCGACCGAAAAACGATCGAGGAGACTTTTTTCGGAAGGGAGAGATTGCCTTCTGAAAGATTCGGCGTTGTAAGAAAGGTCGTCGTAGCAAGAAGTAAGAGCCCTGAAATCTTGAGGTCTGCCCAAGATGGTGGTGTAGCAACTACGCTTCTAGTAAAGGCATTGGAAGATGGGCTGATCGATGCAGCCCTACTCTCAGGCAAAGACAGCTCGAGGCCGTGGGCTCCAAAACCAACCATAGCTTCAACGCGCGACGAGATCATCGCTTGCTCAGGAACGAGGTACTCCTACTCGCCAAACCTCATCACCCTGCCCGAGGCCATAAAACGTGGTTTCAGAAGAATAGCCGTGGTTGGGACGCCATGCACAATTTCTGGAGTTCGAAAGATGCAGCTTCTTGGGTTGAAGAGATTAATGGAGCCTGTTAAATTCCTAGTAGGATTGATGTGTTCAGCATGTTTCGATTACAGCTGTTTCATGCAAAGCAAGATAGGCTCCTGCCTCAACGTAGACCCAAGCGATGTAACGAAGGTCAACATCAAGGGGAAGGTTCTGGTTGATCTTTCAGATGGTTCCAGAAAGCAGATACTACTCGAGGAAGTTGGGCAATGCGCTAGGAAAAGCTGCGGAGCATGCGACGACTTCTCCTCTGAGTTCGCTGATATCTCGCTTGGTGGAGCAGGGCTCTCATCATCGACTTTGGCGATCGCCAGGTCCAAGAAAGGCGAAGATCTGCTCTCAAGATCCACGGAGCTACTTGAGGTTGATGACTCAAGAGTCGAGCAATCTCTCGATCTTGTGAATAGGCTATCGAAGGCAAAGAGGCAGAGGGCCTCAAATTTAAGCACAGGCTCCTAGATCGCCCTCTTGAAATTCAGTTCAGTTGAAAGGCGCCTAAAGGCAGGGAAAAACGCGAATCGCTTTTATCCAAGGTGATGGGTAAAATATGCGGGTGATGGCCTTGGACCTGTTCGATGCAATCAAAGGGAGGAGAAGCATCAGGAGATTCAAACAAACGCCGATTCCAAAGAAGTTACTTCCTTCTATCAATCCGGAGCTGTCATCAGTCAGTCACATATGTCTAGGCATAGATCATTCTTAGAATGAGGGCGAAACTTATATATTGCTGCCCATAAAAATAAGTGGGTAAATTAACTGTGGTTGATCATGCTGTAGTGGATGAGAGGGGAAGAATTCTTATCCCCGCTTCACAAAGAAAGAGACGTGGCATCAAGCCGAAGGACAGGTTCAAGATTGAGGGCCGTGGAAAGACAATCATTCTAAAATATGTCGTAGAGGAGCCAAAGACTGTGAGGAGCGGCATGCGATGGACCAGGGATGCATTCCTCTGCGCGGGGGAAGCAACTTTTGGCGAATAGCGCCAAAGAACATACAATCCGAAGGAAGGTCATCGATGTCAATGTCCTCTCTATATTCCTCGTCGAAGATCATCCAGGACACAGGTATGTAAGAGAGGCGCTTATGGCTGGCCTAAAAGGCGAATTCCTGCCTGTGATATTGGACATACTGCCTTTCAGATCCTACTGGATACTTACAAAGAAATGGCATATAAGTCGAGTTGATAGCTTCCAAGCAATCGTGACTTTTCTCAATAAATATGAGCAGCCCCTATACGTCGGACTAGAGAAAAAGAGCATCCTCACTGCCTTTCAGTTATCAAAGGAGCTGAAGCACGATGTCTATGACTGTTACTACATCGCCGCAGCTCTACAGGAAAATGCAGATACTATCCTGACGACCGACACAGACTTCAAGAACCTCTGTGCAAAGAAAGGCCTCAAGTATGAGAACCCAGTACCGTCAAGTATTCTCAAGGAATTTGGACAGCTGCGATAAAGATCTCAATTTTCTTCGTGGACGAGAAAAAAGAGGTACCTTAAGACTTTTGGTACACCAAGTAATTTAATTGCCTCTTGGAGTTGTTGACTGGTCGGGCGATACTGTCGCTGCAATAAAACAGTGCCTTGGTTAGAAAACCTTACGGTCTTGCCTTGAAAGAAGGAATAATGTTCTGTGACGCTATATATTCATCATGTTCCTATAGTGTCTTCTCTACGACACTCATATCCAGTACCGATGATAAGCCTCATGAAAGTTATGGTTGGCTTTGGGCATAAATCATTTCGGCTGGCCATTCTTCTTGTGCTTTCCTTTATCTCATAGCACTCCCCCCTCGATCATCTCTTGGAGCTACCTCTCCATCGTTGAGACATCCCTGCTGAGGTCGAACATGTCCGAGTAGAAATCGAGAGCAGGAAGATCCTTCAGACTTCCTTGACCAATCTGTCTCTCATGAGTTCCTTGATGTGATCATATGCCTGTTGACCTCTCACCTTCACAAGCTGCAATTACGTGAGGGGCTGCTTTATCGCGATTGGGGCCGATGAGAACCGATGTCGCTTCTGGTCGTAGACTCCGCAGAAGCACTCGAGCCTTCCATTCGTCTGGGTGTGGTTCACTTGGGCGAATATATGTGCCCGATGCCATTGTCCGCCAGATACCAGAGAGGAGGGAAAGTTTCAAAGGGGATGGACACATGGGCTCCTAGATCGCCCTCTTGAAATTCAGTTCAGTTGAAAGGCGCCTAAAAGGCAGGGAAAAACGCGAATCGCTTTTATCCAAGGTTATAGGTAAAATATGCGGGTGATGACCTTGGACCTGTTCGATGCAATCAAAGGGAGGAGAAGCATCAGGAGATTCAAACAAACGCCGATTCCAAAGAAGTTGCTTGACAAGGTACTCGAAGCTGCTTCGCTTGCGCCCTCGGCTGGAAACCTTCAGTCATGGGAGTTCGTTGTCGTCGATGACGAGACTGCAAGGATCGAGCTATCGAGGGCTGCCCTCGGTCAGTCTTTCGTCGCCGAGGCTCCAGTATCGATCGTTGTCTGCGCTAACCAAAACAGGTCCTCAACTAGATATGGGAGGAGAGGGAGAGAGCTCTACTCGATTTGCGATGCCTCAGCCGCCACGGAAAACCTCCTTCTTGCAGCGTACGGTTTGGGCTTGGGTTCTTGTTGGGTTGGAGCCTTCGATGAAGAGCTCGTTTCGAAGGTGCTTGAGCTTCCGAGCGGCGTGAAGCCCATCGCCATAGTGCCGATAGGCTTCCCAGGTGAAGCCCCTCCCCCGACACCAAGGGATCCGTTGAGGGTGCATGCGCAGAAGTACCGTGGGAACCTGTAGCCCAGAAACCGTATCTCTCCTATACAATTAATGATCTTCGGCGCTCGGAGCGATAAAAGATCGTTTTACACAAGAATCTGAAAAGACTCTACTTTCGTAGCTCAATATCCACGACCTTGCCGCGGCATGATCCTGGAGGGCTCATAAGAACGAAGTAGAAATCACCAGTTCGATCTGCGACCAGCTCAAACTTCGCACTTGAATGGGCGGGAGCAACTGAAACGTAGACTCCATCGCCTTTAGTAAACGAACTTGGCCCGCTCTTGGCATAGAGGGCATATGCAGCCTCATCCAGCACGTAGAAGGCGAAGCAGGAACCGCCGCTCTCCGAAAGCATGCCCTCTACCACCTCGCCTGAAACAAGAACGACCTTGAAGACGTAGCTGGATGAAACTGGCATCCTGATCACCTTGCTGAGCGGGAGCGAGAATGTTGGGATTTCAGCGCCCAAGTTTGGTAGCAAATACGAACCGATCCCCTCGGTTCTGTTCTCGGGTACCTCAGAATGAGGAGCCAGCTTTCCAGGAATCGCCAATATGATGATAGCAAAGGCAGCTGTTGCTACCAGCATTGCGATAGGCAATATTCTCTCGTAAAGGCTCTTCCCGCTGGGACCCTCTTCTTCCAAACCTAAACCGCTTCTAGAAGTTATCAGCTAAGTGTAGAATATATATTCGTGCCCTCCTGAAACGCACAGGAATTTGAACTTCGCGCAGCCAGATTAAGAAACGCATATAATTAGGTACCTGCAGAGCTGTTTTGATAACCGACAAGGAGGCGATAAAGGCATGGTAACCCATGGAAGCGTATTGGTGTCAGCGAGAGCTGTAGCCACGCTAGACCCAAGCGGGCAAAGTGCGCTCTTTGACACCTAAGACGCCACCGAAGGAGAGACGCAATGTGATACCTAGGATAAGGAACAGGCGCGTGTTTAGGAACCGAATCGCACTTCACAGAGAGCCGGGCCAACAGTGGTTGACCAGTTTGGCTCCAAGGCCGAGGATGTAGGCTCAGTTCAAAAGTAAAATCCTTGCCGGGCGAAGTAAATTGGTGAGATTGGGTCAGCCAATCCTTTGCCAAATATTGGGCGGCCAGATAAAGGCAATGCTCGCTAAGGAGCGCCATCATCTTGAGGAAGCCTGTTAGGAGCGCAAGTGGAGTTGTCGTCGTTGCCACGATGTGCTGTAGCTTCAGTTGTCCACATGGAAGGTGCCTTTACTGTCCGAGGTTTCCAGGCATTCCGGCAAGCTACACCGGTTTTGAGCCAAGCAGTATGAGAGGATTCCAGAATGTATTCGATCCATTTCTGCAGGTTTCGGATAGAATCGCCCAATTGGAGCAGGGAGGGCACTCTACCGACAAGGTTGAGCTGATAATACAGGGCGGAACCTTTCCAGCTCTTGACCGGTCCTATCAGGAATGGTTTGTTAAGAGCTGCCTAGACGGAATCCACGGCAGCGTGTCGGAAGACCTTTCGCAATGTCACCAAGTGGCTGAGCATGCAAAGAGAAGGTGCGTGGGGCTGACGGTCGAGACGAGGCCTGATTACTGCAAAGAGGCGGATGTCGACTTCATGCTAAAGTTGGGTGTTACGAGGGTTGAGGTTGGGGTCCAGAGCCCGTTCGACGATGTACTCCTTAGGGTATGTAGGGGGCATGATGTTGAAGAGGTTGTAGATTGCTTCCGAATCGCCAAAGATTCGGGCCTAAAGGTTGTTGCTCACATGATGCCTGGCCTGCCAGGTTCCGATATCGATCGGGACCTTGAAGGTTTCAGGCTCCTTTTTCAGGATGAGCGGTTCAGGCCAGACATGCTCAAGATCTATCCGACACTTGTTGTCAAATCGACGGGCCTTTACGACACATGGTTGAGGGGCGATTACGTTCCACTCGAGCCAGAAGATGCTGCAATGCTCGTAGCTGAAGTCAAGAAGATGGTTCCACCTTGGATAAGGCTCATGAGAGTTCAGAGGGATGTCCCCTCGAACCTGATAATAGCAGGTGTTAGGAAGAGCAACTTGAGGGAGCTGGCTTGGGATTATCTGAGGAAGGAGGGTTCGAAATGCAGGTGCATAAGGTGCAGGGAGGTTGGGCTTAGAAGAGATTCAAAAGGCCCATATGACCTAAAACTGAAGTCCATTAGGTATAGCGCCTCGGAGGGCGAGGAATTGTTCCTAAGCTACGAAGATTCATCACATGACATCATCTTCGCATACTTGCGCCTAAGGTTCCCATCGTCAAAGGCACATAGGCCAGAGATAGCTGGAGAGAAAGTATGCTTGGTTCGCGAGCTGAGAAGCCTAGGAACATCGCTTCCCCTCGGAACAAGGGACGAATCATCCTGGCAGCACAAGGGACTTGGGAAGTCACTCATGTCGGAGGCCGAGAGGATCGCAGACGAAGTTTACGGCGCCCGAAAGCTTGTTGTGACAGCAGCAGTTGGGACGAGGCAATACTACCGATCGCTCGGCTTCTCCCTGGAAGGTCCTTATATGTCAAAGCGAATTGGTAATTGATTAGGCATCATCTTTTAGAGTTGTCCTTTTAAAATACCTGCTTGCAAACATCTGGGAGGCAAGCATCTGGGAAATTGATTTTTATTGAATATGTTTTGTAAGATAATGACAAGTTCGTCATGGTGGTGCGCAGAAAGGTTAGATCGTCCTTTTAGAAAATCGATCCTTCTCAAGGAGTGCGCTTCAAAAAGCGTTCTATTGGAAATCGGGCTTTCCAATATTACTCTCCCTAAAAAGGTGCCTGTCAAAGATTATTATATGAGAAATCGCCTGGATGCGTGAGCAATGGATTACGCGAATCTGGGCCTAAAGGTCGGGCTTGAGTGGCACCAGAGGCTTGACACTCACAAATTATTTTGCAACTGCCCTTCCGAGGTTGGTGCTCTTCCGCCCAGCATGAGCGTTAGGAGGAAGATCAGGGCTTCAATGAGCGAGTTGGGCGAGTTCGATCCAGCTGCATTGGTCGAGCATGTGAGATCAAGGGACTTTACCTACAGGTTAAGCCCAGAATCTGCTTGCCTCGTTGAGCTTGATGAGACGCCTCCTGCACCCTTCAACATCGAGGCTGTTAAGATCTGCTTGGAGATAGCTTTGCTTCTGAAGATGAAGCCTGTTGATGAGATTAGGTGCATGAGAAAGACTGTTATCGATGGAAGCAATACTACCGGATTCCAAAGGACGATGCTGGTCGCAACAGGCACGCCTGAATCCTACATTTATGCCGATGGTCCAGTTGGGCTGAAGAGCGTGTGCCTGGAGGAGGAGTCAGCCTTCATAGTCGAGGCCGGAGCTGAGAAAGCAGAGTATAGGCTTGATAGGCTTGGAATACCGTTGGTAGAGGTTGCTACACTTCCACACATAACATCCCCAAATCAGGCGAGGAAGGTAGCAGAACGTGTTGGCGCCATCATGAGGACAACTGGAAAGGTTCAGCGCGGCATAGGCACGATCAGGCAGGACATCAATGTGAGTATAAGAAATGGATCGAGACAGGAGATAAAGGGCGTCCAGGAGCTGGAGCTAATCCCGCTCGTGATCGAGAGGGAGGTTGAGAGGCAGGTTTCGCTGCTCAAGCTTAGGGATGAGCTTGCCAAGAGGAACGTTGCTCCCCTTGAAAGCAAAATCGTTGATGTTTCCAACGTCTTTCTCGCAACAGGAAGCAAGGTTCTTAGATCGTCGTTGGAGAAGCACCAGAGCATATTGGCGGCGAAGCTCACCGGCTTCTCAGGATTGGTTGGTTCTCAAATACAGCCAGGCAGGAGGTTCGGGACCGAGCTGGCAGACTACGCAAGGGTCTGGGGAGGGGTAGAGGGGATTTTCCATTCGGACGAGCTTCCAGGCTATGGTATAACGGAGCAGGAGGTAAGCAAGGTGAGAACTATTTTGGAGGTCCAGACCTCTGATGCTTTTGTCTTGGTAGCGGGGCCTGAATCGAGGGCAAGGGCTGCCCTGGAGGCTGTCCTTAGGCGTGCCAATATGGCTCTGAGCGGTGTTCCTGAAGAGACCAGAAGGCCCCTCTCAAACGGAAACACAGCCTATATGCGTCCTCTTCCAGGTGCAGCCAGGATGTATCCCGAGACCGATATCCCGCCTTTCGTTATCACTGCAGAACTGCTTAAGGAGATATCGAGTTCGCTCCCTCCCTTACCGGAGGAGAGGCTTGAGGAGCTCGTGGCTGAACATGGTCTAAGCAGGCACCTCGCCGAGCAACTGGTCAGCTCTCCAATGATGCCCCTCTATGAATCTATCACGTCCTCTTCCAGCTTTGATAAAACCATCGTAGCTTCGACCCTTCTCAACACAATTCCATTCCTCAGGCGGGAGGGCATGATGGTCGAGAGGCTAGATGCTGCTATGCTTATGGCTGTCTTCAAGGAGGCAGAGAAGCTCAATCTTTCAAGGGAGGAGATCGAGGAGATTCTATCAATGCTCTGCAGAGAGGATCTTGATGTTTCCTCAGCCACCAAAAAGGTCCTGTCCTCTAGGATGGGAGAGGAAGAGTTACGCAAGTACATCGAGAAGGTAGTTGAGCAGAACTCCTGCATGATCGCTGAAAAAGGCAAGGGAGCCATCAAGCCGTTGATGGGCTTTGTGATGAAGGAGCTACGTGGCAAAGCTTCAGGCTCGACCGTCCACCGGATACTTACCGAGGAAATAAGCAGAAGGCTTGGAGCGTGCTGAGCTTGCCTTATTCAAAGAGGGTTAATGACCTGCTGGAAGCGAACGGATTGAAACCTGGAGACAGGATCCTTGTGGAGAAACAGGGTGCAAGTTACGAAGGCTTTCTAATTCCAAGGGAAGAGGTTGAGAGGGGGGATCCAGATTGCGTCGTCATAAAGCTCGATAGTGGCTATAATGTAGGAGTGAGAATCGATGGAAGTGCGGTCGTAAAGAAGCTCCCTGGATCAATCCAGCTTGAGAAGTTCAGCCATCCAGTCACTACAGTCCAGGATGCTGGACTTCCGCCCATTTCCATAATCTCTACTGGAGGAACGATCTCAAGCAGGATCGATTACTACACGGGCGCTGTGGCAACTCTTTTCTCCCCAGAGGAGGTTCTGCAAGGGGTTCCGGAACTTGCCAACATAGTCCGAATCCGCTCAGCTGAGAGACTTTTCAACCTCTACTCAGAGGACCTCTCACCCAAAAACTGGTGCAGGCTTTCTGAAAAGATCGTGGCCAAGCTTCTGGAGGGAGACTCAGGCATTCTCGTGCTCCATGGAACAGACACGATGCACTACACAGCTGCAGCTCTCAGCTTCATGATCAGGGACCTCTCCTCTCCCGTCGTGCTTGTGGGAGCGCAGAGATCAACGGACAGGGGCTCGAGGGACACAGACATGAATCTGATTTGTTCCTCAATATTGGCTGGGAGAGGAGAAGTTGGCGAGGTTGGAATCTGTATGCATGGTGAGATGGACGACAGCTATTGCCTTTTCCTCAGGGGCACAAAGGTTAGGAAGATGCACACATCCAGAAGAGACGCATTCAGGCCCATCAACGACCTTCCTATTGCGAAGATCTGGCCAGATGGGAGGATCGAGTACATCAATGTCTCTGTAAGGCGAGGAACATCGAAGCCATTCTCAGATGCTGTCTTCGAGGAGAAGGTTGCAATCGTCAAGGCCTATCCTGGTTCACCCCCATCTCTGCTCGAAACTCTCTTGGACAAAGGTTACAGGGGCATCGTTATCGAAGGTACAGGACTGGGCCATGTTCCAACCGAACCAGAGGAAAAAAGCATGTCGTGGCTTCCAGCTGTGCGCAGGGGCGTTGAGATGGGAGTCATTTTTGCAGTTTCTTCTCAGTGCCTTTACGGAAGGACGAGTTCGCAGGTCTACAGGAATGCCATCCTGCTCAGCAAAGCTGGAGCCGTGTACTTAGAAGATATGCTTCCGGAGGTTGGTTATGTAAAACTTGGGTGGCTCCTTGGCCACGACTATGATGTCGAGACCGTCAAGAGACTATTGGTCACAAACATAGCCGGAGAGATTGGAAAAAGGGTAAGGGCGGACACCTACCTCATCTAGGATTTAATCTGCCTTATCGCTATGCCACTTTCAGAAGAGACAACCCTGTAATCTTTTTTCAGTTCACCTTTTCCAACAAACCATCTGCAAGCCTTCCTGACCCTAGTCCTGCTTATTTTGGCAGATTCGGGAAAGACCAACCTGTCACCCTTCGCTTCGAGCGAGACGGAGAGCTTCTTCTCCAGGAACTCTTTCATCTCCTCCCTTGCCTCACTTTTAAGCTTCGAAATGTCGATCTCAACAGGCATTTTGTATCTGGACATTGGTGCTATGAACGGGGTTTTAAGTTTGGGCTTCAAAGAGCACTTGAGACTTCGACTGGCACATAAACGAAGCTGTACATTCCAAGCTAAGCTACGTTGCCCGTCCTATGGATGTGCTCGCTTCATTAGCAGGGGTGTCTCGGAAGTACCAAGCAACCATCTTTGTGCCTGAGAGAACAGCCTTGGCGACAAAGTAACCCAAAGGTATTGTGTAAAGTGCTAGAGTTGCGTTGAAGAATCCGATTACAGGCAAAGCAGCGATCACGACTACCATCGGCATGCCGAATCCAATTGGTGGCTGTTGCGGAAGACATGCCCAGTTGAAGACCGTCATCACAGCAACCCTTGTTGTCACGCCAAATGCGGTCGATGCAGCCAGTGCCAATGGTTTTCTTTTCGATTCAAGGCTCCGGGGAAAGATCTTGCGGTAAATGCAGATTCCCATCAACATGCTCAGCAGAGCTGCCAGGTTGTAAAATGGGCCTGTAGGTAGCGCTCCAGGGAAGACGACAAGTAAAACCAAGGTGTTTATGATCGACGTAAGCGTTGCGATCTTTGGACCGTAGAGCAGGAGCGCAACAACAATTGGCACCTCCCAAACTTGGTAGATCAGGTAGGGAGCATAGGGCGCGGGAATCTTTAGGGGGGACATGTTCAGAAAGACCGCGATCGCTGCGAAGACCGCGACTGCTGTAATCTTTCTTGGGCTCGCTCTGCTCTTCATCTGATTGGTCGGCACCCCCGAATTAATTAGCTATTTAAGAGTGCCCACTTAAAAATGAGTTCCTTGCACTATTGCCAGCAGTTCTGTAGTATGCGTTGTTGCTTCCTCTTCCAAGGGAGTACGAATATCTTGGAGAACACAAAGTCTAACATTCGAGGTAATCCCTTTTTCTCCATTTAGGCTCCAATTTTGTCATAGCACTCCACAAGCTTTGTCATTATCATGGCTAGGCTCCTAAGGCTTTCTTTATCTTCTCTGAGCCTTTCACTAGCTTAAGTCAGGGTCATCGACCCTCTTCCCACATTCTTTCTCGATTTTCTCTTCGAAGCTCATGTCAAGCACCTCCTCCTCAATTATCCTTTTCAGCTCCTCCCTCGCATTCGCCTTGCAAATTGAGCGAAGTTTTGCCTACTTTTTAGGTAGTGATGAACAGCTATTTCATTCGTTGGCATACGTTATTCTTTTATCGCTGTTAAAAAGACGATTGCCCATGAGGAACCGCTGGACCTACGTAATTGTGGGCTTCATCATAAATGTCTGCCTTGGTACCGTTTACTCTTGGAGCGTCTTTAGACCGCCCTTACACAAGCCACCATTTGGCTTGAGTCCAGCCGAATCGATCCTTCCATTCAGCATATTCCTCCTTTTCTTTGGCGTAATGTTCTCGCTCTCGGGCATCGCTGTGTCAAAGTTCGGTCCTAGGAGGCCAGCCCTTATCGGCGCGGTCTTGGTTGGCATAGGTTATCTCTTCTCAAGCTTGATCTCCTTTTCCCAAGGGCTTTCTTTACCGATCCTTTCGTTAGGTTTTGGTATCATGGCTGGAACCGGTTGCGCATTCGCATACAATCCGCCAATAGCCACCAGTGGCAGGTGGTTTCCGGACAAGAGGGGTCTTGCCTTGGGTTTGACCGTGATGGGCTTCGGGCTCTCTTCCCTTTTCACAGCTCCTTTGGTCTCTGCCCTAGTTAGTACGTTGGGGATATCGCAAACATTCGTCGCAATCGGCTTGGTCTTCCTTATTGCCCTACTTTTGCTAGGATCGGTACTAAAGTTTCCAGCCTCAGACTGGAAAGTCCCTGTAAAGGTCGAGAAGAGTTCTCAATCTTCCGAGCTTGACATCAGCACAATGGAGATGCTGAGGACGCCAACTTTCTACATCTCTTGGGTGATTTACCTCATAGGTGCAGGAGCGGGGCTCGCCATAATAGGTTACGCGAAGCAAATAGCTTTGGATGTTGCCCACCTTCCAGACAGCGTTGCAACTTTGGTCGTTTCCCTCCTTGCAGTCTCGAATGCTGTTGGAAGGCCCGCTTTCGGCAAGATCGTGGATTCCGTAGGACCAAAGAAGGCTCTGGCCTTGAATGTTATCCTGCAACTTCTCTCTCTCATTATCCTCATGCCTATGGCTTCGAACATTGCGTTTCTTCTTATCGGCATCGTGCTGCTTGGTTCGACATTCGGCGCTTACCTGGCCGTTATGCCCGCCCTGATATCTTACTTCTATGGTAATAAGAATCTCAGTCAAAATTATGGTATATGCTTCAGCGCATACGGAATTGGCGGCATAATCATGCCCATCGTCGTCTCAAGCCTGCTCGGCCAAGGACCGGTCTATACCATCGAGGACTACAAAAGGGCTTTCTATGTGATGGGAGGTCTGGTAGCCATTAGCCTCGTTCTATCCCTCTTCGTAAAGCCCATTTTGAAAAAAGCTCCAAGGCGATGATGCTTTGCCTTGGGTTTTGGAAAATAATCCTAGTGCTCGATAGAACTCAAAGGGTGAAGAGTACAAGCTCCATGGCCAAATAAAATGGAGTGCAAGTAACCTTTATAATGAGATATTTTGCTTGCCTTGCCCCATGTCTCAATCGACAACTCTGCCATTTAATGAGCGATACGTCCCCTCGGTTGCGAGGTACAAAGCATTCTTGGAAGAGTCTCTGAAAGACATATCGGCATTCTGGGACAAGGCTGCAAAGGAGCTACCTTGGTACAAGGGTTGGGAAAAACCCCTTGACTGGAACATGCCATTTGCAAAGTGGTTTGTCGGAGGCAGAATAAATGTCAGCTACGTCTGCCTTGATTGGCAGATCCAGAACGGAAAGGGAGACAAAGTTGCGTATTACTGGGAAGGGGAAGATTACTCAAGGAGGACCTTGACATACAAAGAACTGTACAGAGAGGTGAATAGGCTAGCGCATACCCTCAAGGAGATGGGGCTTAAGAAAGGCGACAGGATTGCTATCTATCTTCCAATGATACCCGAGCTGCCGATAGCAATGCTCGCTGCTGCAAGGCTTGGGGTCATCTTCACCGTGATATTCTCCGGCTTCAGCGCAAAGGCTCTATCTGATAGGATTAACGACTCAAAGGCAAAGCTCCTGATAACGGCCGATGGAAGCCTCAGGAGGGGAAAGGTCGTGCAGCTGAAATCCATAGCGGACGAGGCTTTGGAGAGCAGTCAAAATGTCAAGAAGGTCATCGTTTTCAAGAGGCTTGATGGGAAGGTAAACATGGTGGAGGGAAGAGATGTTTGGTGGCACGATGTCCTTCCAAAGAACGATGTGTATGTTGAGCCGGAGAGGATGGAATCGAACGAAATCCTTTACCTGCTTTACACGAGCGGCACTACCGGAAAGCCAAAGGCTGTGGCGCATAGTAACGGCGGATACATTGTCTTCGTGTACAATACCCAGAAATGGGTCTTCGATGTCAAAGATAGCGATGTTTATTTCTGCACTGCCGACATAGGTTGGGTCACTGGCCACAGCTACATCGTTTTCGGGCCCCTTTCCTGTGGCATAACGTCTGTCATGTACGAGGGAGCGTTCGACTACCCACAGCCTGACAGGTGGTGGGAGCTCGTCGAAAGGTACAAGATTTCGATTTTCTATACAGCTCCAACAGCTATTAGGGCCTTGATGAGGTACGGGGAGGAATGGCCCAACAAGCATGACTTAAGCTCACTGAGGTTACTTGGTACTGTTGGCGAGCCCATAAATCCAGAAGCGTGGCGATGGTACTACAAGGTCATCGGCAAAGAGCTGTGCATGCTTGTCGACACTTGGTGGCAGACTGAGACAGGTGGTATACTGATATCGCCAGCTCCAAACCTTGCTCAATTCCCACTGAAGCCAGGTTCAGCAACCTTCCCGCTTCCCGGAATAGATCCAGAAGTTGTCGACGAGGAGGGAAATCCGCTTCCTCCTGGAAACAAGGGTTTTCTTGTTATAAAGAAACCTTGGCCAGGGATGCTCCTAACGCTGTTCGGTGATGATGAACGTTACAAGGAAGTTTACTGGTCCCGCTTCAAGGGGGTATACTACACAGCAGACTCCGCGATCAAGGACGAGGAAGGATACTACTGGCTTTTGGGAAGATCTGATGAAGTCATCAAGGTCGCTGGTCACAGGCTTGGAACCAGGGAGGTAGAGGATGCATTCATAACGCATCCAGCCGTGGCAGAGGCAGCTGTTGTTGGAAAGCCTGACCCAATCAAGGGGGAGGTAATCGTTGCCTTCGTGGTTCTCAAGAGGGGATACAATGCAAGCGAGTCGATAGTTGAGGAACTAAGGAAGCACGTTCGATCTGAACTCGGCCCAATAGCTACGCCAGAAGAGATCCATGTTGTAAACATGCTCCCGAAGACAAGGAGTGGCAAGATCATGAGAAGACTGATAAAGGCTGTTGCTCTCGGATCAACGATAGGCGACATCTCAACCCTTGAGGATGGAGCATCCGTGGAGGAGATTCAGAGGGCAATCGAAGAGTTCAGGATGAGCATGGGGACGAGGGCATCGGAATCAAGATAGAGAGCATGCTAGGCCAAAGCTACTCTAAGATATCAGAAGCCATCGAGATCAAGTGGATGAAGAACCGCCTGCTTCTCCTTGGACCCCTTCCAACTCCAGGGCAGGACCTGTCCCCAAGCTTCACCACAACCTTTTCACCAAACCTCTCGAGCACGAACGGGTAAAACCTGCAAACTAAGGGCCTTGCTCTATAGATTGTGCACCTGCCATTGTAGAAAAAGCATTTAGAATGCACCTTCCTCATCTCATACTCATAAGGTTTGTCTCTCGTTCTTCTTAGGAAGCGGCATATCTCAAGACCAGTAATGGATGCTATTCTTCCAGCTTCTAAGGGCGTTAACAATATCCTCCTCACATGATCCTCCGTATCTCCGCAGCACCTTCCACACCTGATGCACTTCCAACTCAAGCCACTAGGCACAACGAAATCGCTCAATGAACCTCCCCACATCGAGTCATGGCCGAAACTGTGAAATCAAGCATGGGCTTGGCACCGATTTGAATCGTTATCGGGTGGCAAGGTGGGGGGAGAGGAGGAACAAAAACGAGGAACATAGAGGAAGAATTACCTAGCTCTATGCCCTCTTTCCTTGCCACCCAGTACAATTGGGCGTTTTCTGGTACATATAAGCATTTGCCTTTGAGTTAGCATTGTCGAAATGTTAGATTTTCTACTTCGATATAACTTTTCTAACGATCGGTGGTCTCGATTTTTTAAAAACTCTATAACCACAGAAAGGGCATCTGTGCTCAGGAGTTATGAGCATCTCCTTCGCTATCTTCTTGTTGCAGGAGACGCAGACAAGTTCGCCTTCCGACATGGTCCTTAAGAGGTGATAGAGAGGATAGTTAAGTCTATCTGAGCCTGGCGGACAAGCTGAAACAGAAGGCAAATTTTCAGGCATTCAAAAGAAAATAATTCTCCACTTCCGTTTTCATCTTACTCCCTCCCTCCCCCCTGCACTTTGTACATTGCAAGGTTTTAAGCAAGTTCTTGCAATTCAGATACAAGATAGATGAGATGCTCTTTGAGGTCGAGTTCGGATCTCGCAGAGCTTAATGCGAGGGAGAATGCTAGGTTTGACCCTGATGGTAAATCCTGAATCCCTTTCCCTAGATTATGTCCCAGCCATCCTTCCCCATAGGGAAACCGAGATGAGACAGATCGAGAAGGTCTTCAGCATATTGAAAAGGAAAGCCAACCTAGTAGCACCTAAAGTCTTCATCACGGGCGAAGTTGGATCTGGCAAGACCGTTCTCGCAAGGAGGTTCGGAATGAACTTCGAGACCGAGCTGAGGGACAACGGGATTAGGGCATCCCACATCTACGTGAACTGCAAGTTCGAAGGAACCCCAATCAATGTTTTAACAGCAATAGTTAAGCAGTTGAAGGACTTGAGGTTCCCCCTTAGGGGCTTCTCGATTGAAGAGGCTGTCGAACTCTTTATCGGGTGCCTGAAGGAACTTGATGTCTGCCTTTTGGCAGTTTTGGACGAACTCGATTATGTAGTAAAGAAGCACGGCTCCTACTTGCTATACATCCTTACTCGTATGCAGGAGAAGGATCCCTTTGCAGGGAGGCACTTTGCCATGGTGTTCATCGTTCGCGATATCTCAGTACTTCAGACGCTAGATCCGAGCACACTCAGCACAGCCTTGTCTCCAGTTATAGTTCTGAGGCGTTACACGCCCGCGCAGCTATTCGACATAATCAGCAGAAGGGCAGAGCTGGCCTTCATAGAAAATGCCGTAAGGCCGGAGGCTCTTTCCCTAATCTCAGACATAGCGGGGAGGTATGGTGATGCAAGATATGCGATCGAACTACTGAGCAGAGCTGGAACGTTTGCAGATTTTGAGCAGGCAAGGTTCGTAGAGCCAGAGCACGTAAGGCAGGCTACGAACATACTTCCATACTCTGTAAGCACTGAGGACCTAGCATTCCTCAACAGGCACCAGCGTCTCATACTACTGGCTACGGCCAGAGCTCTCCAAGATTGTGGCGATGCTTATGTCTCAACGATGGAGATTGAAAAATATTACCACCTGCTATGCGAAGAGAGCGGAGTTGGCCCTAGAAAACACACCCAACTTTGGAAGTATTTGAGGGAGCTGTCCGAGCTCGGCCTTATCTCCAGGCAGATATCAGAAGGGGGAAGAAAGGGCAGGATTACGCTCTTTGGGCTTGCGGTCTCGGCCCAAGCACTCAGGTCGAAGCTAGAATCCCAAGAGGTGGGAGAGGCGGATTGAGTGCCATCGAGGATGTCGCTTCCAGCAGGGGGAGGATCAGGATACTGGGTATCCTCGTGGAAGCCAAGGAGCTCAATGCAACTGAGATATCAAGAAGGGCCTCACTAAACTACTCCTCAACTCTGAAGCACCTAGATGCCTTGAAGTCGGCAGGTCTAGTTAGTGAGAAAAATTTTGGAAGGATTAGGATCTTCGCTTATAATTTCAACAATGACAGGGCAAAAATTTTTGCAAGCTTGTTTCAACAAGTTTCATTGACTTGAAAGCAGAGAGACAAAAAATTTGCTTCACATATCAATTGGCTAGCGAATTGCCCAGTTCAGGCATGAGTGTTTGCCAGATCTTGGGCCTCTTGCATTTCCTGACTCTCATGCTCCAGTTATCACAAGCACCACATGCCCAAAATTAGAATTTTCGGAAAGGAGCTCCTTAGCACATACCAAAATAGAGGACCAAAACCTCTTAAGGGTGGGAGAATTTCAGTTAATGCTTATACGCTACCGAGCTGGTTGCTTTGGTGGGCCCATTTGGATCTGTCCGCCTCCATAAGCAGCTCAATAGCAAAATGTAGGGAGCAGGTCAGGAACCTTCTAACGGAGTTTATCGTTCCATCAAGAACTTTGGAGAAGATGGGCGCGAAGGAGCTTTTGGAGAAGACAGCTCCAAGGGTTGGAGAGGTCGTTTCCCACCTCAAGGAGATAGAGAGTTCCGTTCTGCTCATCAAGCCAGAAGCAGCACCAACACTTCTCAAGAGCTCTGCATCCGTTGAGAGGAGGTTCAACTCCTACCTTGAACTGCTGAGGCAAGACAGCATCGATCCAGCTGAGAACACCCGTCTTGGATTGGAGCAACTGAGACAGGCTGTGGCAGATGTTTCGGAATTCCTCTCATATGCTGAGGACGCCGCAAGGTCCCCAAACGAGACCATAAGTTACATTTTGGACATCGTGGAGAAAAGCAAGGTCGACCTGTCAGCCAACATAAGGGAGCTTGAGGTAGAACTTCAAAGGATAAGGCAGGAGAGCGAGTACCTAAAACGAAGGCTCGAAGAAACTGAATATGTCGTATCGACGCTCAGATCGGAGAAGGCCTCCCTCGAAAACAACCTAAACCAGCTTTCTGCGCAGTTGCAGGCAGTTGAAGAGGAGGCGAAGAAGTGGAAGCAGGAGGCGCTCAGCAACTCAATCAAGAATGTGGAGGAACTGTTTGCGCAGCTAAGGTCTCAGGTTGAAAGTTTAAGATCTGAGAATGAGAGGTTAAGGCTGATGGTAAGACTCGAGAGAGCCAGGTACTTCACTATAAATCAGCAGAAGCTAAAGGAACAGACTGGGTCGTGACCTTGCTAAATTTCACTGTTTCATGCCCTTTCCAGCTTTAAATTCCCTAGTGGCCAAGCTTATCCTTGCCAGCAGACTTTCAAGTTGTATCTCTGGATCAGCGCCCAATGAAAGCCTGTAATCCACGTCACCTGCAGCTTCTATAAGCGTGAGCTTACATCTCTCGCTTACACCCAAACCACCGATTTTCTTATGAATCTCCTTGACCACATCCCTTCCCGAATAGCCTGCCTGCAAGAGCACATGCCTAAGTATCTTTGCCGCGCCTTCATGATCTCCTTCCAACGCAGCATCGAGCATCTTATCAACTTCTGATGCAAAAGACTTTCCAACAACCTCCATAACGGTTTGTGCCGTTATCTCTCTGCCTGATGCAGCAGCAGCTTCAGCGATGTTTATGGCCTTCCGCATATCGCCCTCTGCCTGCCTTGCCACCTCCTTGAGACCCTCTTCATCGTAGTTCACATTCTCCATCTGTGCCAATCTTCTTATCTGTTCGATCACGACTCTGTCAGGGAATGGGCTAAACCTGAAGACTGCGCATCGTGATTGGATTGGCTCTATAATGCCCCCTTGGAAGTTTGCAATCAATATGAACCTGCAGGTAGAAGCATATTTTTCCATAGTCCTCCTCAACGCCTGCTGTGCATCATTTGTCATATTATCACATTCATCGAGTATTAGCAACTTGAAAGGCACCGCTTCTCCCACAGACATCGACCTTGCAAAGTCCTTGATTATCTCCCTGACCGTTTGTATGCCTCTTTCGTCAGAGGCGTTCAGTTCGAGCGTGTTTTGCGCCGCCTTCTCGCCAAACAGCTCTTGCGCCAGACAGAGCGCCGCGGATGTCTTGGCTGTACCGGGAGGTCCAACGAATAGTAGATTTGGAACGTTTCTCATCTCTACGAAGGACTGCAGCCTTTGAACGATCAACTCGAGATCGGCTATGTCCTTCAACCTCTTGGGCCTGTACTTCTCAGTCCAGAGCAGCTGGTCCGAACCCACAATCGATCACCAAATTTTTGGCAGTCACTCACTTGGCTCAGTAACAGGCTTAAAAGCATGCTGAAAGTATACGCTTAATTCTTTACATAACTTAGGGGGGCGGAGGCTGAACTTGCTGCGATCGGACTCAGATTCAATCAATTCTATTGTCGTTGAGCAGATAAAGAGATTTGAGGTAGACTTTTTAAACTCCATGACGAAGGTTAAGGTTCTTGTGGGTGGCCATAAGATAAAGACGGGCGAAGGATCTGTTATAGAGCTGGAGGAAGGCTCTACGGTCGAAGTAGAGAGGTGGATCGCTGAAGAACTTGTAAGATCTGGAATTGCGGCACCTAGAGATGAGGTTCAACTTGACCGGGTCGCCCTCAACAGGCTCAGGTGGTTGGAGACCTCCGTTTCATCGGAATACTTAAGGCCAGTCCCGCAGGGATTCTATCCACTTGCAAGAAGATTATTGAAGAGCGCAAGGGCCACAAACCCGGAACTAGCGAATGAGGTTGATAGCGCGATAAGGGAGATAGTTAACGCAAGGATAAGGAAGATAGTGAGACTTGCGATAGCACCGAACATCATGACGGAAGTTTATGCCTCCCTCCAACCTGAGGAACAGCTCCTCTATAATGTCATCTATGGCTGCCTTAATGCTTGGAAGGATGGTGTCCTCGGTGCCGAATGGAAGTGAACTCTCGCAGGAGCGTTTCGATGAGGCCGAGGAGTTCCTAAAATTCATACGTTCATTCAGAGACGAAGCTGGAGATCTGAAGTACAGGACGCGGCTGGAACAGGCGATCGCCTCAGGTTCAAAATCGTTGATCATAGATTTCGATGACATTTTGCAGTTCAACAGAGAACTTGGTAGCCGAATAGTAAAGAACCCGATCGAGGTTCTTCCGGAGCTTGAGAAGCACACGAGGCCGGAGCTGGCCTCGATCGATCCAGTATATGCATCGAAGCTAAAGAGGTTCAACATCAGGATAAGGGGCCTTCCTGAGAGGATATCGCTAAGAGGCATAAAGACAGAGCACCTGAACACGCTCGTGGCGGTGGAGGGAATAGTCGTCAGGTCCACGCCCGTAAAGAGCTTGCTCGTTGTAGGCAGATTCGTTTGCAAGAAGTGCAGGGAGAGGCAGGATGTTGTACAGAGCGGCGACATGCTAAAGTATCCTACAGCCTGCATCGAACCAAGCTGCGCAAGAAGGGGCTCTGGAACTTTCGAGCTATTGGAATCTGAATC
>Ga0078972_1005183_pt1 | contig 33736 bp, 20 predicted proteins | sample YelNatPaOPGAMG01_FD_67568 | JGI IMG/M metagenome (GOLD analysis project Ga0078972, IMG submission 67568) | Hot spring thermophilic microbial communities from Obsidian Pool, Yellowstone National Park, USA - OP-RAMG-01 (SPADES assembly) (version 2) | ecosystem: Environmental > Aquatic > Thermal... | reverse complement strand
GCTTCACAACCACGCTTAATATTTTGTCTCCCAAATATTGGGTTTGACCATAAAGTGTGATGTCCCAGCAATAGTATCTTCCTGTTCCCCCAACTGAAATGCTGGTTATAGATGCGCCTACAGTCGGCGCGTTATTCCAAGTTATACTCGCCTCGTTCCAGTCGTCACCAGTCTCATGCACATAAATTTCAACACTGGGGTTGGCATCCACGTATGTGCAATATAGGTAAAGCTTGACAGAAGTTATTGTCTTACCATTAGGGATAGAATTCAAATCAAATTTTAGATAACTCCGTCTAGTTCTAGAATCGGATTTAACGCGCAAGTTGTTATCTGAACCATGGGTGTCATTTGGAAATTCAGCTTCAACCCATGAATCGCTTATTGGATAAAGCTTTGACATGTAAGAAGACTTGGCTTGAAACACAAGCAAAGGAGAGCATAACAACATTGCTATTAAAAACATAGCTACTACTGAACTTACGTTTAACTTCACGACTGCCTTCTCCCCTCAGCAAAAATAAAAATAGAACTTTGGTACATTTAAGACTTACGGAATTATCTTCTAGAATGAATTCTCATATGCTGTTATCTGCATTATACGAAAAACATGTGAACAGAAATTTCAAACTTTGAAAAATGCACATAGACTTAAAACCAAATTCGTCTGGGAAGCAACTCGCTTCCAGATAGACAATTGCTTGGCTAAACGCGAAATCTCATGCTTATTATATTGTTAATTAATCCTGTTTCGTTGAAGTAGCGTACTAAATAATCTCTTATTTCAGTGTACTCAACGTCCCTACCTACAACTATACAGCTCAAGTCAGGCTTAGGTCTTGAACGAAATTTTGGCTTTATCAAATCTGGGCTGACATTATATTTTTTAATTATTTTAATTTCAAACCGTTCAAGTCCATGCTGAGGGCAATGCATTTCAATCTGTATGCTAGTCAAGCATCATGCCCCTTATTATTACTATTGCATAAGAAATATAAATTGTTGTTGTTTTAAAATGTTGCGGAAGAATGTTCTAGAAGGCTAAAGGTAGATTAGGGATATGCCTAAAGCAAATAGGAGAGTTATAACGCAAATTACAACGTAAATGGCCTCTGATTTGACGGAGCCTCCGGTTTTTTTTACAAGTATAAACAGGATTGCATAAACTTGTAGTACTATTAGGCCGCACATCACTATAGCCATTCCAATAAGTTGAAGCAGTGGATGCAAAGCGTTCACCAGTGAGTCTAATGTTGTTACATACTTATGTGTTTACCCATTTAACCATCTAAAGAATACAATTATACAATTTTAGAGTAATCTAATTTTTAAGTAGAATGCATAGACAAGAAATATTATACCAATTGCGGCCAGCACCAGTGCTACAGAACCATACCTTGGAGTTGTTACGGCCACAGTTTTGTAACCTGGAATTGCGTACATGCGGTTTATGTGTATAGTAGTTGGTTCTGTAACCATCCGAATATCTGTTATTGTATAGATAACTATGGCGCTTGTTAGTAAAATTATTGACAATGAAACAATTATTACATAGACCTTCTCGGTTAATGTACTGTCTTTACCAATTTGTGAATGGACTAAGAAAGTGGCTATAAAGAAAAAGCCTCCTAAAGAAAAGAGCACTGTTGATTCTGGAGAAATATAGTTATATGGTCTTATATAGGCAAATCCAAGAATTTCGCAGATTATTGCAGGTGCCAAACATGTGGCAGTCACAATACTGAGTTTCATTTCGGTCATCTAAGGTGTTTTCATATTTTAACTAAGATATATTCTTAACTCTGCGTAATAGTTTTGAAAATACATAAAGAAAAAAATAGGGTTAATTTGGTCTTTTGCCGAATTTTCGCCTTGTTGAGACCATTATGGTTATTGTTGCCATGATCATTAAGAAGAGTATTAGCATGATCGATTGAAACTCTGGAATTACGGTGTACGTGAAGTAATCGCCAGCATTATCGTTTACAGCGAGGTTTTCTGCGTTGTCATAGGCTTCTATCGTGTATTTTATTTGTGCGCCTTGGGCATCTCCTGGAATAGTGGCTTCCCATAAACCGCTTGTGGAGTTGTAGACCATTTCAACACTGTGCCATACTGTGTCGTTTGTGTAAAATAGTGTAACATTTTTAACGCCACTTGTTGAGTCTGTTACGTTCACTGTAATTTTTACTTGCTGGTTTGGTTGAACATTGTCTGCTGTTGGGTTTTGTGTGGGAGTGTTTATAACTGGAGGTGTATTGTCAACAGTGAATGATACGGTGTCTAAGCCTGAGTTTTCAGCCAAGTCGATGAAGCTAACAGTTATCGAGACAAGTCCGTCATCAATAGTTGTGCTATTGCTGAAAGCAAAAGCGCCTGTCATCGAGTCCCAGTATGTCAAACTGAAACGAGTGTCATTGATCGAAGGCTCAAGAGTTCCCTTGTTTTCTTCGGTTATGGTGCCATTAATCCATATGGTCGCTCCAGAAATGTAAGCTCCTTCAGCTGGATAGGTTATCTCAACACTAGGAGGTGTATTGTCAACAAATATTGCGTGGAGGGTGTGGTCGCTGTCCATGGTTACGTTTATGGGGTTGTCGGAGCCGACATTTGCACCATCAAGCTCCCAATGATCAAATGTGTAACCAGAATCAGCAATAGCAGTAACTGTTACGATTGTGCCTTCAGTATAGGGGTGGATTCCTGGCGTTGGTGTTGTTGTTCCACCGGTCGTTGTAGTGATTGTTAAGGTGTAGGTGGGTGGAACGTAATTATACTCAAAGTATCCTGTACCCAATGTTGGAATTTCTGTTCCAGAGGGATGATGATACACCGAAGTCCACTCAGGATCAAACGTGAACCATGCCACTGCTTGAGGCGTTGACAAGTTCACTTCTTTGATTATTTTGAATTGGATTTGGCAGAGGACGCCTGAGCCGTTGAATGTCCATTCTGGATCGCCCATGATGTAGGTGCAACCCCACATTAAGCGTTTGTGGGTTTCATTTAAGTCCTCAAAAGTCACGGAAGGAGCAACAATCGTCCAGCCCATCTCTTCAACAGGCTTAAACACGTGATCAGAAGGACGCCAAGCAGAAACATACTTCAGAGTAGTATTATCATAAACGACGCCTATAGCCCAGCCTTTCATGGTTTCTGCATTGTTTATGGTTATGTTCATGAAAAATGTAGAGTTGACAGCAGTTTCATTCGAGTAGAATATGAAGTCGGAAGTTCCAAAGCCACGGTTAGCAGTTGACGCATTCCATTTAGCTGGATAGCCATCTGGCCCAGGGTTAATTATTGAAAAGGTAGAGTTCCACTGAGCATTCGCAGTATTTAATCGGATTAGTGGAAAAAGACCTAGGACAAGCATTGCAACAATGATGACGCATAAAGTCTTTCTCAACATTATCACCATGGCATACGGTTTTAAATGAACCAATATTTGAAACTTTCTATCCCAAATTAATATTAAAAAGAAGAACGTGTAGATGCCTTCTAAAAACTTAATAAATTTTACGCCAATGACAGTCTTTTTTTCTTTTTGAGATAAATAAAAGAAAAAGAGTTTTTCTAAGAAAGCTAATAAAAAAGTAAAAAAATTGAAATTTAAGATAAGCTCTTGCTAAAGTGTACGTTAAAGCTTAGAGTAAAATTTTTTCCATCGCTTGGACAGCATTACCAGCATCACTGAAGCAGTGGCCAGAACAAGTATAAGCATCATTGCATACGGTGAAAACTCTGGGATCACAGAGTACGTATAGTAGCCGGTAGCATTGTCGTTTTTGGCATAATTCTCAACATTGTCATAAGCTTCGATGTAATATGCTATGTTCGTGCCGAGCGCATGCCCAGGAATAGTGGCTTCCCATGAACCACTTGTACTATTGAAAGTCATCGGAACACTGTACCATGGGGTAGTATCATTTCTATAGTAAAGAGTAACGTTCTTCACTCCACTTCCTTGGTCAGTCACGTTGACAAAAACATTCACTGATTGACCTGCTTGAACATTGTTTGCAAGCGGATTCTGTACAGGCGTACTGATAACTGGAAGATCATTATCCGTATACTCAAAATGCCCCACTCCCATCGTTGGTTTTTCTGAACCACTGGGATAGTAGTATACATCTGTCCAGTCAGGGTCAAAAACGAAATCAGCAGTTGTCACTTTAGCAGCACAATTAATTATTTTGAATTGAATTTGTCCAAGGATGCCTGAGCCGTTAAAGGTCCACGGAGTTTCTCCTTCTGGTATTATGTAAGTGAGACCCCACTTGACTATGCCGTGCGTCTCATTTACTGCATCTACCGTTGGTGCTGGAGCAACGATTGTCCAGCCCATCTCTTCAACAGGCTCAAAAACATGGTCAGAAGGACGCCAAGCAGAAACATACTTCAAAGTAGTATTATCATAAACGACGCCAATACCCCAACCCCTGCAGTTCTGTACATCATGGATAGTTATGTTCATGAAGAAAGTTGAACCGATAGCAGTTTCATTGGAATAGAACAAGAAGTCTGATGAACCGAAGCCTCTATCGACGGTGGACGCATTCCATTTCAAAGTATAACCGTCAGGGCCAGGATTAACAATTTCGACCGTCGGTGTTTGTGCATGTGCCACTTTTGTTTGAATCAATGCTAAGAAGCTTAGAGCAAACATTGAGAAGGCTAGAATACATATAGCTTTTTTCAACATTATCACCTTGACACTAAGATTTCCATAAACCAATATTTGAAACTTTCTATTATAGAAACAAACAAAAACCATATTTCAAATCCCTAACAAGCTCGGACTTGAAAATCAGATAAGAGACTACTATTTCTTCCGCTTTTTTCGCAAACCAAAGAAATAGACAAGAGACGCGAATACAACAACCGCCACAACTGACGTCACCAAAATCCACATAAAAAGCAAATCCTCTTTTTCAGTCTCACTAGAATACTTAAAATGTGCAACCTCCACTAAGGGCTTTTCACTACCGGATGGCCAATAATAAACATCCGTCCATTCAAGATCCCAGCTCAAATAAGATTCAGCTGAATAGGGAGTTACTATTTTAAACTGAACTTGACAAAGAGTTCCTGAACCATTAAATGTCCACGTATTGTTCATGACATAAGTGACGCCATACTTTAAAATCTTGTGAGTCGCATTAAAGTTGTCAACTGCCGGACCGAAAGGAATAATCTCATTGCCTACATTTTCGGCGCCACTAAAAACATGGTCAGAAGGAAGCCACACAGAGCCATTTGCAAGAGAGCCACTATCATAAATGATGCCAATGCCCCAACCTCTCAGAGCTGTCACATTTTGGACTGTCACATTCACAAAGAATGTGGAGTCAACGGAAGTTTCATTGGAATAAAATGTGAAAACAGAAGTTCCTAAATATCGTATAACATTAGAAGCAGTCCATTTTGAAGGATAACCGTCTAAGCCTGGATTAACAATTGAAAATGCGGGTTTTTGGTACAGGCCTCTCGCTGGTTCGATATAGCACGCCAACAATGATAATAAAACAAGTGAAAATGTTTTGAGCAAAAGTATTTCTTTACTCTGCAACATGTGTCCCACTATAACTTTATTTTTCTGCAAAATCTACGTTCCTCTTATAAAAAAGACTATCGCTTTATTCTCCGCATAATAGCAAGTGCCGAAAATAGCCCCACCGCTAGAACCAAGTAAACTATAAAGAACATTCCAAGGGGCGTCGAGAACCACATAGAGATAAGCCACATTGCATATTCAAAACTGCTCAAATTCTTTTCTATGCTTATGCTTAGGTTATAGGTATTGTTTGCCGTCTCCGTCTCAAACTCTAATGGCTCCACATAGACTGTCAAGTTGTATTTTCCAGTGTTCATATTTTCTGGTACAAGCCAACTGTAAATGAAATAATCCTCATCGCCTGGTGGTAAAGTCATGCTACTCTTGACAAGTTGCACGTCACCCACTGATAGAGTAAAATTGAAAGATTCAAGGTCATTTCCATGATTTTTGAAGTAAACTGTCATATTCAAGTATTCACCAACATAAATCTTTGAATTGGATATAACTACATTCTCAACCGCTATATCTTGCGTTATTGGAGGCACTGCATTAAGGCCTAGTATCCAAACAACAGCAGGTTCAGCTTTAATTTCTTTTTTTTCTGTTGATGGATAAACAAAAACAAAGGAGTCCAGAGACCCACCTGAACCAGATACTACCTTTATAAGAAAAATGTTAGTGCTATAATATTCTCCTTCGCCTGGACTTACAGCAACTGTGAAGTTTACCTTACACAGCAATTTTGGTTCAGTAATGTTGATAGGATAGAATGGAGGGTCATTTCCAGTATAAAGAGCTGTGGCTCCATATTTTAAGTAACCAGTATCGCCCTCAATTTCTACAGCGGGAGGCACTGTAATGAGTTCAGCTCCGTTATCAATAGCTTCCTTAAACATATTATCTTCTGGAATCCATGCTTTTTGATAGTTTATGACACTATTATTCCATTTTATATAAAACTGCCAACCATACGTATTGATAGCGCTGGTAATATAAAAATCTACGGTGAAAGTGCTATTTATTGGATATTCAGTCGCATGCAAAATAAATTTGCCGCTACCGGTGAGAGGGTTTTCGATTCTCACAGTGGCCCATTGAGACTCTTGAGAGTCAACAGAATAAGTGGTTAGTAGGAGCAGTAATGGGAGGAGAAGCATTAATAGAATAGAAACTCTTTGGTAGGACTTAACAATATGCAATTTAATCACAAAGAAATATATTTTTAGCCCAATTTATAAGCTTGTTGAAAAAAGAAAAGGAGATTCTAACAAATTTTGCCGAAGTTCATTACAACAAAGATTATGTCAGACATTGAGATTCTTCCATTCTGATCCAAGTCAGCATCTGAATTCCATCGTGGATGACCAGGGAAGGAACCGAAGGCGGACACAACAATGTTTATGTCATCCATATTTACTCGCCCATCTCCAGTAATGTCACCCATTTGTTTTATCTTAACTGTTCCATTCAGCAGGTTATTGTCTGCCAAGTTCATTTCATATGGCACTGGTCCAGCTTCTGCTGAGATAGTGTAATTGTGACAAGGAGTAACTCCTGTAGTATTCCAAGCAAGCATTACAGTTGTTTCTGTATCAGGAGGCAAATCGACAACCGTTGTCTGTGCAAACAAGGTCCCATCATATTTACCTTTAACATCAAAGGTTTCAGTTAGGTTACCATTGTTTCGAACAGTCACATTCACGTAAACTAGCCATCCAGTATAGGCAGATGTTGAAGAAACATCTATTCTAAGAACAGCTACGTCACGTATAAGTCCAATGAATATTCCATCGTAAACTTCATGAGCAATCAATCTTCCTTGAGGATCTTTGAGTTCTGTATCTTCGAGATCGATTGGGCTGATGCCCATACCTTCCACATGGAAAGTTATTGTTGCAACTGTGACATTCTCATATGTAGTGATTACGTTAGGATAGGTAAGGTTTACCCATATGTAGCCGCTTTCATCGTCTACTAGCAACTTCTTCGAAGGAATCTGACCTAAAACTGCTGGAAAATTCACTTGGAGTTCTAGCAGAATTTCACGATCGTATGTCAAGTTGAAGGTAAGTACCTTCATATTTTCGACATCATCTAACGTAACGTTCACTGTGAAGTTTGTGCACGGAACAAGTGATGGGTCTCTAATCTCCGATGGGTCGATGCTTAACTTTGCAACTAATACGTTGCTGAAGTAACCGGTACCTTTAGTATGTGTTATTGACGCGCCAGCGGAATCAAAAAGAGAATCATCAAGCAGCACTATGGGAGAATCTCCCAGATCAAGTACTTCGAAGGTTATTTTGGCGAGTTCACCATCGCCGAAGACGCCAAACTCTGCACCTTCAAGATAGCAGTTCATTGATATTTGGCCATGAGTGGAATTGTAGTCTCTTTGAATGTCCAACTCGAAAACAGTTGTTCCCACCGATTTTAAGAAATTCCCTTCAGTGACTTGTGTTACGTTCAAAATTTGATTTTTATAGTAGATTTTAGTTTGCCAATGATACAAGTCTGTAGCGTTTAAGACTATGAGGCTCATGTTGAAATTAGTTGTAGGAACAAGAGACACATCAACAACTCTCTCAGGCTGAAAAGTTAGACTGGCAACTTTTGGGACAATGGGATAAAGGTATTTGTATTGTGCAGTACCAAGAATAGGAGTTATTGTCCCAGATGGATGTTGGTAAACTGAGGTCCAATCTGGGTCGAATGTGAACGAAGCGACCGCCTTAGGATATGTTTCGTTTACTTCTTTGATTATTTTGAATTGGATTTGGCAGAGGACGCCTGAGCCGTTGAATGTCCATTCTGGATCGCCCATGATGTAGGTGCAACCCCACATTAAGCGTTTGTGGGTTTCATTTAAGTCCTCAAAAGTCACGGAAGGAGCAACAATCGTCCAGCCCATCTCTTCAACAGGCTTAAACACGTGATCAGAAGGACGCCAAGCAGAAACATAGGAGAGCTTAAGCTTGTCGAAGATTAATCCAATAGCCCAGCCTTTCATTGCTTCAGCATTTTTTATCGTTATGTTCATGAAAAATGTAGAGTTGACAGCAGTTTCATTCGAGTAGAATATGAAGTCGGAAGTTCCCAAGTATCTTGGAGGCCCAGCAGTCCATTTTGAGGGGGAGCCATCTGGTCCTGGGTTTATCATGGAAACTTCAGGTGTAGATGACGCTTTTGTTGAAAATGGAGTTGCTCCAAACATTGCTGACGTGACAAAGAGTATCACAAGAACTAAACAAGATAATTTTATCTTTGATAACATTCCCCTTTCTCCTATGGTTTTATTTCGTCTTCAAATTTAAAAGGGTTATGGTTAAATCTTCTATAGCAGATTAACTCAGCACTTTTCCGAAATTGCTAACAACTATTACAACATCTGTCATGTCTACTCGACCGTTCTGGTCTATGTCTGCACGGGGGTCCCAGTTTGGCTTGGTTGGAGTTGACCCAAATGCTGACACGACAATTACAACATCGCTCATACTTACTTTTCCGTCACCGTCCACATCGCCGCTAGCTTGTGGTGGTGGAGGATAAACCGTGACTGTTTTAATTTCAGTGTCTTGCTGTCCTCCAGCGTCTGTGACAATCAAAGTAACGGTGTAGTTGCCTTCTGTTGTGTAAGTATGATGAACTGTTGTAGAAGTAACATTTTGAGTGGTCATGTCGCCGAAATCCCAATAATAGCTGACTATAGGTGGGCGGCCTGTGCCGTTCCAACCTAACTTTGAAATGCCGCCGTCGAAAGTTATGTCTAGACCTGCCCATGGTAGTTGAGGGCTCCATGCAAAGTCAGCAGTTGGAGGGATAACTTGGAAAACTTCAACCTGTTTGGATGTTGTATTCCATAAACCTTCATTGTCTGTTACATTTAAAGTAACTATGTACGTTCCAGTGTTTGTAAAAGCATGAGTCACTTTTGGATTTGGAGGGTTTGTGTAAGACCCATTAACGATGACTGGGGGAGTCCCGTCGCCAAAGCGCCATTCGTATCGGATTATTGTATCATTGTAACCTAGAGCTAGGGAGCCGGAGGCATCGAATGTTAATGTCATGTTAACACCGGCTGGCGATGGATAATAAACAAAATAGGCGACGGGCTGCAATGCTTGTGGCACCACTCCAAATGTCATTGAATTTGAAACTTGGCTTCCTTGATATTTTGTGGTTGCATAAATATAATAAGTTCCAGGTTCAGCAAAAACAGCAGAAAATTCTATGCCAAAATTTGGTGAATTAAACATTGTTGAAGGATTAGATGTTCCAGAGGCTCCTCCGCCGCTTGTTATTATGAATGTCGCATTTTTTTCTAGGCAGTAGGGATAGCCATCTTCTTTAGGTTCTCGTGTGAAAATATTTGCGTAGATTGTGGTCGTTCCTAGAGGTGCGTTTGCAGGAATCTGGAAGGAGGTTATTACACTTTCTTCCAAGCCTGGCTCTATTGTTTCGTTAACTGGGAAGTACGCTTTGTATGGGGCTTTATTGGAATATTCTATATAGATGGCAATTACGATAGATTTCGGATTATTACTATAATTTTTCCATTTTATTTTGTAATTAGCTATAGAGTCCAGAGTGAACGTGCTTTTCGGATTTCCTTGCGAATCGCATGCGTAAAGCTCGGTTATGTTTACATCCCAATTTGTGTTTGGTATCGTACCTGTTTGAGTTGTTCTCACAACGTACGGCTTGTTTTCTGGGGAATCAACTTGTATTGCAACCATGGCGTCTGATACTGGAGAGTCGTCGAGAGTAACATTACCAGTAATTACAATGTTATCCCCTACGTTGTAGACCTGTTTACTTGTGTATAGATTCAATCGTAGAGTAGGAGCAAATACGGTTGTTACAAAACTACTTAGTAATGATGTAATTACGATGAGCGCAATCAAATGCGTAAATAATCCTTTTGATTTCTTGGCGAAGTTCATGAATGCCCCCTCTCCCTTATTTTATATTATAATTGGAATGTATTGATAAACATTGTGGAATTTGATTACTTACTCATTTAAAAATAAAAGGGGGAAATTGGGTGGAAGATTTGCTATTTTATGGACCGCCAGGCTTCTTAATTAAGAAGGTGCTGGAGGCCTCTGGACAGTATGGAACTCCACCGTTCCATGGTAGATTGTCGTAGGCGTTTCCGTAGACTGTTGCTACTCCAACCACAGCATTAGATGGGATGTGTATTGTAAATGTCTTTGTGTAGTTCTTGAATTCACACCAGTGGTATTCGCCCCATCCCACGGTTGTTGTGAATGTGTCGTATCCTACAAAGAATCCTAATTCGTCGTAGACTGTTACTGTTAGCACTACTGGTATGGTTTGCATTCTGTATGTTCTATACTCGACCACGAAGGTGGCATCAAAGCCTTGCTTGCTCTGGATGTAGTAATCTTCTGTGGATTTGACGCTTGTTATTTCTGTCAACCACCAGACTTTGAAGCTTAGTGTGTCGTTCTTTTTCTGTTCTGCAACTTCAACGGTGGCTATGACATCCCATATGCCGAAGACTCTTTCAACTGGATCGACACATGGCCAAGGTATTCTGAATTTAACCATGGCTATGCCGTCTTCGTTGGTGTAGGCTTCTCTGTAGATGTAGAATTCGCCGTGGCGAATTTCAAAGGCAACTAGTTTCATTTGCACTGGCCATTCGTTGTAGACAACTCTTGCAAAGAGGATTACTTCGGCTTGCGGACCGAACATGTCGCTTGGGTTACCTTTTCCTTGTCCGCCGTATGGGAAGGTATATTGTGTATAGAGGTCTATGTCTAATCCCAGCGTCCTAACGGGGGCTCTGTATTGGCAGTGTTCGGATATGCCTAATGGAACGTGTAATCCGAACATGTCCCAGACTTCTTCCTCTTTCACTTGGAGGGTTGTCCAATCTTCTACTGGGAAGATCGTTTCGTAGATAGCCTTGAAGTGTATTCGGAAGAGCATTCCTTCGCCGCTTGGGAAGGGTGGGACATATTGTCCGGTGTCTGGGTCAGGTATTATGACAGCACCTAGCAACCACTTGTTGTAGCAGTACGGAAGTGCAGGGTCGCCGTGGAAGTCATTTTGAGCCACATACAGTATGCCTTCATTGCCGTTTACAAAGCCGTTAAGCCATGTTCCAGTTTCGTAAGTGGTAGGTTCCAAGAATGTCGTGTTGAACCACACTGCAACTTGGAAGGCTATAATGTTCCAGTCTGCACTTACGCTTCGAACCCAGACTTCGATGGCTACATCTTCGTCCTTTGCGCTTGCCTTGTACGTTGAAGGTTTCAAGTAGAAGATTGGTTTCTCTGCTGGCGGAACCCACTCTATTTTAACGTAACCTGGGCTGCATGTTGGTATCTCTGATCCAGACGGATGATAATAAACACTTGTCCAATCTGGATCCCAGCCGAAGGAGGTTGTTAGCAGCGGACTCAACCTGTTCACTTGTTGCAACACTTCAAATTGGATCTGGCAGAGAACGCCTGTGCCGTTAAATGTCCATTCTTCTGGAGCGGGCATAATGTAGGTGCAACCCCACTGAACTTCCTTGTGAGTAGCATCATAGTCTGCAATTACTACGGCTGGCTGAACTATCGTCCAACCCATATCTGCAGGTGTTTTGAAAACGTGGTCTGTTGGTAACCACGCTGACTTGTATTTAAGTACTGTAGCGTCATAGATGATGCCGATGGCCCAACCTTTCATGGCCGTGACATCCTGCACTGTCACGTTGATGAAGAAGGTCTTGCCGAATTGGTCTCCAGTAAAGTTAAAGTTTTCTGTTCCAATGGATGCAGGATCAACATTTGTTGCAGTCCATTTTGCTGGGTAGCCGTCCGGTCCTGGGTTAATTATTTTGAATTCAACGGGACTTGCTTGTGCTGGAAGAATTCGAAGTCCTATGAGCATCGATGCTACGAGTAGAGCAACAACCATAGTCGATATTGCCTTAAGAATGTCTTTTCTCATACTCCCCTTTCTCCTTTCTTTTTCAGCAATAATTACTAAAACTACTTGAGAATTTAAGCATTCCGGAATTATCTTCTATTCATTACTAAAATATAACTAAAAAGGAAAAAATGAAAAAATCAACTTGTCACAGCGTAGCAAGCCACGTAATGAGAACGCCCAACATCCACTAGAGTAGGCTCTTCTTTTCGGCAAACATCCATAGCTAATGGACAACGCGGATGGAATCTACAACCAGAAGGTGGGTTAATTGGACTAGGAACCTCTCCTCTTAAAGGTGCTCTTTCTTTACGTCTTGAAGGATCTGGAATAGGTACGGATCCTATCAAAGCTTGAGAGTAAGGATGTAGCGTGTTCTTAAAAACTTCTTCGGTTGAAGCATACTCCACAATCTTACCCAGATACATCACAGCCATTCTATCACTGATCACTTCAACAATACTGAGATCATGACTCACAAAGAGATATGTCAAGTTCAGATCTTTTTGCAGATCTTTGAAAAGATTGAGAAGTTGAGCCCTAACGGACACATCAACCGAAGATGTGGGTTCATCCAAAACAACAAATTCAGGATGTGTAACAATCGCTCTTGCGACAGCTATACGCTGCCTCTGACCACCACTAAACTCATGCGGGTACCTAAATAACTGATTTCCACTTAACCCCACACTTTCCAAGGTTTTAATTACCCGTTCACGAGCTTCAGCTCCTTTAGCTATACCTTGTACAATTAGAGGCTCTGCAACAATATCTTTTACAAGCATTCTAGGATCAAGCGACGTAGTAGGGTCCTGATAGACAATCTGCATCCGTCGACGCAGATTTTTGAGTTTATGGCCTTTAAAAGCTACTAAATCGTACTCTCCGCGAAGATTTTTCAATTTTCTGCTAAGTTGTGATAACTCTTTCCTTGGCGCCTTCTTCTTTTTTGCTTCGTCCAGTTGCATTTCCAACGCGTTTATTTCTTTAATTACATTTTCTGGCGCGTCTAAATATATATGTCCAGCGTTAGCCTCAAGTATCCTCAATATTGTTTTTCCAAGTGTTGTTTTTCCACAGCCAGATTCGCCTACTAATCCAAAGCATTCACCTTTGCGTATGCTTAGTGTAACATTATCTACAGCTTTAACCTCAGCAACTTTTCGCTTAAATACGCCGCCCAAAACAGGATAATACTTCTTAAGTTTTTCTACATGAATAAACATGCTCACTTGCTATAACCTCCATAAAGATGGCACGCAACATAATGATCTTTCTTAACTTCAATAAATGATGGCTTTTGATTTTCACATATTGGCATAGCATATTGGCATCTTGTATGAAAACGGCAACCTCTTGGCGGGCTAATCAAGCTCGGCACAGTTCCAGGAATGGATCTAAGTTCGTGTCCTGGTCGCGGAATAGATTCAAGCAAGGCTTTAGTATATGGGTGGAGCGGCTCTCTAAAGAGTGAATTAACATCAGCCGATTCCACAACATTACCAGCATACATGACTGTTACGCGTTCACAAAGTTGAGCGACAACTCCTAGATCATGGGTTATGTAGAGTATAGAAGACTTAAATCGTTCTCTCAATGCGCGAATTAATTCGAGAATTTGTGCTTGAACGGTAACATCAAGGTTTGTTGTTGGCTCGTCACAGATCAGAAGCGTTGGGTTGCATACGAGAGCCATAGCAATCATAACACGCTGAGCCATTCCGCCACTAAGTTCATGAGGGTACATGTCTACAACTCTTTCGGGGTCAGCTATTTGCATGCCTTTCAATATATTGACCACTTCTTTCCTAACTGCTAACTTTAACCATTTTCTAAATCTATTGACTACTGGTATTCTGGACAAGATTCTAATGGACCTAGCATCTGGATTGCGTAACATCTTTTCATAAATCTTTATTGTGAAACTTTGAGGGTGTTCCCCTTTCAATTTTTCAATTTTTCTTCTTAACTCTTCAATTTTCGCCTTGTTTTCTTTCTCTCCCTTCACTTTCAATTTTTCAATTTTTTCTTCGATTTTCTTTATTTTCGCTTCCAACTTTTTAGCATGATTAGTTTTCACTTCTTCTAATGCATTTTTTATAAGTTCGTTCTTTCTGTGCTGCAGCAGAACTTCACCTATTTGATATTCTACTGAATAAACTGGGTTTAGGTACACTCGTGGTTCTTGGAAAACCATGGAAATTTCATCGCCACGTATGCGTCTTAGAAAGTCGTCCTTTTGTTTCGCTAGATCAACCATTTGTCCATTTAAGTTGTATAGTAGTTTTCCTCCTTCGATTACGCCTGGGTTTGGAACAAGTTGCATTACAGAGAGGCTTGTTACGCTCTTTCCGCATCCGGTTTCCCCTACAAGCCCTAATATTTCTCCTGGTCTGATTTCTAAGTTCACGCCGTCTAATGCTTCAACTACACCTTCATAGGTGTAGAATCGCAAGAGTAGGTTCTCAATTTTCAGAGTAGTTTCCGCTTTTTCTGCCATTTCTATCTTCTCCTCAAGGTTGGGTCGAGTATGTCTCTTATAGCGTCTCCAAGCAGATTCCATCCGAGAGAGAATCCGAATATGAAGGCACCGGGGATTACCCAGACATACCATATTGGAATCAGGTTTCCTGAACTAATCCACTCCTGAGATTTTTGTACAAGCTGACCCCAATCAGCAAACTCCGGATCAGAGCCTATGCCTAGGAAGCTTAAGGCTGCAGCGGTTAACACTATGGAACCAATGTCAAGTGATGCCAAAATCAAGACTGGATAAACTGCGTTTGGTAAGATATGTCTTGTTATTATTCTAAAGTCTGAACATCCTGCGGCTTTTGAGGCTTCTATATAGTCTTCTGTTCGTACCCTTAAAACTTCGCCGCGTATCACTCTTGTATAGCCTGGCCAACCGACAAGAACTAGCGCTATCAAGGTTTTGTCAAGTTTTGTAAGTTCGAGAGATAGAAGTGTTAGGTTTGGCAAGTTGTTGGTAAAAAGCAATATAGAAATGGCAAGAGTTAGGATCGTTGCGTCTTGTAATATTATCCATGTCCAGCGTATTCCCTTGTGTGATAGGATTGGTGTGATAGTTAAGAGTAGTAGTATGACGGAAATGATGGGTAATACTTCTCTGAGTGTAATTGACAAAGATGGTGGTAGGGCTATAGCAAAAGCCATTGCCAATATGAGTCCGGGAAATACAATAATAACATCTGTGAACCGCATCAAGATTTCGTCTATTATTCCACCGTAGTACCCTGCAACTAGTCCAATTGATAGGCCTGCTATAAGAGATAAGGCTACAACGTATACGCCAACGCGGAACGCGGTGATTGATCCCCATACGCAACCGTAGTAAATGTCGTAGCCGTCTGGGGTTAGCCCAAACGGGTTTTGTGGGGTTGGAGGTTGAGGTTGCGCCACATAGGTAACGCGTGGAATAATAAAAGCGCTCTTCCCTGGATAGCGTTGTATATCCCATGAAGGGTTAGGAGGTGCAAGAACGGGAGCCAACAGCGCCATAACTCCATAAAATATTATTATGGCACTGCCTAGAAGAGACAAGGGACTTTTGGCCACACGGCTCAACATAAACTTCAATTCTTTAATTCTTGGCGAAGGAGTCTTAACTGTGCCTTTTTTTGATCTTCTAAAGACCATGTCTTATCCCAGCCTGATTCTTGGATCTATGTAAGCATATAAAATGTCTACTATAAGGTTTGAAAAGATAAAGAGGAACGCGGTGAAGAAGGTGAATCCTACAATTGAGGGCACGTCGGGTGCCCCTCCAACTCCGGTTGCTGCGGCTGCCGCCCATTGGCCTATTCCGCTAAAATTGAAAACAGTTTCTGTTATTACAAGACCGCTCATTAATCCTGCGACCATCATACCGGACACTGTTACTACAGGGATTAGAGCATTCCTTCGTGCGTGTCTGTTGATTACTTCACTTCTTTTTAGGCCTTTTGCTCTGGCGGTAATGATGTAGCCCTTGGTAAGCGCTTCTAGCATACTTGAACGCATCAGTCGTATTAGACCGGCAACATTAATTGTGGTTACTACAACAACTGGAAGAATCATGTGTTTTATTGCGTCTAATGTTACTTCGTAGCCGTATGGCCTTCCATTGACTAGTCCATTCAATATTCCGTCAATTGTGTAGAATCCAGTGTAGGTTGTAAAAATGGATGTGTCGGAAACTATGTTTTTATATTCTGTGGAAACACGGTGTATTGGCATCCAACCGGTTAATGCAATTGTTATGGAGATGAGGATCATTCCCAGCCAGAAGGATGGCACGGAGTAGCCACTTATTGATAGTAGGCGGGTTGCGTGGTCAAATGGTTTATCTCGGTATACGGCAGATTTTGTTCCCAAAAAAACTCCTAACAATATAGTTATGGGTGCGATACAAATTGCTAATTCAATCGTGGCAGGCCATTTCTGCATCATTACTTGGAGAACCGGCCCTCTTCCATATGTATTTCTTGAATAGCCAAAATTTCCTTGTAAAACTTGCGTGAACCAGTTAACAAATTGATCAAGGGCTGAGGCATTTAGGTGGTATTTAGCCACAAATTCATCGAGTTTTCCAATGTCTCTTTCACTTCGTACGTATAATGCTGCTCTTTGACTAGCTGGGAACAGTTGTGTAATTGCAAAAACGAGCAGTATTGCACCTAAAACTATAGGAAATACTAGGATAAGTCGTCTTATCACGTATTCTTTTAAGCCCATGCTTGACCCTTTCTCCTATGATGACTTAGAAATTTCAACTTATAACTTTGTCGAAACACATTTTCAAAAGTTTTGTGGAAAATCTTGTTGGCAACCTTGATAATTTTCAAGTGGACGCATTTTTTAAATCTGCGAGTATTTTGTATAATAGACATTGAAGATTTGTTGAAAATAATAAAATACCTTAGTGAATGCCAGAATTTGTTTAAAACAAGAAAAAAAGGGAATGAAAGTTGCTAGCTACTTATTTTACGTGTGCCATGGAACGCTTGTTTTGCCGAAGTTGGCGAGGATTGCTACAATGTCGCCCATGTCGACTTTTCTGTCGCGCCATCTGTATCTTGGTTGGTCATCTACGTCTGCGCGGAAGTTCCATCTTACGTGGAAAGTTGGCATTCCGTTCTTGCCTGCATATGAACCAAAGGAGTTCACTGCTTGTATGGCGTCGTCCATTTTTACTCTGCCGTCAAAGTCTACGTCACCCACGAAATAGCCTTCTGCGCCTGGAGTGGTTATCATTTCCCACTTCCACTTGTTTGCTGCGTATAGTCCTGGATAGATTGGGTTGTAGTACATTCCTTGTACCCAGTCCCTCATGTAGCCTCTTCCCCAGGCTACGGACAACGGGACTGTTGGAACGTCCTGTGCAAACATTAATTCAGCAGTGTGGTAGAGTGCACCTCTAGCAGGACCGTCTGGAGTGTAAATTGCCTGATCTAGCAGAGCGTTTATTGTTGCATTGTTATAGTTCTGGGCCAAAGCGAATGTTCCACCTACACCATGAGCGTATGGTGTTAGGAAGTTGTGGACGTCACCGTAGTCTGCCAGCCAACCAATTAGGAAAACTGGAAGTTTGTGGGCATCCATCGCACTGAGATATTCACCCCATGCTGGCGCTGCAGTTGTTGCATGGAACGGCCATGTGTGGTCACCTGCTACTTTGTTCAGTGAAGCAGCTACTTGTTTGGCGATGGATTCTCTGGGGCTGTTTCCGGCGTTGTAGCAAATAGTTAGTGTGAATCCGACGCTGGTAAGTTTGGTTGTGCCAAAGTATGCTGCATCTAAGTATTGTGCTGCTTTTGTTTCGTCGTAGGAGTATTGTGGGACGTCAGTGTATACGTAGGGCAAGCCTGTGGGCGCCACAGTGTATGGTTGATAGCCTTCAGTCAGATAAATATCGTTGACTATCATTGTGAAGTTGATCAGGTGCGCAAGGGCTTTGCGCACGTTTAAGTTGCTGAAGAAGTTGCGTGGGATACCATCCTCTGAAAGCACGTCATAGTCGTTTATCTTTCCGTAGCGGTTATCAGCTGTAGGCGTAATGTCAACGGTCATGTGGAAGCTGTCCACAGCCAAGCCGAACACTGGGTAATTCAACCTAATACCCGACAACGTTGGACCATATCTATCGCCACCTACATGCAACTCGCCAGCACGCGAACGCGGAATTGCCGCGAAGTCAGCTGCGCCAGATTGAAGTTCAGCAATACGGGTTGATGTTGCTGCTTGTCTAACAGTGTATCTTTCAACGTAGCCTTTCGGCTTTATACCTGACGGAGGCAGTGGGCTGTCTGGATATGGCGGATTTGGCCAGTCAAGTGGCCAGCCTCTCCAGTAGTCAGCATATCTGACAGCTGACCATTCAGTTCCTGGGTCAGCTCTTTGTAGGATGTATGGTCCTGTTCCGGCCGTTAAGCCTGGGTTAGCAGCACCGCCTGGTATAGAGTCGATGGTTGGCAAGTCGTTGACGGGGTCGATGAGTGGACTGTCTGGCCAGTGATAGAGTGTCCAGTTGTCCCATGTTCCAGGCCATTCTCCAACTGGGTGGCCTGCAGCCTCAGCCATTGGGTCGACAACTTCAAGCAGCCACTGCTTGCTCATTATTGAAGCCCATGACTGAGACAGAACCTGGAACAGCACTCTCAACGGGTAGCCTATCGGCAAAGCAGCTGTTTCATCCCAGAATGTTTTGCGTTGACGTCCAGTAGCATCGAAAAGTGCAACTGGCGCGAATGAAACAGAACCGCCGGTAGCGCGACCCTTGTTAGCAACGTTCAACCAGACATGAGTTGAGTTGCTTTCAATGGCTTTGTCAATCATGGTTCCAAATTCTGGTGTTGGGCTAGCGCCCATGCAGCTTAGCAACGACTCATAGATCATCCATTGTGGTCCACCAATGTAATCGTTAACCATCCAACGTTCAAGGCTGTGCTCAACGTCTGCCGTGGTCAAATAGTATTGGCTCCAGTGGTAGTCGCCCAGGTCTGACCTGCTCCATGTGTGGAATGGCACACCAACACGAATCTGGAAGTAAATGGTATAGTTCGTGTAGTCTGGCGCGCCTGAAGCTGGCGGACCAACCCAAACCTGAGTAGCCAATTGTGGAATGAAATAGTCGTATCTTTCGCCGTCAAAGAAAATCAAAGTTTCATAAACGTTGAACAGCAACTCAGCACTAGCAGTATCATAACAGTTTGCAGGATCCATTGTATAGTAGCCGCCGCCAGGAATTGTGTCCGCGACTATTTCCGTCGGGTTTGTTACGGCAGCAAACGCTATTTTCGGCGAAATCACAAGAGGCATCAAAGCAAATAGAGCCAAGCTAATTATCAAAAGTTTTTTGTACATTTTCCTCTCTCCCTTCTCATTTTTCTGCACCAAATACTTACTCTCTGGACTATTTAATTTTTACGGAAGATTGTTTCAGTTCTTTTTTCTATCCCAGAAACGCAAAAAGCCCGCGTGAAACTTGCACTTTTAACCTTCCTACGCTTATCAACTTTCTTGTGTCTAAACCCATACCACAACACAACAATACTTAAGAAAACAAAAACACATCCTACCGGCAAAAACAGAATACCAGGATATTCAACATCACGAACATAACCCCGAAGAGTTAACTTACGAGGCGGACGCTCACTAGGATAGAAATTCTCTTTAATAGACGTTTCGTCAACAACAACCGTAAAATTACCACCCACCTTCACATCTCCAATAAACAAAACACCCGCAACCTCATCAGTAGTATAAAGAGAACTAAACCCTAAACACGTCGTGTTGACTTCAACAATACTAAAGTTGACTGGAGACAAAACAATTGAAGGAAGAAGACCCGATTGGACGTAGGTAACAGTGTAAATGGATGAGAGATTGGCTATTCCACCATCAGGAGCCAAAACACTCATATTAATAACAACCGGATACTCCTCCTCCGACGGAACCATAAGACTCCATTGAGAATCAGGAAAAATCATAAAAGTCAACAATTCCTTCGCATCAAAAGAACCAGAAACACTCCATGTACCCACTCTGTCAAAACTCTTGACAAGATTAAATTTTGTAACTGTTTGAAAAGAAATAACAATGGAAGACAAACCAACAAGAAGAAGCAAAAAAGTCACAGCCAACGCTTCAGTCTTCTTCAAACCAAACACCCAACACCATGGTAAACCTACACATTCCCACACTTAATCTTTATTCCAACGATAGATAAAATGCAGACCAAGAACAAAAATAAAAACATCAAAACAGAAAACTCGATAACAGCCCATGCTCCCACTATCTGAATCTTACTAGACGTAGATTGCACATAACTAAAATACAAATACGTAAAATACTCATCTTCATACGGATACAAATAGGACACATTTTCACCGTCACACAAAACACTCCAGTCACCCAAAGAAACACAAGACAACAATCCTTTCGGAATTAACACTCTACAAGAACCACTACTTCCAGCAACTCCGTTCAGAATCAAGGTTAACGATTTCCCAGAAACATTAAAATTGTAGGAACCCAAAGTGGCATTCGAAGAAATATAAACCTCAAAACTTGTCTCCTCAACAGCCACATCAAGAATTGAGAAAGGATGCACGAATGGATATTTATCCAACGGATCATAATAAGATGGATACGCCTCATCGAAAATGCCATCACTTCCAGTCAAATTCTGCCCAGGCCCATGATTCAAATCCGCAGCAAAATGATTGCTCCAATAATTACCACCCTGAGGATATCCACTATCAAAGAAGCTCATCGCAGCAAAAACTGTTAAGTTAGTGCTCACAAAGTTATTATGGAATACTTTACTATACTGAGAATTAGAATCAGCAATGTAAATAACCGTAGAGACAGCTTCAAAAGTATTACCAACAATAGTGTTATTACAACTTGAATCGCGAATAAAAACACCGCGATTGCACCCCATAAGATGATTACTTGAAATTTGAGAAAAATTCGATCTTACAAGCTGAAATCCATGCAAAACATTCCTAATAAACAAATTCTTTATCGTTACGTTTATAACATTGTACAAATAAACAGCAGAAGCGAACTCCCCAGTTAAAATTGTATTTTGCAACGTCAAATTCTCTATTACAACATTGTCAGCATCAACCTTAAATATGAAATCGCTTGTTCCACTACCATTAACTATAACTCCATCACGATTCATCCCAACTATCTTTACTGTTCTATTCACTTCCATATGATATTCATTGTACACGCCAGGCTCAACAACAATTGTATAACCATCCAAAGCATGCGCCAAAGCCTCAGTTATACTCGAGTAATCACTTGGAACACGTACAACTCCATCACTTGCCAGAGAAACCACTTGCGCCCTTGAACTCACAACGTACAACCATCCAAAACAAAACGTAACCAAAAAAAAGGCGACCAGCAGCAATCTTTTCAAGCGAACCATATCTTGCAACCTCGCCAATATGATTTCGCATCTTCTAAGACACACACCAAATATATAAATTTGAACACAACTCTATTAAAAATGCCAAAAACAACTAAAACATAGGGTACTGAAATGCAAAGAAACTGGACAGATAGAAACGTAGATTTGGAATTACTTGTAGACCAAATAGGCGAATTCTTCAAAGAAAAAGACTTTAATGCAGTAAAAGGCACAACAGATAAGGGCTATCAAATATTTGCAGATGACTCAAAGTACTATAAAATAGACGGATACGTTTCCGTAAGCATAGAAGGAAAACCAGAAAATTTCTCTATAACATTCGAATTATGCAAAGAAGAGCACAAGAGAAAATTACCTGCATCAATCATGCTAATCACAATGTTCGGCGGCGGATACTTTCTTAGAAAACAATTAAAATCCGACGAAGAATGGCTCAAACTTAAACGAGATTTCTGGATTCACATTGACAAAACAATTTCGAACCTAACCAACACGATTTACAAAACAGGTGAAAAATAGACCTAAACATTCTAGTAGCAACGATAACGCTTCCGAACCACATTCAAGGCGAAGAAACCATTAAATGATTTTAAACAACTATGATACATCTGCTCTTTCACAATTATTATAATTCAAGCTTTTATTTTGCATCATTAAATTTTCATTGCGTATTAAAAAGAAAAAAGAGGGGTTGAGTTTTCCAGTATTTAGTAGACTTTTCCAAAGTTTGTTACAACTTCTATTATGTCGCCCATTGAAACTCTTCCATCCAGATTTATATCCGCAATGGGATTCCATCTTGGATGTCCTGAATAGGCGCCGAATGCATTTACAACTATCATCAGATCGTCCATGTTGATTCTTCGGTCAAAATTTACATCTGCTATGTGAATCGGCAAAATTTCATAATGTCCATATTGAATGTAGTGGCTAACTTGTTCTCCTTTATCGCTCATTATTAAAGTGTCCATAAGTTTCAAATCACAGGTTAATTTTGGTTTATCTAGTCCTCTAGGTTGATATTTGACTCGGAATGTTATCGTAGCTATTGTTCCTGTTCCGCTAGGCCAGTTAGTCCATTCTTCCTCTTGTGGGAGTAGAGCAACACCTACGACTATGTTATCTCCATAGAAATAGTCGCCATATTCAATGTAGTAAATGAAGAGTGTTTCTCCGGCCTGCCTCATGAAAAGTCCCTCAGTTACACTTACCACTTCTAGCAATGTGCTATTGAATTGCAACCTAAACTGAACGCCCACTGTTCTCCAGCCTATACTTAAGTTGTTCATGGTTATGTTAACGCTGAAAGTTTCGTTCAACCTTAGAGCTTGATAGTTGCTTGGTTCCACTCGAATTGTAGGTTGCGGAAGCGGCACAGAATACTCAAGCCACGGGTCATATAGGACGTAGTCGCTTACGTTGTCTCCCAAACCAAAATGAGGACCATAAGGTTCACCCATGTACTCCCAGCTTGTCTCGTGATAAGGACCGGAGGGGTCTCCCCACCAGTTAAAACATGCATCCAGTACGCCTGTTCCACCGTTTAAAATGCCATATGCATCATTGCCTTGTATGTTATTAAGATTAATGTGGATGCCACTAACATTCACAGCCGATTCAATGTAGATGCCGTTTCCAAGGTTATTGAAAATAGTATTGCCCTTAATAGTTGTGCTAGTTATCGAGCTTACTAAGCGGATGCCGTGTTGCCATCCAGAGACAACATTATTCGAGATTGTGGCGGTTATTTCTCCTGCTGGTCCATATTCAGGAAAATCTCCAACAAAGATGCCATCAGCTGATGTTAATCTGTCGCCTGTAAGCTGGTTGTTTTCTATTTTCACAGAGATTAACGCATTTTCAGCCCAGCTTTGAACACCTGTTGCTGCGTTTTCATATCCTGATGCATCATGAACTCCAGTTACAATATTGCTCACGAAAGTCGCCGTCCACGTTCCTGCTTTTGTGTATTGTGCCCATATGCCTAATAGCCCAGCGCTTCCGCCGTTCACAATGTTTCCTTGTGCTGAACCACTACTGTCTTGAAAGATAATTCCAATTTGGCAGTTGGTTATGATGTTGTTAGCGGCTGAACCACTACTGTCTATGAACAGGATTCCGGCACCCCACCAAGTTTCGGGAGTGTAAATGTGGTCGCTTATCCTGTTGCGGTTTACAGTTCCTTTGGCACCGTCCATAACAACGATACCGTTTTGAACTTCATCTCCGGAAGGCAAAGGTCCTCGCCCAGTAATGTTGTTGTCATGTATGTTAATGGTAAGTTTGTTTCCGTGGATATCGATGCCGTTTTTGTCGTAGTTAGTTAGCGTGGAGCCTTTTATTTCAACGGCAACGGTATTAACCACGGCAGAAAGATAGATGCCGTAACCTCTTACCGCAGTACCCGCATCGGTAATGGTTATTCCTATAATATTGACTGAGTCGATCAAACCGCCAGTTTCGCGATAAAAGATTCCAGTGACGAAATCAGCGCCTGTTGGCCGGGTAGTCACGCTTTCTCCGTCTATTTTCATCTTTTTCACGATAACACTGCTTCCAGTGGCGACGTTTGCAACAATAATGCCGGCTACTTGTTTAGTTGTGCCCCACCAATGTCCGTCAAGCACTGTGGTGAGCTTGTCTGCAGAAGAAGGCTTTACAATCGTGGTATCGCCCATGCCTTGAAGAGTCAGACTCTTAGCAATTACTACTTGTTCATCATATGTTCCGGAGTGAACTATCACAGTATCGCCTGAACTTGCTTCACTGACAGCCTCTTGAATAGTGCCTGTTGGATTTACATGATAAGTTCTTGGAGTAGTTGCAAACAACGCTCCAAGCCAAGGACTATACTTAACATTATCACCAATTTCGCCTCCAAGTCCAGACGGGTTTGTTGTAGAATGGTAAGGCCCGCTTGCGTCGCCCCACCAATTGAAACGCGCATCAAATGTTGCATTGTCGGTATTGTAATTGGCGCCCCAGTTGAAGATGCCATATGGGTTGTTGTAAATGTTATTATAATGAGCATGTGATAACATGCCTTTTGTTATTTCAATTGCTTCGTAGTTGTCGTAAATTTCGTTGTTTTCTATGGAAACTGTTGAGGGTATCATGCTTCCTATGTTGTAATACATCCAAATGTCAACAATTATTGCTGCAGAAGACCAGAGAGGGTTTGGGTGAGTGTTGTTACAATTGTAAATTTTATTTCTAACTATTTCAGCTACAGAGGGACCCGTGTAGTCTTCGATTTCAATTCCGTAGTTAACTTGATTATCTAGGCTGTAGACTTGTCCAATTATTTCGTTATCTCGTATTGTAGAAGTTGCATTGTTTGAGTATATACCAATTCTTCCAAAATTTTTGATTAAGCACTTCTCAATTGTAACAACAGAATTATCCCAGAAAGCCACCGCCGCTGAATACATATCGCCTATTGTGTTTGGAGAAACTATGCAGTTTCTGACTGTTCCGCTGGAATTTTCATACAATATTGCATAACTTCTAGTGCCAGCAGGTATTCCTAATCCTTGACTTTCTATATCCAAATTTTCTAAGATTACGTTTATCGCATTCTCAACAAATATTGTAGCTTGTCTGTCGCCATAATTTGTAGTGCGCATTTGTGCGCCACTGATAATTGGACTGCTTGCAGCCTTCAAGGTAATGCCTTTGTTAATATACAAGGCTTCATTGTATATTCCGTCGTAGACATAAATTGTCTGTCCCGCGCTTGCAGCATCTATCGCGGCTTGAATTGTGTCGTAGAAAAGTCCTTGATCTTCAATTTCAGTGGTCCACCAAATCCAGATGTCAAGCTTTACTGGAAAATCTCCAGTTGAGACAACAATGTCGCCGTCGGATAGTTTACGGTCACCATTAACGTCCTTAAATATCACCACCAAGAACTCAACTTGATTGTTTACGTCTCTGTTAAACCGAACTTTTCCGTATTGTGCCATAGAAGCCCCGACGGGTAAAGTGACGCCTCCAACAGGACCCGTAATAACTTCTACTTGATAGTCTAGATATGAGGAAACTTCGAGTGGTGGAGCAGGATACCATATTACGCCATCAAGAGACCACCAGCCAGTACCATCTTCAGGAACCAACGTACCGTCCACCTCTTTAGCGAAGACGCCGAGAAGTAGCCCAGTCAACTCTTCGCTACCCACATTGGTTGCTGTGGCTTTATCTGTGAAATTTGACCCCAATTTGGCACCAATCGTAGCGTATATTTTGTTTTGCGCATCGTCTACTACTAGGCTTGGTCCACTAGAACTTGCCTCAACAAGTTTTACGTTTAACATAATGGGCATAGTACTCATAAGGAGCATTAGAAGCATTGCCATTACTGACATTTGAATTTTCATCCTCATTTTCCTTTCTCCTATCCTTTTTAGCATAAACGCCAGTGCAATATGACGTTTACGCAAAAACATTTTGTAACTTCTAGAAGTTTATAAAATTTATGAAACTTTTTTCCATATCTCTTTCATTTAATGGACTTTTATGTTTTAAATGATATGTATATATGAACAAAATATAACATGTAAATGCCTATAAACCATTAACACTTCTCATCTTCTCTAACTATTTGCAACATACTTTAACAATCTTATAAGGATCTATTATTCAGTATTCTGAACATTTAATATTCTGGAGAAAAAAGAGAAGTTAACAGTTTCCAAAATTCAACAAAGCCAGCACTATATCGCCCATTGTTATTTTTCCATCTTGGTTAAGGTCTGCTTCGGGAAGCCATCTTGAATGTGTCGGGTAAGAACCAAAAGAACCTACTGTTAACATTACGTCGTCCATGTAAACCTTCCCATCGCCATTAACGTCGCCCATCATTTTGACCTTGACTGGACCGTAAACGAAAATGTTGTTATCCAGATTAACTTCGCCTGAAAGCGTGCTTGCAACAGCCTTTATAGTGTAGTTGTGGCAATAGGGCACGCCTGCCGTGTTCCAGCGGAAGCTAAGTTGAATGGACGCATTCGACTCCAAGTCATAAACTGTTTCAGTTGATATGCTTATGCTATCATAATACAATGTGACTGTGAAGGTTTCAGTCGCGTTTCCTAAATTCGCAACTGTTACAGTTATGTTAACGATCCACCCTTGATAAACTCTGTTTGACGGAACTGTGATATCGATTAAAGCTATGTCGTGAACTACTCCAGGCATGACTATTATTACTCCATCATAACAGACATTGTCTTCCGGATCTTCTTCGTAGAAGACGCCAGATGCCTCTGCAAATATCGTGTAGTTTCCGGGCGCGATGCCCGAAGTATTCCAGGTAAATGCCAAAGTTCTCCTCTCACATAGGGTCAAAGAAGACACGGTAACCGAACCTATTACATAGCTTGCTGGCAAGGGCAAGGTTGGTATTGAATATTCAAAGTATCCAAAGTTCATTTGAGGCATTATTGCTCCAGATGGATGTTGGTAAACTGAGGTCCAATCTGGGTCGAATGTGAACGAAGCGACCGCCTTAGGATATGTTTCGTTTACTTCTTTGATTATTTTGAATTGGATTTGGCTTAACTGACCTGTCCCGTTGAAACTCCATTCTTCTCCTTCAGGCATGAGATAGGTGCAACCCCACTTTAAAATTTTGTGAGTAGCATTGAAATAGTCGTCTACAGGTGGTGGAGCAATAATTGTCCAGCCCATCTCTTCAACAGGCTCAAAAACATGGTCAGAAGGACGCCAAGCAGAAACGTATTCAAGTATACTACTGTCGTAAATGATTCCTATTTGCCATGCTTTCATACGCTCAACATCTTGCACGGTCACATTAATGAAGAATGTTGCACCTACTGAGGTTTCATTTGAATAAAATACGAAATCAGAGGTGCCTAGATATCTTGGTTGACCAGCTGTCCATTTAGAAGGATAACCATCTAGACCGGGGTTAATTATTGAAACAGAAGGATAGCTAAAAGTTGAATAGTAAGCAGTTGATGCTAAAGTCTGTTGTTCGCGTGCATACAGAGTTACTGCGAAGTCTTCCGTGAAGTTTCCTTGATTCTCGACAACCACGTCAATATTGACATTGTCACCAGCTATTACTTCATTAGCGAATGGCGTAACATCCACCACAGCCACATCATGCCTGTTTAGGTAAGGCAAGAAAATTATTGTATTACTGAAATTAAGGTCTGTTACATCTTCTGCAATTACATGTCCAGCACCATTTGAAATGCCTATCGTCGTTGTGACGAGTCCATCGCATGATGCGTAGTTGAACTGTATTATGCCATCTCTTCTCAATATTGCCTCAAAGTTGGCAGTTGTAGTTGAGCTATAGGCATGCACAAACCAACGGATACCTACATGCGTTGAATTCTCCCATATATAAATGTCATAAGGATCATTCGTTACCCAATCATTCCACGCAACCGCTATTGCCAATTTGCGAGCCAAATCGGTTATACTGTTACTAGGACTAGGATCAGAATCAGTGAATGTTATTAGCCCGTTGCTTGAAATATAAATTGTTTTATAGTTTACTTCATAGAATGGAAAGTCGAAAGGTAAAGTATACCGCCAGCTCATATCATCTCCATGCCACCCCATGGAATTGCCGCCTCCAATCCATTGATGTGGAATATAAGAGCGCCTATAGAAGAATACGCGAACCCACTGAGTTACAATGTTGTTTGCTATATTCGCTTCTTCTGGTACAGGTGACGCGTAAACTGTCACGTTATAAGTTCCGGTTTCTGAAGGAGTCCACAGACAATTAATGGAATGAGAATTACTTGCAAGTAGCTCATCAATTATTGTACTATGTGCTACTGTATTATTAATCAAAACGGAGAATTCTACGTTAATTTCGTTGTTTAGTCCTCTGTTTTGAACGGTTGCGTTAAGTAATGTTGAATTACCAAGTTCGAGAAACGCAGGAGCTATTAAGGAAACTTTTAAGTCATGTTCTGAAGGTGTCAACCAGCTTACAGAATTGATTATCAGCGTGTCTCTTTCTGACTGCCAGAGGCAGTATATCGGAAAGGCGTAGTAAACAACCGAGCCATAACCAGTTTCTGCACCATCAAATACTGTGACAGCTGTCCACAAAGTATCTGTATATCGGACGACTTCAAATCCACCGTTTGTTGGAATTACTCCATCATCGTATGGAGGGTCTTGAAGCCATGTGAAGTTTGTCGGTAGTCCTTGCGTAACTGGATGAGTCGGATCTGTGACAATTAATCCATATGCTCCAGTATTATCGACCTGATAAATTGCATGGGCAACATTCACCATAAAATTGTCAGAGCCATGGTTGTATCCTATGTCTTCGCCTTCCAAAAGGATGTTTCCGCCTTGAAGAATATATGCTTCTAAAGTTTCAGCGTCTATTGAGTCAACAGCCCAGTTCCAATGATCACCACAAGTCCAGATTACTAGTTTGAAATTCGCTAGAAAATCTAATGACGGGTGACTCATTGTTGATTCTTGCCATACAAAATATTCGTAACCACCGGACGTTAATGTATATTCGAATTCTGGTAGGCTGGTTCCTCGTATCTTATATGCTGTGTCATCGTCAGCCACGATAAGAATGTCTGGTAAAACTTTCACCTCAACGATTCTCCTTGCTACATTATTTTCTATGTATTCTTCGCTTTGAACTGGAGGCGCATAGGCGGTAACGTTGTACGTGCCTTCAACATCTGGAACCCAAATATGACTAAATGTATAAGATTGCCTCGTTAACAGTTCAGTAATGGTTGCAAAGCTAACAACGGCGCCGTTGATTAGTATCTGGAGTTCCACATAAGTTTCATTGCTTAATCCACGATTCCGAACTGTTGCGTTCAAAAGAACCGAGGTTTCAGGCTCTACGACCATGGGAGCTTGTAGACTCACGGTAAGATCATGTTCCGGTTTGATTCCAACCCAATTGAATAGGTTTAGCATCAATTGCATGTTGTCAGCCATTGCGAGTCCATAGTTATCCATTATATTACTATCAGACAAAACTACCACTTCGCCAGAGTCTGTTGTCGACAAAAACGGAATGAGTTCGGCGGTCCAAGCCAAAAGTGTCGAAGGTAGCGTAACTGAAATTTCTCTTACCCAATCGACATAGATCGATCCAACACCTTGCGTGATAGGATGAGGCGTAATATTTGTAGTGATACCGTAACCGCCATATCCACCAGTCATCTGTACACCATAAGGAGCCATCAGAGCGTTCAACGTCATTGGATAGCCTCCGTCTGGGATTATAACCAATGCGCCGCCTTCTTCTACCCACTCTTGGATTTCTGCTATCTCGGATAACGAGAAGTCCATTTCAGGATCTGGCAGTACGAGAATGTCGTAATCAGCAAGTACTGTTGAAGTTATAGGGCCAGTCTTCAACTCATCAACGACAAAGCCATTTGCGGTTAATAACTGGAAAAGATTGAGGTAGTTGCCTAGGAGTGAATCGTCATCAGCGTCTTTAGTATCGTCCCATAGTACGAAACGTACGGGACCGACGTAGAGCATTGCAGAGTCAATGTTGTTAAAGCTCAGCTCTTCTGAAGGCAACGGTGGAGCGTAAGCAGTTACATTGTATATGCCATTAATGGATGGGGCCCAGAAGTAATTGATTGCGTAGGATTCTCCTACAGTCAATTCGGAAATAGTCGCGGAACTAACAATAGTGCCGTTTATCAAGAGATACAGTTCCACGTTAGTCTCGTTGTTTAATCCCTTGTTAAGAACAGTCGCATTCAGCAGTGTTGATTCTCCTGGTTGAAGATATCTCGGAGTTTCAAGAGAGACAGCAAGTTCGTGTTCTGGTTTTGGATAACGCGACCATAGTATTGCATTATAAAGCAGCTGCAAGTGATGGTGATAATATGGCGGTATGACTTCAAGCCATGGAGAAATATAAACTAAGCCTTTGTAGGTTACTATGGCGCTTTCTTGATAGTGTCCAAGAGCGAGGTACTTGCCTTCGACTAACTCGTTTGAGTCCCATCGCCCATCTGAAGGGACAGCAGTTCCAACATAGGCGAAGACGAATGGGTTGGGAACATTTTTGAACAGTGGGTGAGTTGTGTTTAACAAGTGTAAGAGGTCTGTTCCAACCGCGCTCCACGTGATATTTTCATTTATCCCGATGAGCTTTGCCAGTTTGTTGTTGTTTGGAACTGCGTAATAGAGCGTTCCAGCGGTGACGATTAACCCGTGTCCTTCATGAATATACAGGGTTATTGCTTCAATTTCAGCGTCTGTGAACTGCCAGCCAGCATATGGATCATAAGCGCATGAAATGATTAGAACGTCTGCTTCTGTTGCTGTGATGTCCTCGTACGTGATTCCTTCTTTGTTTAGGGTCGTGTAGTCAACATAAACCATTCTGTCGCCAAACAAGTACCATTCCTTGCTTAGCACTTGCCAATTAGTGATGATTTCGCCATAAACGTTCCCAGCTGAATGCAACACGACAGCCTTAACTGGGATTCCTACGTAGATGACCTCTGAGAGCATGTTGTTTTCTATGCTTGTTTCTCCGAGCACGGGCAGTATGTAAAACGTCACATTGTATAGTCCCTCAATCAGTGGACTCCATGAAAGAGTAGCTGTTGTTGCGTTTCCAGAAGCCAAAAAATCTATCACCGTTGAATCTACAACAGTATCGTTTGCCAAGAGTTGTGTAACTATGTCTGTTTCGCCGTATTCTCCAAAATTAAGTATAGTTACGTTTATGGTTCCTGAAGTTCCAGGTTTAACATATGGCGGGGTTTGCCATGCGTAAGCAATAAGTTCATGTTCTGGTGGGGTCTGCTCAACGGCTTTTCTTGCGTTTATTCTTCCATAACCATAGTACACGTCAAAACCGGGGTTACCTAAGTCGTCAGCAGCGTATCTCAGCCATAGTCTTAACCAGTCTCTCGACTTTTCTGGGTGCAAGCTCCACACGAGAGCTGCTAATCCGGACACATGTGGGCACGCCATGGAAGTGCCACTCATGTAGGCGTAATTCATTGGAAAGCCATAGTTGTTCATGGTTACCCAGTAAGTGGGCATTGTTGAGTATATGTCAACGCCCGGTGCTGCTAGTTCAATCCAGTCTCCCCAGTTGGAGAAATAGGCTTTGTTGTCGTATTGGTCTGTTGCTGCTACGGCGATTACTTCGTCATAGCCTGCGGGATATGACTTCATGTTTGTGTTGTCGTTTCCTGCGGCGGCAACTACGAGGACTCCTGAATCATACGCGTACTTGACTGCTTCGTGGACTAATTCGCTGTCTCCGTATCCGCCTAAGCTCATGCTGATTATGTCGGCTCCGCTGTCGGTTGCATGGATTATTCCGTTTGCAACCCAGTCCCAGTAGCCGTAACCTCCGCTGTCTAGAACTTTTTCTGACATTATGCGCACTTGAGCTAAACCAGCCACGCCAATGCTGTTGTTTAGTACTGCTGCAACTATGCCTGCACAGTGGGTTCCGTGTCCAAAATCGTCTTTGGGGTCTGCGTCCATGTTTACCCAGTCAAAGCCTAATGGTGCATAGTTAGCTGCGATGTCGGGATGAGTATAGTCAATGCCAGTGTCAACGATAGCTACAAGAACCGTTGCGCTACCAGTGGTAATGTTCCACGCCCAGTCAGCCTCTATTTTCTGTGGACCCCATTGGTTTGTCCAGTATGGGTCGTTTGGAACCCATTGGGTTTGAACTTTCATGTTGGGTTCCAGGTAGCTGGCTAATTCCATGATTTTTACGTCTTCAGCGAATGCTGCTACCGATGCAAAGGAGAGCTCAACAACCGCGGCTTTAACCTCTCCTCTAATTGAAATGGTGTTGACAATTTCTGCTTGGTATTTTGCGGCTATGTTTTCCAATTCATGAAGACTTTCAGAGTTTTCCTCTTCTAATCCAACTATCAGTCGGGTTTTATCGCCATTGGTGTAGGTGAAATTTTTCCATAAGTTTGTTTCGTTGAAGTTCCATTTATCTCTGGTTTCACGTGAAGCCGCGGGGTCTTTGCTTTTTTGAGAGTTTGAGTTAACGGTTTTCTCGTTAATTTTTTTAATAAAATCTTCATTAGAAGGACTGCTTTCGTTTTCTTTTGCCAAAGATGGCTTTATGATAAATGCCATATCTAACGTGCTTGTTAAGAGTAATATCAACATTAGAAAACCAACTATTTTCTTTTCCATCTTTCTTTCTCCTTTCTATTTCAAAGCGTAGAACCCCGTTTGGTCGGTTCTATGCCAAATTATATTTTAAGGTTTCCTTGCTTTAAAATTTTACGAAACCCTTCCAATAACCTTCAAAATATATTATCTTAAAATTACGCGAACTGCACGAATAAATCCAGCCTCTTATTCTGTGATTGTTTTGAGTTGGCTTTTATACATCTCGACAATCTCTTCTGTCGTTGTTGCATCTTCTGCTGCCTTGTCAAGCCTGTAGTTTCCGGTAAACCGCGGAAAGCGTATTGCAAGTCCGCTTCCTTTTCTTATGGAGTCCATAGCGCATGTGTGGATTGGGCTGAGAGTTATTTCTGCGCCTAAAATCTCAATTACCACAACTGGTTCAAACCAAACGTCAGCTTCAAGCAACGAATTGACTCTTGAATGCTTATGTTGCAGAACATGTTTCTGCATCGTTTTTGGCAGTTTCTCCAAATCCTCGTCCGTAAAGCCTGTTCCGCATTTTGTAACGGTTTCGAAAGTGTCGCTTTCAGGGTTGTAAGCGGCTAAGAGTAGGGCGCCATAGGTTCCTGCACGTTTTCCTCTGCCATGAAAGGCTCCGACAA
>Ga0078972_1005182_pt1 | contig 33737 bp, 40 predicted proteins | sample YelNatPaOPGAMG01_FD_67568 | JGI IMG/M metagenome (GOLD analysis project Ga0078972, IMG submission 67568) | Hot spring thermophilic microbial communities from Obsidian Pool, Yellowstone National Park, USA - OP-RAMG-01 (SPADES assembly) (version 2) | ecosystem: Environmental > Aquatic > Thermal... | reverse complement strand
ATCCTCGGAAACCAGTTTCTCACGTCAACATCTGTAACGCCATAAGCCTTCTGGGCAGAGTTAACAAAGCCTTCAACATCCTTAAAGGAAGGCTTTTCAGGAACCCTAATCGGCTGCATCCTCTCAAGGAAAAGTTTTGCAAGCTTGTTTAGGGCTTGAGCCCTCTTAAAAGTGCGCATATTACGCTTCTCAATTTCTTTCCGGCTGTTCTCCAAAAGCATGCGGCAAGCATCCACCAAGTCCTCGTGGGCTTCCCGCATTTCGCCAAGAAGCCTCTCAGCCTTAGAATGCACTGGAGCAAGAACTGGGCCTGTTTCGCCATCAAGCCAATTTTTAAGCTTGTTAAAGGAAATTTTGAGGCTTGTTGACAAACACTTCTCCCAAATAAAGTAGATGAAAGCTGTATTAAATTTTTAACAGTGTGCATCAAAAATTTTGTACGCTTTTTTGAGTAGCTACTCTTAAATAATAACTGAGAGATTCTCGTAACAATGAAGGGGAGCAGGAGTCGCAAACTTGATAAAACGCGCTAGAATAAGTGCCAAAAAATTAGCAGCTATAGCCGTATTCGCAGCACTAACAATCGCGCTTAATCTCTCTCCAATAAAAATACCAGCACCTTATGCGCCGTATTTAATATACCAGGTGTGGGAAATCCCAATAGTTGCAGCATTCCTTCTTTACGGCTTCTCTGCTGGGATAGCCATTGCGGTACTTAACATGCTTGTATTGCTTATGGTTTTTCCAGGTATGCTATTAACTGGTCCACTTTACAATCTAGCCGCCATAATCAGCATGCTTATCGGCATCTCCATACCAAAAATTATTCATAAAAACCCCAAAGCGAATAGGCAGGTAGTGGCAGCATTAATTACGACCTTCGGAATAGTTTTTAGAGTGGCCATTATGACTTTTGTTAATTGGGCTTTTCTCCGTTTTCCGCCACCTGTGGGGTTTGGGTATCCGGAACCAGTAATAATAGCGTCTCTTCCACTTACCGCGCTTTTCAACGCCACCTTGGCGCTTTACACGATTCCGTTAGGCTATGCCATAGCAGAAACGATAAAACTTCATGTTAGGGTTTAAGGGCTGGAAGCTAGGAAATTAAGGCTTCCATCAATATTTTGTGGTTGATTTCCCCAGCCGTGAAGGTTTTTCCAGTCTTTACATTGTTTATCGTTATTTTTGCTGGTGCGAATATGTTTGGGTCTATTTTGTAGAAGTCGTAGTTTGCAGCCTTGAAAATTTCTATGAAAGGTTTGCCATAATCTCTTGAGGCTTTTGACGGTGCCTTCTCAACCATCTTGGCCAGCTCATCCTCATCTTCATAATCGACTATGTAGTAGGTTACGCCTCCATACAGTATGGCGTCGTTGGTTCGTGCCATAGCCTTTACAAATTTTGGGTGGGTTGGCGGTATTGGGGCGCATCCCCAAGCATATAGGATGGCGTTTGGGTTGAATCCCAGCCTTGTGAGCTTGTGGATTCCAGTCTCAACTATTCTTCCGGCAACTTGTGTTGCTCCGGCTAAGCTTGCTGTTGGAGTAAGTATTATTGCCAAGTTTTCGCATTGGACGTGGCAGTCTTCAGCCAGCCGCTTCATCAGCCTTTCCGGAGGCACTTTGTCTGTTTCCAAGACCACTATGGCTTTTTCAAACTCGTCCCTATAGCCTATCTTTTCATAGATTTCCCTTGGTTTTTGGGCTAGGGCTCTTGCCGGTCCGGAGCCTATGGCGAAGTAGTCGCCCTCCTTAATGTTCCATCCAGCGAACTGTGAGCCTAAAGTGGCTATGGCTGGATGGTCTGTGTAAACAAATATTGTTGGAAGCTCGTGTTCGCCATACTGCCTAAAGCCTATCACGGCTTTTCCACATCCACCCATGCAGATTTCCGTTATGATCTTGCCGGCTTGGAAGCCGCCCTTCGCCTTTATTCCAGCATCCACAATTGTGGCGCCGCACTCTGCCCTTTCAACTTTCACGCCATAATATTCGGGGTTTCCGCAAAGCTTTTCCAGTAGTTTCCATGCAAACCGGTTTACGCTTAACCCGCCATTCATTTGGCTCATTCCCCTCTTTAGAGAAGCTTTTCATAGTGGCTTAGGTGGGGGTTGGGCTCTTTAGCCACATAAAGCCTTCCCTTACCGTTCTCCGTTAAGTCTCCGAGGAACATGTAGAAGGGTGCCTCGACAACTTCGCCCTCTTCAATTTTAACCCTTTTTCTTACGCCTTCAATTGTGAATGTTGGGAGGACGGACTCCAAGAAGCCGCCAACGATTATTGTTCCGTCTGTCATGCATGCTCCAGCCCTTCCGCCACAGTTTTTCTGTATGTAGATTGTGCCGCCGTGCATTCTGAAGCCCGCAAACTGTCCGGCATTTCCATAGATTTTTATCAAGCCTTTTTTCATGTGGGCTCCGGCTTCGTTTCCAACGTTTCCATGCACAATTATTTTTCCGCCTTTCATTCCTTCCGTGCTTCCACGGTATGGCGCCCCCAAGTAGTCGCCGGCATTCCCATGAATTTCTATTGTTCCGCCCTTCATCATGGAGCCAGCCCAGCCCAGCACATTGCCGTACACTGTTATTTTTCCGCCCCGCATTTCTTCGCCCAAGTGCATGCCAGCGTCGCCTTTAACAACTATCTCGCCGCTTTTCATTCCAGCGCCTATCCGCCTAACACGGCTTACATCGCCATGAATGGTTATCACGGTGGTTTCTGGAGCGTTTTCCGCCTCTGCCACTTCGATTTTGAAGAGTTCTCCAAGGCTTTTCTGTTTGTTCCCTTCCCAAACTTCCAGCTTTTCAATTTCCTTAGGCTTTTTGCCTTGGAAAATGTCTGGGTTTATGCATTCAGCCACTATTGGCAGTTTAAACTCTTTTACGGGGTATAGGTTAACAATCATTACACATCAGCCTTCACGGTTATGGGTTGGGAAATTGCCAAATAATCCTCACTTACGGGGTAATTCTCAAACTCAACAGTCCAATACTCCTTAAACCGCCTTTTCATTTCCTCTGTTATTTTCGCCTCCTCGCTGGTTTGCACATCCAACCACATGGTTACTCCGTCAATGTGCTTTAGGACTTCGCCGTCCTTAACCACCACTTGTCCGCCTTTAATGGTGTAGGCTGCCCTCTTGAAAGCCCTCCTCAAAGCCTTATAATTCCTTGACGGGTCCATAGTTTCAGGGTTGAAATTGTAAATAGCTATGTCTGCGTCTGCACCAACGCCCAAATGCCCCTTGTTTCTAAGTCCTAAGGCTTTGGCTTGTCCAGCCCTCGTTACGATGGCTATCTCGTAAAAGCTTAATTCACGGTCTATTGTTGGGAGGAGGCTTCTGCTTCTGGCTTTCGGATTAATCTTCTTAAGTGTGGCTTCTCTCGCTTTTCTGCTCATAAGCCAAGCCACAATCCTTGGGTAAGCGATAAAGGGTCCGCCGTTCGGATGGTCCGTGGTCATCAAGATTTTCCACGGGTCTTTTATTAGGAGGGCTAGTTCAAGTCCGATGGACCATTGGGTTGCGTGAACATAGCTTTTCCTTTTATAGTGGAAGGGCACGATTCCAGCGCTTGTTTCTGTTTCCACGTCGTGGTTCACCCACTTGTTTCCGCTTAAGGTGTAGAGTATGTACTGGAAGGGCCCGTCAGCCGTCATTGTTGTTGTGTCTGTGAATATCACTTGTCCCATGTCCATTGTCACATGGGAATGCGCATTAACGTAATTGGCTATCTCTTCAGCTCCAGACTCGAAGGTTCTCCAGTCGTCGCCTTTGAAGGCACTGAATTGACAGTGCGTTATGTGAATTACAGGCTTGTCGTCTCGGGCTAAATCTTCGACACACCTCATTGTTTCCAAAGCTGTAACGTAATTGCCAGGTTTGCCCAAATTGTTGGTATGCACGTGGATTGTGTGGGGCAGATTTAGAAGCTTATTAACCTTGCATAGTCCCCGGATGATCTCGCGGGGTGTAATTCCAAAATATGGGACTTGGTCGTCTATGCTATTCACGTTGCGTCCGAAGCCCCAAGCCTCAAGTCCTCCAGGGTTGACAATTTTTATAGCGTAGCCCTTAGTCGCCTTAATCATCCATGCCACGTGGCGGGCGCACTCTTCAATTTTGCCGTCCCTCAAGTATTCTAGGACAAACCACCAGTCGCCGAGAAGCGGATAGCTAGCCTTATCAATTATGGGCGTGTCACTTAACTCTTCATGCGTGTGCTTAGCCTCCAAGGGCGGCATGGCCGGGTCCATAACTGTTGTCCAGCCCATCCTAGCATAACGGTAGCCAGTCGTAAACGTTGAAGGAATAGAGTAGCCCACACCAGACCTTGTTACGGCTGTTTTGCGTTCAAAATCTTTGAAGTGGTCTTCTGGGCGTAGAAGCCTACCGGAGTTCACTTTGCCTCCTGCTATGTGGCTGTGGATGTCAACTCCGCCAGGCATGACAACCATTCCAGAGGCGTCTATCTTTTTTGCGCGGCGTTCGTTGACCTTCTCAACTATTTTGCCGTCTTTGACGGCTATGTCCATCTTTTCTCCGTTAACGCCGTTGATTGGGTCGTAGACAAAGCCGTTCCTTATTAGGAGTTCCATTAGGCTTCCTCCTCCTTCGCCTTACCCTTTTTAATCTTTCTAACTTCGGCTAGTATTCGCCTAAGAATCTCCTCGTCTGGGAGGATGCCCCTCGGTGGGTCGACAACCTTTTTGAGGGGTATGGGCACGTGGTCCATGCGGTAAGCTGTTCCAGAAGCTTCTATGCCAACAAAAGCCGATGGGATAAGCACGTCAGCCATTTGGGCTGTCACATTCATGTGGGGATCAATAACCACTAAGGGGTTTTCCACCAGGTGCTCGGCTGCCTTTCTGGGGAAGTTTGAAACCGGGTCTGAAGCCACTATGAGGGCCGCGTCCGACTCTTTCCGAAGCAAAACATCAACCACTGAAGTTTCGCCTGGATTATATCTTGGATAACCAAGGGAGAAGTCAACAGCGTAGGGGTAGCCCGTCTGCCAAGTGAAAACAGTGTTGGCGCCAGTTACATTAAAGTGCCCCCGCATGGGCATTATGACAAACTTTGTCCTCATGTTTAGGTCCCGTATCAGCGACAACGCCGCGTCAATGTTTCGCAGTTTGCCACTGCTCATGGTTAAGCCAAGCCCAAAGAACAAGGCGCCAAAATCACAGCTAACCATGACGTCTGCAATCTCCTCTAAATACTCGACTGGAACGCCAGCCACCTTATCAACTTCAAGCTCTTGGTCGCGAACCAGCGCCCTAAGGGCTTGCAAAAGCTCATAGTCCTTGTTTGGCTCAACTTGCACGAAATAGTCTGCAATTTCAGCCGACTTTGTCCGCCTAACATCAATAACTATGAGTTTTCTTCCTTCCTTGGCTATGGAAGGGTAGGGCTTATACTCGGAAACTGGTGGCGGAACTGGCGGTGGCTTTTTTACGAATAACCTTTTGATGGCGCTCTGAAATTTTTTCTTTCCAACCAAAGCCTTAACCTTGTTCACGTAGCTTCTCCATGCGCTTTTCTCGAATCTCCCCTCCGAGAAGGCTGTGTAACGTTCTATGTGCCTTGGATGGGCACTCCACGGGTTACTTCCCCAATAAACGATTAGGTCGGCTCTATGCCTAATCTGCCCCAAAGTGCATGATGGAATCCCCACGTCTTGAATGCTTAAAATCGATGGCCCATGGCAGACCACTGACGTATTGTCTATCACTCCGCCAACTTCTTCAGCTAGTTCTATGCCTACGCTTATGGCTTCGCAGCTTGTGTTGCTCCAACCATAAAGCACTGGATAGTTGGCTTCAGCCAAAATTTCAGCAGCCCTTCTAACAGCCTCCTTAAGGGTTGTCTTGACAAGTTCGCCATTCTTCCTTATCATAGGCTTTAAAACGCGGTGTTCGCCGCAGTAGCCCAAAAACTTGGCTTCACACATAGCACAGCCATTCTTAACCTTAACTATACGCCCATTCTCAACTGTTAGCTCTATGTCATCGCATAGGCTTCCACAAACCGGACACGTTACGGCTTTAACAACCGGCATCCACTAACCCTTCCTAAAAACTGTTTTAAGAAGCTCCTCCAAGCCTAGAACAGACTTTTCTGGGGCTGGCTCAACAGTGGCTGGAATCCCCTTAAAGGATGGCATACCAATTCCGTGGGTTTCCGGGTCAACAACAACGTTTGCCCAAAGACCATAGGGAATGAATATTACGCTTGGATGCGGTGCCCTCAAAGATTTTTTGGCTTTAACCACCACTGAGCCGAAGGCTGTTGAAACCTGAACGTTAACGCCGTCCTTTATGCCGAGTTTTTTCATGTCTTCTGGGTCCATAAAACAAACTGAGACGCTTTCCACGTACTCTTTTGAGGATTTACCCCGCTCTTTTCCTGCGCCTTGCTCTATTGTGCGCCCCGTCAGCAAGGTGACTTTCAGCTTAGGCTTCTCTTCCATTAGTAAACCTCAACACTTGCCTATTAAACGCTCATACGTTTCTTGAAAGCTACATACAGAAATTTTAATCCTAATTAATTTATCCCCTTTTAGGGGCTGAAAAGCCATGTATTTTTGGCTGCTGGAAAAGCCAATAGTGACCCTCCCCCTCTAGTTTTCCGTTTATGGTCTGTAGCCGCCCAGCACAACCAAGGCGAGGGCAGCGGCAATTATGTCAGCAGTTGTCCCAGGATTAAGCACGTTACTTTCCTTCCTCAGCATGGCGTCAAATTCTCGGAGCCTTTCCCTTCCAGCAGCTGTTCTAAGTCCGCCGCTTTTCAATACTTCTTCGGCTGCGGCTGAGACTTCGCAAGCTCTTTTAAGCCCAACTTTTCTTGCAATGAAGGTATCTGGGTGCTTAGCCAAAACAGCGAGGAACGTGTGGATTATCGCCATGTTCAGGTCTTCATCCTCTTTGAGATTTTGCAATAGCAAGGGATAAGCATATTCAAAGGTTACTGGGTAATTGTTAACCCATTCCGAGCAAACCATGTCGTAGGCTGAGGCTATTTTAAAAACTTGGTATAGCGAAATCCTCTCCTCAATTATGCGTTTTACAGAGCCCGGGTCATTAACGTCCAAGTCTGGAGCCTTCCCCAAACCGCTGGGTTTGGCAATCCCAACAGCCTCATAAACTGCAACGGCATCTTCTGGCGTTGTTGCCTCAACAACTTTTTTCAGATTTCGCCTCAAAACATGACGGTTGAAAACGCCCTTTTCATCCTTTGTCATGCCAGCCGCAACAGCCAAAGGCGTAAAAAGTATTATTGTGCCGAGCAGGGTGTTTCCGCCACTCTGCCAAGCACCTATGTCGGCGACACAGTCGCGAATTATTCTTCCAACACCAACATCTTTTAAGGCTATTTTGCCTTCTGCAGCGGCCATACCCCGCTCAGCAGCCAGCCTAAAATGGGGAGCCGCAGCCACAGCAGAAGCCAAAAAATGCATGTGATTTGTGCCTTCAAAACCAACAACCAAATTCACGTTTCCAGGCTTGTCGGCACTAACCTCCAAGAGAATAGCCAACTCTAAACACCGCGAAATATGTTCTGCTTTGTTGAACGCCAACGCCATTACATTACACCTTAAACAATAGTTTCGTGGAAAAGCTTATTAACGTTGTGTAAAAAACTACACAGCAATTACCAAGAATACATAAGGTGTATATTCCATGAAAATTTCAACACGCCACCTAGCATTGGTAGCGGTTTTTGCCTCACTTTATTACGTCCTCTCAATAATATCGCCATACATCCCCGCAATAGGATTACCAGACCTAAAAATAAAACTTGAGGCGTTGATTGCTTCGGTTTTCGGGTTAATTTTAGGTCCATATTTAGGTGCTTTCGCTGCATTCCTCGGGGCATTTGTATCATGGGTTTTGCCTCCTGGAAGCATGAGTCCTTTAGGTGCCCCTTTCTTGTTATCACCCCCAATAAACGCCTTGGTGGTTGGTTTAATCTTTTATAAGAAGTGGCGATGGGCCTTCATTCTCTTTGGAGTGTTAATTTTGGCTTTCCTCTTTTCGCCGCCCTCACAGCCCTTAACAGGATACAGCCAAATATTTGATCCATACAACCCGGACAACGCCTACACAATACCTATCTATTATGTGCCAGTCGCCGTGCTTTGGGATAAAGTAATTGCACTCCTACTAATTCTTCCAACCGTGAAACTTGCTAAACGCCTATCTAGCCCAAAAAGAATGCCAATACTGTTTTTCCTGCTGACTTTTGTTGGAAACCAGGCTGACAACATGTGGGGATGCAACGCTTTCGCCATACCAGTAGTTTACGAATCCATTTTTGGTCTGCCTTTGGAGGCGGTTCGCTTTTTATTCCTTGTAAGCCCATTCGTTTACCCAGCTATAAGGCTGATTCAAGCCATATTTGCAACAATGATTGCTGTTCCAATAGTTAGAACCTTGAAGAATACAGAGTGGATTGTAGCTGAAAAGTCTATAATAGAGGAAAATACTAAACAATAACTAAAAGAGAGAACATGCAATCAATAGAAGGCTTTTTAATAGAGTCGGTGGAGGGTGTAATCTTTGACGTGAAGGGGCTAGTTCATCCGCCAGACAAAGTAATAGCCTTTCCCCGCTTCATCCCAGACCAAGAGGGTTTTCGCACTCGCAAGGGTGTCAAATACGTTAAGGTTTATGGCTTTTCTGAGAGGTTTGCCTTTCTTGAAAGCGCCATACCAAATTATGTTGTCCATGACCCGGTTTTTGACGAGAAGCTTTGCGAAGTTCCGTTGGAAAATGTTAAGAAAGTTTACAGTCCAGTTGAGGGCCTAAGGAGACTTAGGAATGAGGGGGAAAGCGGAAAACTTGACGGTTTAGAAAGGGCGGCTTTACAATGCCTCACGCTGTTGAGGGAGAAGGCGAATGTGCCATGGGACAGCCTTGGAGTTTCTGGATCTGTTTTGGTTGGTTTGCACACTTTGGCCTCGGACATTGACCCAGTTGTTTACGGTGTTGAAAACTGTCGAAAAGTGCGCTCAGCTTTAAAGAAAATGCTTGAGGAGGGCAACACGCCCTTTAAGCCTTACAATTTGGAGGATTTGCGGAAGCTTTTCGCCTTCCGTTCGAAAGACACTTTTATGGGCTTCGAGGACTTCGTGAAAGTCGAATCTCGGAAGGTTTTTCAGGGCAAGTTTATGGACAGAGACTACTTCATACGTTTTGTGAAGGACTACAGCGAAATAGGCGAGAAGTATGGCGATGTCCACTATAGGAATTGTGGCTATGCAAGGATTGAGGCGGTTGTTATTGATGATTCTGAAGCCATCTTCACGCCGTGCACATACAAAATTAAAAAGGTGAAAATTGTTGAGGGACCAAAACTCGAGCCAATAAGGGAGATTGCTTCCTTCAGAGGAAGGTTCTGCGAACAAGCGAGAAAAGGCGAGACTGTTGTGGCGCAGGGAAAAATTGAACACGTTGCAGACCAGAGGAGCGGCGAAGAGTATTTTAGGCTTCTTCTTGGAAACAAGCCAACAGACTACATGATTCTAAAGCACTAGTTTTTGGCTTTTGGCTCCGCAACCTTCAAAACTTGCTCGTAGTATCGTGGTCCGTAGGTCAATGTTATTTGGTGGAAGCCTTCGCCACCCCGTGTTTCAACCCTTTCAAGGTTTCCTTCCGCATAAACTGTTTCGCCCCTCCATGCCTGCATCCTAAACTCCTCAAGATAGGAGACAACCCTCCTCAAGTCTTCAACCCTTGGGCCCTCAACTATTTTGACGGCTTCAACATGGTAAATTGATGGCATGAACGGTGCCTCTGAATCATCCATTACACGGAGATAAGCCCTAACCCAGCCTTCGCGGGTTATCCTCCCGATTTGGCTGTATTCGTTGGTTATCTCGCTCCAGCCTTTCACGGGTTCAAACTCAAATTTAATGGCTCTTTTAGAGGTTTCGTCGTGAAAAACTCCGTAGATGGTTTTGCGTTTCTGGTGCCAGACAAACTCGTCTGGGCTTATGTTCTTGAAGCGCCAAACCTTCCCCCTAATGGATGAGGAGTCCTCAAACTCGTTAGAAAAACGCGAGCCTTTATTCCTGTAAAGTTCTTGGAGAACTTCGCGTATCCGCTCCAAATTTTTCCTACCATAAACAACAATGTCTATGTCAGAAAATCTTGGATGGTAAAAGCCTTGAAGAAGAGAACCAAAAACACCAAAATCTTCCAGTGGCAAACCGGAACTTAACGCTGTTGCCTCCAGAACTTTCTGGAGAGCCTTAACAAGCTCGTCTTTCGGCTCCTTTTCAATAAGCCTTTTTAAGGCTTCCTCTGGCTTTCTGACACTTGCCACATCGGAGTGCCTTACGCCGACGACTTTTCTGCCGATAGGCTTGTAAGGAATCATGTATTGTGGAAATTTTTCCTCAACAAAATGCCAGCCCTCATCCTCGTAAAACTTGTAAAAGACTTTTTCTCCATCGGTCCGGTAGGCCTTTGGGTTGGAGGATTTAAAAAGGGTGGAAGGCGCATACTCAGCATCGCATACATAGGCTTCTGGCGGGTGGGTATAGCCAAAAACTCGGAAGATTAAGCCTTCCCGTGTTATTATGGCGTCGCGGTCCCTAAGCCTTAAACTGGCCAAATGTACTCTTCCTCGCTTCCGGCAGTTCCAACAACAACTTGATAAAACGTTTCGCCAGTGCCAACCTTTTCCACGCGTTCCAGCATGCCAGCAACCTCTATTTTTTGCCCTTTTTTGGCGACGTTTCTGTAGCATCCAATCATGGAGACAACAGCCTCTGGAACCATTTCCTTTGAAAGGCTTGAGTTTTGGTTCAGTGGAGTGTAATCTTCAATTTTGTATATGGCTGGACGGAACATAGCTTCACAGTCATCCCTAACTATACATTGGAACTTAACCGGGGCTATTGGTGTGTAAGAGTATTCGCCATACTTGGTTGCCACTTCCTCTGGTTTGCGAACAGCATTATACATAAAAATCTTGTCGCGGAATCGCCCCTTAAACCGTCTCGCAGCGTCCAAACGGTTGTTAAAGACATAGCTTAGGGTTCCCTCCCCAACAAGCTTGTTAATGGCCTTCTCCACTTTGCGGAAGTTTCGGCTGCCATAAACAACTATGTCGATGTCGGACTCTTGAGAGTGCATGTTTAGGGCTATGGAGCCATGAACCCCAAAATCTTCAAGAGCAACATTTGACGCGTTGGAAACTAAATCCACAAAATCAAGGGTCATTCTCTGCAGTTTATCCAACCGTTTCATTCTCAAAAGCTTCTGAAGGCGCTCTTTGGGAACATACACGCGCCTAATCTTTGCCAAGGGTGCGCTAATAACATCCTTATTTCTAAAAGGGCAGTGATAAACATAATCTGGGAAGTTTTTTCTAAAAACCTGTAGGAAGGTTTGGTAGTTTTTCGCCGTGTAAAGCTTCTCAGCCCTAAAAAGTTCAATGCGCCCATAATGCCACGTCCTCTCCAAAAGGCGCACATTAAAAAGTTCTTTAAACTTTGAGGGAATATACTTTAGAAAGGCGATGACCCGCTTTTCTGGATGCTCATACCCAAAAACGTTTAGGATAAAGCCTTCACTGGTGGCGAATGTGTCTCCATCCATCGGAAGCCAGTTTTTAAGCGCCGCCGTCAAAGACACCTTGATAGAATTTGGCTAACTGTTTTAAAAGCGTTGACGTTTCGAGAAAGCAATATTAAGGAACAGCAGAAGAATTTTCTGGTGGTGCACTGTGGATGAGCTCTTTACATCCCTATGTAGTTTTCCTTCCAGCCGAGGAAAAAGACCGCATACTAAGCGCAATCTTCGGTTCTAAAGCTTCTCTTGACATTTTAAGATATTTCCTTAAAGTGGGTATTTCAAACAAGGTTTACCAAAAAGACCTTGTTAGGGGGCTCCACTACTCAAACAAGACAGTAATTGAGAATTTGAAAGTTTTGACTAAGCTCGAAATCCTAACAGAGGACATGGAGAAAACACATCACGAAGGACGCACAGTTTGGGTTAAGGCTTACACGCTTTCAGATGTTGGCAAGTGGTTTGCCCTCCTATTGGCAGAGGAAAAAGAACTATCAGACGAGGAAAAGGCAGAAATATTACAGAACATTTTCAGAAGCTACATAAAATGGGTTAAAAACCTCTCGGAAAAACTCCACATGGAAAAAGCCACCTTTAAGAAAATCTTCAGCGAAGAAATGGAAAGCTAGAAGGTGCAAAATTGAAAAACAAAACCACAGCCAAAGCCACAATAATAGCTGTCCTAGGAAGCAAAGAGTCTGGAAAAACAACGACAATAGAAGCCCTAACAAGGGAGCTAACCCGAAGAGGCTACAAAGTGGCAGCCATAAAACACATCCCAGAAAAAGACTTCACAATCGACAAAAAGGGCAAAGACACATGGAGATTCGCAGAAGCTGGAGCCAAAACCATCATCAGCATTTCTCCAAAAGAAATAGCAATCATAGAAAAGGGCGACACAAGCGATTTGTCCCTTAACAGCATACTGGAAAAGTGCCAAAACAGCGACATAATCCTAATTGAAGGCTTCAGAAAACTCTTAGGAAAAAACCCAAATGTGCCAAAGATAGTGACCGTAAAATCCCAAGAGGAGGTTGATGAAGCCCTTAAAATTTTCAAGCCCATAATAGCCTTTACAGGTCCGTACTTGGCGGTGGAAAAAGACTTGCCAGCTCCATATTTTGACGTTTTTAGGAAGTCGGCTGAACTTGCTGAGTTTGTGGAAAAAAATTATAAGGGAAAAAAGAGGTTTTTGAAGTAGCCCCCGTTACAGAGCGCCCATGCTAATTGTGGGGTTTGGAGATTCCGAGGGGGAGAAGGGGGAGAAAGGAGAGCTTTTTAAAAATTATAGAAGTGGATTCTCCAAACCTTTCCACTTTATGGGCGCTCCTATAGGGCTTTAAAGGCTTCAAACCACCTGTTGTAAAGAGCTAGCATGTCAAGGGAGACGCTCGGCTTCCTCTCTTCCAGAATCTGCCTAAAATCGCTCATGCGCAAAGGCCTCGGCTTGGCAAGCTTGTTGGCGGCCTGACCAGACTCGAAGAATTCGCCTATAACCTTCAAGTGGGCTGCTTGGCAAACGTCTTTTATGTCGCTTCCTGAAAAGCCTTCAGAAAGCCTAGCCAACTCGTGCAAGTCCACATCTGGAGCCAAAAGCAAGTTGCTCGTATAATGCTTGAACATCATTAGGCGGGCGTGATGGTCTGGAAGGGGCACAAGGATGCGCTTCTGGAAACGCCTAATAAAGGGCCAGTCTAAGTCCCAAGGCTTGTTTGTGGCGCCTATGACATAAACGTGAATGTTTTTGCCCTTGTCTATTATGCCGTCCATCTCCTTCAAAAACTGGTTTCGAACCCGAACTTCGCCACCAACCTCATTGGAATGCTTCCCCATCAAAGAGTCCAACTCGTCAATGAAAATTATGGCTGGCTTCTTATCTTCCAAAGCGGATTTTCTAGCAGACTCAAAAAGGCGGGCAACATTCTGCTCAGCCTCACCCAACCACTTAGACATTATCGAGGCAGCATCAACAGAGATAAAAACAGCGTCAATCTCCGTTGCAGCGGCAGCAGCCAACAAAGTTTTGCCGCACCCAGGAGGCCCAAATAGGAGTATGCCCCTAGGCCAGCCAAGCGGAAACAAGTCTGGCCTCTGAACTGGGTAGATTATTGCCTCTTTTATGGCTTTCTTTGCAGTGTCAAGGCCTATAACCTCGTCCCATTTCACATTCGGCTTTTCCTTAACAATAAGATCCTCATAGCTGGCCTTCTTTTCCTCGCCAACCTTTGCACCTTCAACACCTTTAGCTTCCTCCGGTCTCGGCTCCGTTGGACCGACGGCGCCTTGCAGCACCTTTATCCTTTCCTGGTAGGCTATGGCCCTTTGGATGTAAACCTTGTTTAGGCTGTAGTCTGGGTAAAGCTGCACAAGCTTCAGTAGGGTTTCTATGGCTTTTTGGTACATGGTTATAGCCATGCCTCTTGCGCCTTGCTTGTCGAGACGGACAGCCTCCAATGCATAGTTTGTCGCGGACTTTTCAAGTTCTTGTGACGCTTCCATAGGGAGGTTCACCTTCTAGCTTCAATCTTTATCTTGCCCTTAGCCCCAAGACTTTGAAGGGCCTTTTCAATATCCTCATATGTGGCGCCCAACTCCCGAGAACAACGTGTCAAGTCTATTTCGCCTCCACTTTTCCGAACATATTCTAGGAGGGCGTCCTCAAGTGTTGGTTTTCCAACACGAAGCGAAATCTCTTGGATCTCGGCTTTTCGGAAAGAGATTAAGTTTTGGGAGCTTCCTCCCTCAGCCTCAACTGTTTCGCCACCCAAAGACTGAGAGCATGAAGCAGCTAAGGCTACCATCTGCTTAATTTGGGCTTGGGCAGGCTCAAGTTTAGGCTCCAGCTTTACTGGCGGCGTTTCCTGCATAGCGGGCGGTTCAGGAAGCTTCTCAGCAATTCTCTTCTCCAAGAAACTGGAAACCTCTTGTAGAATCTGTTCTCCGGCTGGTGTGAGTCTGTCAACTGGGATAACCACTTCGTCTGCTGATATCTTTGTGGAATAGATGGTTTCTCCTATAACGTCGTTGATCTGACTGAGTTCAGAGGAAACTTCTGGTAAGACATCAAACAATTGCTTGGAGACGCTTTGAAGGGTTCTTAACGCTGGTTTTAGGTCTATAACTATGTCGCTTAGCTCTTTCACGGTTTCGAGGCGGAGGATAACCCTCTCAATGGCAAGCTCCACCTGCTGGAGAAAATTGATTAGTTTGCGAACCTCAGCCAGCTCGTTTGCACATATTGCGGCTCTTTCTCTGTTATTGGCTCTCAATGCTGTTACACAAGTTTGGAATAGGCTTTTGTCTCTCTCCTTAAGCCTTAGAGACGCTTGAACCACTTTGTGCTGTTGGATGCGCAATTTATGCACAGACTTAATTATAACTTCTCGTAGTGGTGGAGGGGTTTGGGTGAAAGGGTTTTTTATTTTGGCTCCCTCCGCCCGCTACGCAGAAGTTTATATGCTGGACTCGCCTGCTTCTTTCACGTAAACTATGACGGGGGGTTCTGGGAGACTTGGAGACGGGGGAGTTGGGGCTTCTTCAACATGCTCTTCAACAATAGCCTTCGGCGGAGCCTCTCCCAACAATATATTTGAAAGCTTGTTCTTCATACTTTCGAGGTCTGTCTTCTCCAAATTAGCCCTCTTTAGGCATTCTTGAATGGTGGCGAACGCCGCCTGATAAGAATGATCGTCAACTTCGCCTATCTCATGCTCCACTTCTAAGTGGACAAGCGCGTAATTCAGCTCCCTAATCTCTTGATTGCATCTCTCAATCTCTTTATCAATTTTCTCTAGCAAAGCTTGGGCTTCGCTTTTAAGCTGGTTTAGGGCGCCCTCAAAACTCCTATGCAAGTCTTCATACACTTCTGGTGAAATCTTCTTTTTCTCCAAAAGCTCTTTTAAGGCTTGGTCTTTCCGCCATATAAGTGGAATCTGGTCGCAGAAAACGGATGTGTCATACTTAACTTTTGAGAGGAAAATTACCTCTGAGCCATCAACTTTTATTGTTCCAGCAGGATACTTAACAAAGCGCCCGTCACTGTGCCTTATGTAAATGGCGTCCACCCCGCCGTTTGGTTTGACAGCGAAGGATGCAACCTCGCCTATTGGGCGTCCATACTCGTCTTTAACCACTTTTCCAAGGGACAAAAAAATATTGGGGTCTTGTGGCATGTGCATTCCTCCATTTTATTTCTAGGACGTTTCTGTTGGAGACTTTTCTGGCAGCGGCACTTGGGGTATTCCTGCCGGGAGCTCTGGGAACTTCTCCTTGATTTTCTGTTCAGCGACTGCTGCAGCCTCTGTGAGGATTTTCTGGGCGTCTTCGTTGGCGGTTTCAAAGTTTATTGACAGTCCTGTGCTTTGTCCAGCCTCAACTATTATTCCGCTTAAAAGGTTGCCTATTTGCCCCAACTCCCTCTCCGCCTCTGGGAAGATGTTAGCCATTCCAGTTTTTACAGCTCTCAGCACGCTTACTGCTGGACCGAGGGTTGAAACCACGTCTCCAAGCTCGGATACTGTGCGTAACCTTAAGACGATTTGTTCAAGGGCAAGCCTAGCCTGCATAATCATCTTTTCCATTTTCCTAATTTCGGCCAACTCGTTGGCGAAGACGTTTGCCCTTGCCATGTCATGCTTTGTATAAGCGTCAACAATCCTTGCAAATATTGACTTGTCCCTCTGGCTGAATCTTTCGCTGGCTTGGTCTAGCTTCTGGATTTGGAGTTCTATGCGGCGGACAGCCATGTCAAGCCTTGGCTTCAACGGACCAGGCGGTCTAACAGCCTCTTTGATGCGTTCTGTTATTGGTTGCTCGTCGCGTCTCTCATCCCATCTTCTACTAAACTTTTCTGACAAGCTTGATTCCTCCAAGAAGAGGCTAGAGGGGCTTGGCAAATCTTTATACATTCTTAATATGCCCGCATTATCCACGTATATATGTAGAGCTATATGTGCCGTCTGAAACCTTTTTGAGCTTTAATTTTCCAGTGAAAAGAACTCCTTGCTGCTTTCTCAGAAATAGACAAAAAAGTGTAAGTTAGACTAAAAAGAGGCTCATAATTCAACTATTAGGCTAGGTGGAAAATATGGGCGAAAGATTAAAGATATTCACCTTCGTCGCCATCCTCGGCTTCATTGCGGGAGTCATAGCTGAACTAACGATTGAATATGTGATACCTTGGCTTGCGGCTGTACTGCCAGTCATCTTCAGCGTAAGATATGTCCTCGCAGGACTTGCAGGCGCCTTCCTAACACTCATAATAGTAAGCATATGGGCATACGTAACGGGACCAAGGGAAACATAGCCTTCTCTCAAGCTCTCGTTCACCTTTTTACTTCCTTCAACGAATTGTTAGTTGAGTATATAAAGGTGGATTTTGGACTCAGGAGCGGAAAAAGCAATCATCAGTTCAGCGTACCTCGATCTCTTCATCGTCCAAAATATAGAATGCTTAACCGAAATTATTTATGTTTTGCAAACTACTGCAAGGGTGAATGGTGGAGAGATAATCTTTGGGTGAGAACCGCGTCAAGAATTATCGTTTGAGGCTTGAGAACGCTTCGAGCTATGGCGAAATTTGGGAGGTTGTTAAGGACACTGTTGCCTCTGCTTTGAACCAGAGGAGGGCTGGGATGATGCTTTTCCTCGACGATTTGCCCATACAGTTGGGCGCCTACCACCCCATTGGAACAAACAACATTATTTTGAACCGCATCCTTGTCAAGGCTGTTGAAGCCTCCACAAATTCGAAGCGTGTTGTTAACGCTTTAATCTATAATTTGCTTCTCCATGAGTATCTCCATGCTTTGGGGCATGTTTCCGAATTGAAGGTTAAGCAGCTGGTTTATTATGTGGCAAGGGAATGCTTCGGCGAAGAGCACATAGCCACAGCCATAGCTAAAAATAGCCCCTGGGCTTTACTTAAGAGCATACCCTTAAACAAGGCTTTTCACGCTAAGCGGGTCATGGAAATAGTTAAGGACTTTGAGAAGACAGACCAGAAATACATAGTTTAAGGCGGTCAAAAGCATGTGCGGCATATTCGGCTACGTATTGAAAAAGCCCATAAGAGTGGCACACGCCCTAAAGGTTCTTCAAAAGCTTGAAAAGCATCAATACCCAAACGAGCCCAAGCCAGTTGGAGGCTACGGCGCCGGAATAGCCGTTCTCACAAGTTCTGGAAATGTCTTACTTGAAAAAGTTGGAAAAGTTGATGGTTCACCAGCAGGACATCTGGCTAAAACTTGCAGGTTAGACGCTGCATCCGTCTTAATTGGGCATGTACGGTTGCCAAGCCCATGGTTTATGAAAACCGCCCACTTTAAGGAGACAGCCCAACCATACGTTGCAAGATGCTTTTCAGGCTTGACGGTGGTTTCAGCCCACAACGGCAACGTTACAAACTATAAGGTTATTAGGGAAAGGCTTGGCAGAAAGCACTTTTTCGAGTCTGAAAGGGCTGAGCTTATAGATTCTGAGGTTATACCACACCTTTTTGAGGAACTTTTAATCAAGGAAGGCAGCTACGAAAATGCTTTAGACACCCTTTTCTCAGTCATCGAGGGACCAAACACTGCAAGCCTTCTACAAATAGAGAGGGGTGAGCTGATCCTCCATTTCCTTTATAAAGGAAAAACACGAGGATTAACCATCTGGAAAAGCCCAAAAGGTGAAGTTATATTCTGCTCAAGAAAAGAGCCGCTGATTGAAGAGTTAGGCTTTATACTTAATGAAGGAAATTTTACTGAACAAGTGTCAATTGCCTACGGCGAGGAAAGAAGCTTTAAAACGACTTTAAAGTTCACATTTTAACCCGGAACTTAAGTTTTCTCCACATTTAAAAGTAAAATCCAATTTTGAACACGGGACGTTCTGATGACATGGAAAACCGTTTAAAAACCTTCGCTTAAAATCCTAAACGGTGCAAAAGTTTGGCTGAAGATCTTTCCAAGCGGCATGGGCTTAAACCCACTTTGGGCTTGTGGGATGCCACAGCCATAAGTATAGGCGCTATAGTGGGCGCAGGCATATACGTTGTGACTGGCATTGCCGCTGGTTTTGCCGGTTCAGCCTTAATTGTTTCTATGCTTTTGGCTGCGGCCATATCCATGCTTACGGCTATGAGCTTTGCCGAATTAACCGCTTGGAAGCCCATAGAGGGAAGCATTTACGAGTATGCCTATCAGCTGATTTCGCCTTTTGCCGGCTTCTTAACTGGTTGGATGTGGGTTATCTCCAACACCTTTGCCGGCGCTGCCGTCTCCCTTGGATTTGCAAGCTATTTATGCGCCCTTTTCCCAGTATTGCCGCCAAATGTTGTGGCGGCTGTCTTCTGCTTTCTCTTTACGGCGCTTAACTTTTTGGGAATACGCCAGTCCGCCCTCCTAAACAATGTGCTTGTGGCGGCTAAACTTTCAATTTTGGGATTCTTTACGATTTACGGGTTCTTCCACATTAACCCTTCAAATTTCGCCTCCTTCAACCCTTTTCAGGTTGGGGTTTTGTCCGGTGCGTTCTACATTTTCTTTGCCTATGGAGGATTCGCAAGGGTTGCCGTGGTGGCGGAGGAGGTTAAGGACGCCAAGAGAAATGTGCCTAGGGCTATAACGCTTTCATTGGCAATATCAACAGCAGTTTACATTTTAGTGGGTTTTGTGGCTGTTGGGCTCGTGGATGCCTCAAGGCTTGCCGGTTCAAACTCGCCGCTTGCAGAAGCTATAAGCGCCACTGGAAACAGCCTTGCGGTCTATGTGATTTCGGCTGGCGGGCTGATTGCAACAGCAAGCGTTCTGTTAACAGCCATTTTGGGGGTTTCGCGCATGGCATACGCCATGGCGCGCAGAAAAGATTTACCTCAAGCCCTAAGCAGGCTCCATTCAAAATATAACACGCCGTATTTAGCCATATGGATTGTTGGCACAGCCATGATAATGCTTGTTCTTTTCGTGGATATAACAAGGGTTGTAGCCATAAGCAACTTCGCACTGCTCTTCTATTATGCCCTAGCCAACGTTTCAGCCTTAAGGTTAAAGGCAAATAGCAAAATTTATCCGAAAATTGTGCCGCTTTTTGGGGCAGTTTCATGCATAACCCTCTTAATTTTCACACTTTTCGTTTTGCCCCAAGCATGGATTGTGGGCGTTGCAACACTGGTTGCCGGCGTGGTCTATTACTGGCTTAAAAGTTTTAAAGTGTGGCTGTTCACGAAAACCATGGATTTGGAAAAACCTTAACAGCTTTCACCATTTCCCGTCCATATCCGCCAACATATGCCTTCACAATTTCTTTAAGGGCATTCGGCTTCAACAAAACGCCACCGTTAATCGCGATTATCAGTTGTCCAAAAGCCCTATCAACCGCCATCCTAACCGCTTCAGCCCTTCCCAGAGGAGCACAGCTTTTAATGACTCTGCCTTTGATGTTTGGCCACCGCCTCCGCCACTTTTTGATTGTTGCCCATGCAATTTCATATGTATAGTCGCTGCTTCCATCATCCACAACCATAATTTCACAGAAGTTTGGATATTCCGCCGCGCTTTTGAAAAGGCTTGTTAAAAATTCCGAAACGCGCCTCTCTGCGTTATAGACTGGAACGATTATGGAGATGGATGGATAATGTAGCCTTTTGTACGGCGCACCCTTCCCGCATGGTTTCCTTTGCATTAGAATTGCCCGGCCCTCTCCTTTCTCAGACTATACCTAGCCATTTTCAAGATAAAGCATGTATTCCCCGGATGAAAATATGTCGAAAAATATAGTCTAAAACGGCGGATTGCCAAATTGTATTAAAGGTTAAGAAGACATAAATATTGGGCGATTAACGTTTCTGATTCCGAGGAAAAGTTATGGAAGAAGACCTATCGCGTTACTACGCCCTCCTAAAAGACCCAGCGAGGCGGAAAATAATTGAAATTTTGGGCGACCAAGACAAAATCGGGTTTAAGGAGCTCCACGAAACTTTAGGCTTAGGCGTCGGCACCGTTTACTATCACCTTGACATGCTTTCGGATTTTCTTGAACAGGACAAGCAGCGCAAGTATAGGCTTAACGAGAGGGGAAAAATGCTCTACAGAATCCTGAAGGAGGGAAGCGTTCCAGCAAGCCTCGGGATAAGCGAAACCTTCAGCCACCGCGCCGTCAAGTGGTTTTTCCTCTCACCTCTCTTCGCCAAAACAATTAAGCCTTTGAGGCTTCTGCCCTTTTCCTTGGCAATCCTAGTTTTGGGGGCTTATGGCTCAGCCATTGCAAGGCTTGAACCAGCCCTATTCTTCTATTTTGAGTACTCCACACGCAGCCCAACAAGCATTATGACACTTTTCATATTCAACTGGGTTGGGCTGTTCCTACTCACAGAAGCCCTAGCTTTCGCGTTTTTCAAGCGGGCTGGAAACGAGCTTCAACTCTTCACATGCACCGGGCTGGCAGCCCTTCCACTGGCAATTTTCCCATACATATACATGGCTTTGCCAACAGCCCTTGAATGGCTAAACCTATACCATGTGGAAATCGAAATGATAAGACAAGCCATATTAGTAGTTATGCAGATCTGGAGCCTGCTGCTGGTTTCAGCCGCCACATGCTATGGAAAAGGCTTAAGGCTTGACAAAGGCATAATTTTGGGCTTAACAGCCATGTACCTAAACATAGCCATCCTCTTCATACAAGGACGTTTCAAGTAAGAGTTCGAGGTTTCTAGAACTTTTATCCTGATAAGTTCGGGTTTTTTGGAAGCGGTTTTCTTAATAGGCCGTTTTGCATAGTCTTTTTCGGTGAAAAAGCATGAAAAACATGAGAAAAACAATATTGGCTTTAAGTTTGGCTTTACTATTGGCGGCACCAGCCCTTGCAGTTCTAAGCCCAACAGCCAAAGCAGACGACTCGGTGGAAAACGTTCAAAGCCTACCTGTTGAGGAGGGACCGTGGAACATCGTATGGTATAAATTTGAAACCCCATTGATAACGCTGATCTTTCCGGCGAAGGGCACAAAGCCCATGTTCCTATGGTGGTACACAAACGACAACAGCACAATATATGTGGTGAAGTTTCAAGGGGTTATTGAGTACTTGGCGATCGACAAGCCTTATTATAGGCGAAGATTACACGCAGACAACGCTACAATAAACGCAACATTATGGGGTAGCTATATTGAACCAAAACTGTCTCAGAAACGTTTGCAATATGGTTGGAACTGGTATTGGAGTAAAGTTGAACAGTTCAGGGAACTTTTGCAAGGTTTGCATAGGGCTTATTTGCCTTTCAGCGCCTGCAACTGGACCCTAACTGGACCAGAATATGTTGAGGGCAAAGGTTATTGGTCTTTTAACTTTACGCTGACAGAAGTGCATGGTCATCCGAGACTGGAATTTGCTGAAAATAATATTGAAATAAGGTGTAGATTCTACAATGAAACAAAAACAGAGACACCAGATGAAGACTATCCAGACTACAATTATACTGTTGTTGCTGGACAGCTCAAATTTGACTTTGTCGTGAAAAATTGGCAGTGGAACATTGATAGTATTAACGCTTTTCTTGGAATGCACGGCATGGAGGAAATACCGACTGATAGGACGGGGCTAGCCCTATGGATTAACATGGCTTCCATACAACTTGAAGATTTGTTATGCGCAAAGAACGAAGTTCAATATGAGGCAGAACATCGTGTTGAGGCAGAGGGAATGTTCAGAGTTGAAAGTAGGTCTCGAATGCGGGAAGTCGCGATAAACGGAGAACTCTATGACGCGAGCAGAGATGAAACTAGCCAAGATGAGAAACCAGTGCAAGCAACACTTCAGCTTAGGGAACGCTTCAGGGAGCGTATAAGGGTGCATTTTGCTATTGGGGCAAAAGATGTGCCTGTTGGCTTCCTAGAGTTTGTTCCATGGGCAAGACTGCTCAACGAGACTGGAGACACCGTTGAGTATTTGAACGTCACCGCCTCTTATATTGCTGCTGGCGGCCACTTAAGGCTGTTCATTTGCTACCCATATTTTGGCAACTATACATTGGAGCATGACCCAACAATAGGCTTGACTTCGGCTCCGCTGATTCCAGAGCTGATAAATCAAAAGCTTCTGCTGGTCTTGATTGGTGCCACCGCTGTCATTGTGGTGCTTGTTGCCGCTATAAAAGTGCGAAAGAAGCCCATAAATATCTTAGCCGTTAAATAGAATCCCCTTCTTTTTCTTTTTTTAGTATATTGGTTTTGGGAGTAAAAGTTTATATTATGTATTGCTACGTAATATTTGGGATTCAGATGCGCAAAAGAGGAGAAAACGACGAAATCCGCTGGCAAGTGGTAAAAGCCATGTTGGACGAGTTTCCAACATTAAGGGAGAAGGTTAAAGTTTACATAGAAGAGCAAAAAAGAAAGCAAAAGGCCTAAAAGCTTTAAATATGGTTTCTTTTCAAAAGGTGTGGTGGTGGAACCTTAACGTTATTTTTGCCGTTCTCATTTTCAGATTTAAGAAGCCCTGTTAACTCGCGGTAGCGTTGGAGAAAGTCTAAACCTTTAGGCGTTGCCTTGTAAATCTCCTTATCCCTCTCAACAATTTTGTCAATAAGGTTAACTTTTAGCATGAACTCCAAATAATCATTAAGCTGCGTGAAACTCAAGTTAGCCCTATACATAATCTGGGTTTTTAAAACGCCGTCTTTGGCTATGTCTAAAATCTCGGCAATTATGTATAGCTTGTCTCTCCTTTTCTGGGATGGGTTAGAGCCCCAAACATTCATTTCCACAATTTTCCTCTTCCACAAGCCCTTTCTACGATAAGAAGAGGGTGGGCAGAGTGTTTTAAGCGGTGTTTCCCAAGAACCACTATTACAAGTATCGAAATATTCTCTAGAACAAACTTCTATAGGGAAAACCTTTAATCCTCAACGTGGAGAACAATGCCTTAAAGGGCGGATGGAAATGCTGATCGGGTTAATGGCTGATACTCATGACAACTTGCCCATGGTAGAAAAAGCCGTAAAAAGGCTTAATGAAGAAAAAGTTGAGATGGTTCTTCACGCCGGGGATTACGTTGCGCCTTTTGTAATACCAAAATTTAGGGATTTGAAGGCTAGGCTGATAGGCGTTTTTGGCAACAATGATGGAGACAGAGAACTCTTAAAGAAGAGGTTTAGCGAAAATGCAAACTTGGAAATACGCGGAAACTTTGCAGAAATAAATGTTGGAAAAGTAAGAATTGCTTTGCTTCATGGGAGCGAGGAAGAACTTTTGAAATCCCTAATCAAGGGTGGAGGTTTCGACATAGTGGTTCATGGGCACGCTCACAAGGCGAAAATCTACAGAAGCGGCAAAACACTGGTGGTGAATCCTGGCGAGGTTTGCGGCTACTTAAGTGGAAGACCAACAGTCGCGCTGCTTGATGTGGAAAAACTTGAAGCGAAAATAGTTGATATATGAGTGTGCGAAAAAGTGAAACGCTAATATAACAGTCAGTGTTATCTAATATCATGGTTGTAATTTATGGCAATGGTCAAAGTTCGAAGGGTTGGAGGTTCCCTTGTAGTTACGCTGCCTAAAGAACTTGTCGAAGCTGAGGGCATAAAGGAAGGCGAGATAATTCAAATATTTGTTAAAAAACCGAGAAGAAGCTGGTTTGGTGTTGCTAAAGGGGTCGGGCCCTTCACTGTTAAAGATGAGTTGAAAGCTCATGAATAATTCTTACATTGTTGACGCTTATGCTTGGATAGAGTATTTAGATGGAAGCGTTAGAGGCGCGGTTGTCCGTGACATAGTTGAGGATGTCAACAACAAAATATACACTTGTGCCGTGACGGTGGCGGAGGTGATAAGCAAATTCGTTAGAAAAGGGTACAATCCAGAAGTTGCTTTTGAAGCTATTACAACCAACTCAATAGTGATAAATGTAGACGAGAAACTTTCAAGGGCAGCTGGTGAGATACATGCGAAGGTGAAAAAGCGGGTTAAGGACTTTGGACTTGCAGACGCCTATGTTTTGGCATGTGCCCTAAAATATAAAATTAAGGTGCTCACTGGAGACCCGCATTTCAAAGGCATTCCGGAAGCTGTCATGATTTAGCTTCAGCCTTGTTGTATGGCTGTCTTCTTTGATTAGCCATTTTGAAAAGTTCTACTAACTCTTGGTCTGTTGCTCCGTTTCGCATGGGCGTTATAACGTCCACTGTGTTGTCGTTTCTCATTAGGCATGGTTTAAGTTTTCCGTCGCTTGTTAGGCGTAGGCGGGTGCAGTGCCAGCAGAAATCCGTGTTCTCTATTGGGTGGACAACCTCAACCTTTACGTCTGGCAAATGGTATACGCGGCGGTTTTGCATGTATTTTCTAGCTTCAATTTTTACGGCTTTCTGCCTCAGCATCTCCTCATACTCGTCTAAAGGCCTGTGATATGTGGCGTAGTATTCGCTGCTTATGTTTATGGGTTCAAGCTCAATAAGCTGCAGAACTGCGCCAACTTCCCTCGCAAAATCAATCATTTCCGGAACATGGGAATCGTTAACGCCTCTTAAAACAAGCATGTTTAGCTTCACTGGGTTAAGCCCAGCCTCAACAGCCGCCCTAACGCCGCCTAAAACATTTTCTAGTTTTCCGCCAGTCAGTTTGCAGTATGTTTCGCCGTCCACTGTTGGCAAGTTTATGTTTACACGTTTTAAACCGTTAGCCTTAAGCTCTTTTGCTATGGGTTCGAGCAGTGTCCCATTGGTTGTCATCGAGAGCTCCTCCAGTCCCTGTATGGAGGCTAAACCTTTAACTATCTGTATTATGTCCTTTCGGAGAAGCGGCTCTCCGCCGGTGAGCTTAATCCTTGAAATGCCTAGGTTGACAGCTATCCTTGCAATGTGTACAATCTCTTCGGCTGTCATTTCGGTTGTGTTTTCTGCGGTTTTGTCTTCGCCTTCGGCATGGCAGAAGCTGCAGTGTAAATTGCAAGGTTTTGTGAGGGCTATTCTAAGGTTTAGTAGCGGACGCCCATAGCTGTCAACCAGCACCATCGTTATTCCCGCATATTCAGTTCGAAACTGCTATATAAAATTTAGTGGAGGATTGCACCAAAGAACGTCGAGGCAGACGTACTAAAAGATTAATTTAAAGATTGAATTATTGACGACGAAGAAGAAAGGAGTACTCAGCGTTGTTTTAATTGATTGCTGCTAAAATAAGCTGGAAAATGTACCAAATAAAAAGCAAACTAAATAGGCTAACGAGCGAAAAATAAAAAAATTAGCTGAACAATAAAACACCATTATCCTATTATTTTTCTAGTAACCGAGGAAACAGTATCTTAAGTATCACCTTTCTTCCCCTTTTTTATCTAAATATTCTCTAGATTCTTTTGTTTCAATTGATATCATCAGCATTTAACTTCTTTTCTATGTCTTTCCTAAAACTTTAAACTCGAGGCTTTTCTAATTAATCTGCATTGGGAACGCACACGCGTCCTACTCTAAAATTTTGCGCGCGCTACTGTAGTTTACCTTTAGGGACGCTATTTTAAATTTGGAAAACTTTATGAAATAATCTTTAAAAAAGTAAGTTTAGGTGTAGAAATGAAATACATCACTATAGGTAAAAAGGTTATCCCACTTTGGGTGCTTTTAATCGTTATTATCATGATTGGAGTGGTTGTAGGAGTAATAATTTTGTTATTTCCAAAGCAGCCGTATCCTAATATAACAATTTACTATGGCGTAAAACAAGCACATATCACAGATGAATACTGCCTTAGTTTTCTAGAGCCAGGCAACATGTTTCTTGAGGTAAATGTGACAATAAAGAACAACGGCTACAGCAGCTTCAACACCATGCCACAAAACTTTTACTTGATTGCAGACCAATTTAAGCGCCATGTCGATGTAACAACATTCTATCTGGGTAAATGGAAAACAGTTGAACTTCTTGATGGTGAAACGTTTAACGGTATTTTAATCTTTCAAGTTTCACAGTCGGCTACCAGGTTTACTTTAATTTACGAAAACCCCTCAGCAGTATACGACATTGTTTGGATTAAAAAGTAAGAATAATAAGACGCGCTCGCTCAAGTGGTGAACATTAACACGCTCACTTTCACCAACAAAAATAATTTTCACCAATAATTTCACCAAAAACCCGCCAAAACCTCATCCTTCACCTCCCAACCCTTCCATAAACCTCAAAAGTTACGCTAAACATAAAAACCCAAACCGAAATAGACCCCTACTCACGCGCGTGCTTAACGATGTGTGCCGCTTCCGGTAATATAAGCTTTTCAAGGCAAAGCCTAACAGCGTCCATGGAACCCGGGATACAAAAGAAAACCTTGCCCTTCGCAACGCCGGCAACAGCCCTTGAGAGGACCGCGGCTGAACCGATTTCAGCATAGCTTAGGAAACGGAAAATTTCCCCAAACCCGGGCAAAACCTTCTCAAAAAAAGGCGAGACAGTCTCGATTGTTATGTCTGAAGGCGCTATGCCTGTTCCTCCACAATAGATGACGGCGTCCACGTTAGAGTTTAGTGCTTGTCTTACGCTCTCTTTAATGAATTGCTTGTCGTCTGGGATAAGTTTTCGAAAAGCCACACTGTGTCCAGCGCCCTTCACCAGTTGTTCAATCAAGTCGCCGGATTCATCCTTGACTTTCTCGCCCTTTTTCAGCATACCATAACGGGATGTGCTGACGACAACTATTCCAAAGCTAAGCTTTTTGGAAGCTTCAGCCTTATGCCTCAGTGTGCTTTCGCTCATTTTGGCTTTTCTTCCTTAACCTTTTTTACAACGCGAATTTCCTCAATAGTTGTGAAGGGATATTGCCCATCAGCATCTTTCTCGTATTGTTTTACCATGTCCCATATTGTTAGGAGGCTTATGGCTGTCGCCACCAAAGCTTCCATCTCAACGCCTGTTTGAGCTTCAGTCTTCACAGTAGAAGAAACCCTAATTGTTGATTTATCTACGATTCCAATGTCAACTTTCACATTTGTTAAAGGCAGCGGGTGACAGAAGGGTATGAGGATGCTTGTTTCCTTTGCCGCCAATGTTCCGGCAATCTTAGCCGTGTAAAATGGGTCGCCCTTCTCAACCTTTCCACTTTTTATTAGGTTTATTGTTTCAGGTTTTAGCTTGATCTTTCCGGTGGCTGTTGCCTCGCGATAAACTTTCGGTTTTCCAGTTATGTCAACCATCGCCACGCCGAATCACTGCTCCCACTTTGAGGTTTAGGAAGCCTTCCTAATTATTTAATGGTTCTGAAAAGATAAGCCGCTCTATTCAGTTTTACCCCAGTTTTCAATCAGACTTTGTAAAGCCCTAGCCTTTGTGGAATTTACGTTAAATCGGTATAGGTGGATTCTTCCAAACATTTTATGCTGAAGAATTCCCTCGTCTTCGAGGATTTTCAGATGCCTCATTGTTGTTTTGTGGTTTGCGCCTATTCTTCTGGCTATCTCTGAAACGTTCAGCTCACCCATTTGGTTTAGGATTTTCAAAATTTTTATGCGAAGCTTGTTTCCAAGAACTTCTTCCATTTGCATGTCGTGTGGAGTTTGGCGGCATCCCGTATTTAAGTTTGGTCTTGATACATGTTATCAACGACTTTAATCCATCTTGTCGCCAGAATCTGGTCGAAGTCCTCGCTTTTTGGGTCTAGGTCTGAAGCCACTAGGTGCCAGTGGTCGTTTATTGTGGCGAAGGTGCTGTCCAAAATCACGAATTTTGGCGTGTATTTGAAGACCTCATGTCCTATTTGGGATATTATGTTTAGGGCGCGTTCATAAGCCTTGTAGGGTATGGTGTGCTGATGCCTCTTGTAAATTATCATGATTCTTTCCCTATGCCCCTTAAGGTTCTTTGTTCGCAGAACAATGAAGGAGTCGTTTTCATAGAAGACTTTCTCTTTTTGAAGGTCTAGCTCGCATAGGGGACAGTTAGCCGTCATCGCGTACACCGTCCAGCGTCAAAATAATAAATGCACAAAAGGAGCATATGTATTTATTGCATCACTCGCCCTTTGGTTTCTCTTCCCAAAAGCGTGGTTAACTCTTTTTCCAGTTCTTGCGCTGGGATTCCCGGCAGACATATAAGCGTTGTTCTTCCCCTCTGACCAGCAGACGAAACACTCTTTTTGATTATCCCTAGGGCTGAAAGCATTTGCAGGTATTTCCAAAGTTGCGTGTGGGTGTGGGGTTGCACGTCAAACTCTTCGCAGACAACAGCATACGCCCGCTCCACCTCTGTCAGGGAGGCATAAGCCCGGTCACTGTTTTCTTTAAAGAAACGCGCCACGCCCAATAGGAAAAGTTTCTCATGCAAGCTTAAAGTGGCTAGGTCGCTTTTCCTAGCCATTGCGTATATGCTTGACATGGCTTTTCTGACGCATTCCGGCGTTACAGTGCCCAAATCTTCAGCATCAGCGTATTTTCCAGCTCTCCATAAGAGTTCTATGGCGAAGCGGGCATTTCCGCCTTCAGAGTGGGCCAGCTCAGCGATGAGGCTTACAGTTTCTTCCTGGACAGTTGAAGGCTTAAAGGCGAGCTCAACTCTATCGCTTATAATGTCCATGAGTTGTTCTTGGCTGTAGGGTTGAAGGCGTATTATGTTGGACTGTAGCGTGCTTCTAGTGCTTGGGTCAAGCCCTTCAATAGCCTTTAAGCTTTTTAATATGCATATGAGGGAAACTCTTTGGGGTTTGCCAAGTCTTGCCTCTTGTAGGCGGGTAAGCTTGTAAACTGGTTCCGTCCCTTCCATCTCAACTAGGCTTTCAAACTCGTCAAGGGTTAAAATGGCGTAAGCGTTCTGCTCATCCAAAACTTGTAGGAAAATGTTTAGAAGCTCCTCCGCCGAAAAGCCACGTTTTGGAAAGGTTGGGTGGAAAAATGAAACTGCGTGATGAAGTATGAGGAATAGGCTTCCACGGTACTGGCGGCAGTTCACATGAACATAATTAAGGTTTATTCCCTTCTGCCTAGCTTGTTGGGTTATGTCTGCGCCAAACCTTTGGGAAAGGGCTGTTTTCCCAGTTCCAACATCCCCAACAATTAGGACTCTTTGAGCCATCTTTTCAGGGGCGGTCAATGCGAAGCTGAAAAATTCCTTGAGGAGTCGCATTTCAGCCTCTCTATGAGGGAGTCTGCTTGGAACATAGTTTATGTCAAGCTTCGCCTCGTCCCTAAACACGCTTCTGTAGGCTGTCAACCTCTAAACCTAGAAAGAGATATGCCTAAACCTCTGTTATCTTTTTCCCTTCAAAATTTGCTTGGGCTTTTTGAAACACAAAACTTTTAAGCTGATTTTCGTATTTTACAGCGAACAGTGAAATGATTCCAAAATACTTCTTCCTAACAAAGGGCGTTGGGAAACATAAGGAGCAACTTCAATCCTTCGAGTTGGCGCTGCGGAACGCTGGCATACAACACTGTAACATAGTGAATGTTTCAAGCATAATACCGCCCGGCTGCAAGCTCATCCCAAAAGAGAAAGGACTAAAAATGCTTAGACCTGGCGAAATAACCTTTGTCGTTTTAGCTAGAAACCAGACTAACGAGCCCCATAGGCTCATTGCCGCCTCAATAGGTGTGGCAATCCCATCAGGCAAGAATAATTATGGCTATTTGTCAGAGCACCACTCCTTTGGGCAGACAGACGAGGCGGCTGGAGACTATGCTGAGGATTTGGCTGCAACCATGCTGGCAACCACTATGGGGATTCCCTTCGACCCCCAAACGGCTTGGGATGAGCGAAAACAACAGTTCAGGGCAAGCGGGCTAATAATAAAAACTACAAATATAACGCAATCAGCCACCGGCGACAAGAACGGCTTATGGACAACCGTCATTGCAGCGGCAGTCTTCGTTCCGGGAAGACGAACTTAGCCATCTAAAAACATGCTCTCTTTTCTCTGCTTTCATCTAAAAGGATATTAGGCTATAGCATCTAAAACCAGCATTGCTGGTGAAATGGCTTGCCCCTAAAACTTAAAACTCCACTAATTCTGGTTAACTTCAAAACTTATTTAGAGGCAACCGGTGAGAAGGCTGTTGAACTTGCAAAGAAAGCCGAAAAGGCGAGCCGTGAAACTGGTGTTCAGATAAGTGTGGCTCCACAGTTTACGGACATTGCTGCTGTTGCAAAAGCCGTGGAAATTCCAGTTTTCGCCCAGCACATTGACCCAATAGAGCCTGGAAGCTACACTGGTCATGTTTCGGCGGAAGCCATAAAAGAAGCTGGAGCCGTTGGAACAATTATTAATCATTCTGAGAGGCAGCTTAGGCTTTTTGAAATTGATGCCGCCATAAAAATAGCTCGGAATAAAGGGCTTGTTTCTGTTGTTTGCGCCAACAACCAGAACATAAGTGGGGCTGTTGCAGCCCTAAATCCCGACGTGGTGGCCGTTGAGCCCCCAGAGCTCATAGGAACGGGCATACCAGTTTCGAAGGCTGAACCCGAAATTGTTAGGGCTACTGTTGAGCTGGTGCGGAAGATAAACCCGAAAGTTGTGATTTTGTGTGGTGCCGGCATAAGCCACGGTGATGATGTAGCAGCAGCCTTAAAGCTTGGAACCCAAGGCGTGCTGGTGGCAAGCGCTGTTGTGAAGGCAAAAGACCAATATAGGATTTTGCTGGAATTTGCTGAAAAGGCAAGGGTTTAGGAGAACAGCCCCTTGAAGGTTGAAGCCGAATGCGCAGCATGCATAATCAGCAGAGGAGCAGCTGAAATCAAAGAGGCAACAACTAATCCGGCTCTGCGGTTCAGAGCCATGATAGAGTTACTTTACATGCTAAGCAAGGAGTTTAAGCCATCTGCTGTTCCAGCGGATTTAGGCACGAAAAGGGACCGCATAATAAAAAGGGTTACTGGAAACAGCGACCCATATAAGCGAAGCAAACGTATATGCAACGAGAACGCTTTAAAACTTTTACCCTACGCGAGAAAGCTTGTTGAAGAGGGCTATACACAGCAGGACAGATTTAAGAGGGCTTGCCTCTGCGCCATGGTGGGCAACACCATGGAGTTTGACATTCCAGGGCACAAGTTTACGTTTAGGGGCTTAAGAAAAAGTCTAAGGGATGCGGGGAAAGACCTCGTTATCGACGATATTGGCAGAATCTACGAAGTGGCAAAAAACTCCAGAACTGTGCTCTATTTGACAGATAATGCTGGCGAAATTGTTTTTGACACACTCGTTGTTGAACAGCTTAAGAACATGGGATTAACGGTTATTGTGGCTGTTAAGGGCGGACCAGTTATAAACGATGCAACTTTGGAGGATGCGGAAATCTCCGGCATGACCAAAATTGCGGACAAAGTTATAACAACCGGGACGGATGCTGTTGGCTTAGCCTTAAAAGAGGTTTCGGCCGAATTTATGAGCGTTTACGAGTCTGTGGATATGGTTTTTGCTAAGGGTATGGGGTATGCTGAAACACTGACGGAGTATAATTTGAAAAAACCTCATGCGCTGCTTTTTAGGTCGAAGTGTGAGCCGGTGGCAAACTTTTTTGCCGTGCCTAGAGAAAAGAATGTTGCGAAGTTGATGCCGTAAATGGAGAAGTTTACGCCATTTATACGCGTGAACGGAAAAGCCCTCTTAAACGTTGAGAATTCACTGCAAAAAGAGTGGGTTATAACAAATGGTTTGGGAGGCTATGCCTCTTCAACTGTTTTAGGCATAAACACTAGGAAGTATCATGGAATTCTCGTGGCGGCTTTTAATCCGCCGAGAAATCGAAGGGTTTGTGTGGCTAAAATTGACGAGGAGCTTAGGATTGGTAATGCCTTCTATCCAGCCTTTGCCAACGAGTTTCAAGGTGGAATATATCCAAAAGGACACGAGTCTCTCCAAGAATTCTATTTATCGCCATTTCCAAAATATGTTTACAATGTGCAGAATGTTAGGTTTTCAAAAACCCTTTTCATGCCATATGGAAAGAACGCCACCATAACCGCATACGAATTCTTTAACGCTGGCGAAGTGGACGCTGAAGTTCGAATTTTTCCGCTGATAACTTGTAGGCACTTCCACTCGATTGTAGATAGGTGGCATGACCCGCTGAAATTTTCCCAAAAAACATACGGCAGAAGAGTCAAAATTAACGTTGAAAAGCCCCAAGCCACAATAATTCTAGAAGCAACATATGGAACGTACACCCAAGCTGAAAAATGGGTTGAGAGGGTTTATTTCCGCGAGGAGCACCAGCGCGGGGAAGGCTATCTCGACGACTGGCACCAGCCGGGCTTCTTTGAAATAAAAGTTGGAAGGAAATCCTCTGAAAAATTTGCGTTGACGGTTGTTGCTGGCGAAGACGAGCACAGCGTGGAGAAATTGGCGGATGAAATGCCAGCAACAATTTATGATGTTGAATGCGAACGCCGAGGGCATTTGCTCGAAAAGTTTTACGAGGAACATAGGGGTGTTGAACCAAAAGACTGGCTTAACTGGATTATTTGCGCAACAGACATGTTTATTGTCGGAGGCTTTGAAAAAGCTTGGAGGTCTGTTGTTGCTGGTTATCATTGGTTTGAGGACTGGGGCAGAGACACCTTCATAGCCTTGCCCGGGCTCATGCTTGTCACCGGAAGATTTGAAGATGCAAAACAAACTTTTCTAACATTTAACCAATACTTCTTAAACGGTTTAATTCCAAACTTTATCTCAGATGTTGACGCAAAACCAGTTTACAATGCTGCAGACGCCACGTTATGGTTTGTTAACGCCATCCTCCAATATTTGAAGTACACTGGAGACTTTGAATTCGTCCAGAAAAACCTATGGGAAAACATGAAGGCGATTGTTGAAAACTTTGAGAAGGGAAAAAGCCCAAAAATCCGCGTCGACGATGATGGACTTATTCTTCATGGACCACAGTTAACATGGATGGACACAGCTGTAAACGGGCAGCCAGTAACCCCAAGGGCTGGAAAGGCTGTTGAGGTTCAAGCTTTATGGTATAATGCTCTCAAAACGCTGGAGATTTTGGCTAGGAAGTTTAGAGAGCCGAGCAATGCTGAAAAATTTGCACGGCTGGCAGAAAAAGCCAAAGAAAGCTTCAATGCAAAGTTTTGGAATTCTGAAAAGGGCTGTTTGTTCGATGTTGTTGATGAAAAAGGCTTTGGCGACGCGTCTATTAGGCCTAACCAGATTATTGCCGTAGCCTTAGATTTCACTATGCTTGACAAAGCAAAAAGCAGCAGAGTT
>Ga0078972_1005181_pt1 | contig 33738 bp, 30 predicted proteins | sample YelNatPaOPGAMG01_FD_67568 | JGI IMG/M metagenome (GOLD analysis project Ga0078972, IMG submission 67568) | Hot spring thermophilic microbial communities from Obsidian Pool, Yellowstone National Park, USA - OP-RAMG-01 (SPADES assembly) (version 2) | ecosystem: Environmental > Aquatic > Thermal... | reverse complement strand
GGGAGGATGTGATGTTTGCGATCAACATCCCGCAGGAGGCGGTAACGATACCGGAGACGGTGGACGGGATACGGGCGTGCATGGAGATGCAGCGGGATCGGTTGGAGGCGGTGGGGCTGACCAACCGCTACCTGGGGCTTGTGCCGCGGCCGTAGCGCCATCTTCGCTGGGGAGGGTTGACCATGGAAGCGGGCATTCTGACGCTGGACGATTTCCGATTCGCGGGCAAGACGGTCATCCTGCGGGTTGACATCAACTCGCCGATAGACCCGCAGACCAAGCGCATCAGCAACGACAATCGCATACGCAAGAGCGTGCCCACCATTCGCGAACTGGCCGACGCGGGCGCGCGCATCGTGATGCTGGCCCATCAGGGCGACACCGAGGACTATCACAACCTCATTTCGCTGGAAGAACATGCCGAGCGGCTGACCGCGCTCCTGGGCAGGCCGGTGGGCTTCATGGACGACATCGTGGGGCCGGCGGCGTTGGAGCGGGTCAAGGGCCTGCGCGATGGCGAAATCGTGCTCCTGAACAACGTGCGCTACCTGACCGAAGAGGTGTCCACGTTCGTGAACTTCGTGAAACTCACGCCGGCGCAACTGGCGCAGACGTGGCTGGTGCGGAAACTGGCGCCGCTGGCCGACTACTACGTGTGCGAGGCGTTCGCGGCGGCGCACCGCTATTCGCCGTCGCTGGTGGGATTCGCAGAGGTGTTGCCGGCGGCCGGTGGGCGGCTGTTCATAGAGGAATTCGGCGCATTGGCGCGGGTCAAAGAGACGCCCAAGCACCCGTCCGTGTACGTGCTGGGCGGCGCTCGCATCGCCGACGCATTCAGTATGATGAAGCAGGTCCTCGCGGAGGGCGCGGCGGACGTGGTGTTGACCTCCGGCCTCACCGGCGAGGTCATGACCCTGGCCAAAGGGTATCGCCTGGGCGAACCTACCGAGCGCCTGATAGAGGACAAGGGGCTGTCGCCGTTTGTCGCCGCGGCGCGGGAGTTGCTGGCGACCTTCGGCGACAGAATCCTGAGCCCCGTGGATTTTGCCGTTGACGACGGCGGGCGTAAGGAACTGGAACTGAAGGATCTGCCCACACCCCATCTGCTGGTGGACATCGGGGAGCAGACCATTGCCCAGTACACCCGCGTGATCCAGAGCGCGGCCACCATCTTTGTCAACGGGCCGGCGGGCGTGTACGAGAAGCCGGTGAGCGCCAAGGGCACCGAGCGCCTGTGGAACGCCATCGCCGATGCCCCTGGCTACTCGGTCATCGGCGGGGGCGATAGCGTTGCGGCCGGCGCCAAGTTCGGCGTGCTGGACCGGATGGGGTACGTCTGCACGTCGGGCGGGGGGATGGTGCGGTTCCTATCGGGCCAGGAGTTGCCGGTCGTTACTGCGCTGCGCCGCGCCGCCCAGCGGTATCTGGAGAAAGGCAGATGAGCGTGGTGGAGTTGCCCTTTGGCCGCGGGAGCCTGTCGGCCAGGATCCCGTCGGAAAACCTCATCGGCGTCTTCCCGCCGCGATCGGTGGGGCTGGCGGCCGTGGACGAGGGCGACCTCCTGCGGCGCGCGCTGGAGAATCCCATCGGCGCGCCCAGGCTGCGCGACTTGGCGCGGCGCGGGCAGAAGGTCGTCATCGTTACGAGCGACCTGACGCGCCCGTGCCCTTCCGACAGGCTGCTGCCGCCGGTGCTGGCCGAGTTGTCGGCCGCGGGCATCCCCGATGAGTACATTACCATCGTCCTCGGCCTGGGCCTGCACCGCCCGATGACGGAGGCCGAACTGCGGGACGCGGTGGGCGGGGCGGTGTTCGGGCGCGTGCGGGTGGTGAACCACGACGTGCGGGACATCGTTCCACTGGGCCGCACCTCGTTCGGGACGCCGGTGGAGATCTTCCGTCCGGTGGTGGACGCGGATTTTCGGGTCTGCCTGGGCAATGTGGAGTTCCACTACTTCGCGGGGTATTCGGGCGGGGCCAAGGCCATCTTCCCAGGCTGCGCGTCGGAGGCCGCGGTAACGGCGAATCACGCCATGATGGTGCGGCCCGAGGCGCAGGCGGGGCGGCTGGAAGGCAACCCCGTGCGCGCCGACCTGGAAGAAGCGGCGGCGATGGTCGGCGTGGATTTCCTGCTCAATGTCGTGGTGGACGGGGAGCACCGCATCGTGCAGGCGGTGGCGGGCGACGTGAAGGCCGCGCACCGCGTGGGGTGCGAGTGGGTGTCGCAGCGCGGCAAGGTGCCGATTCCCGCCCTGGCCGACATCGTGCTGGTGAGCGCGGGGGGCTATCCGAAGGATGTCAACCTCTACCAGGCGCAGAAGGCGCTGGACAACGCGGCCTACGCGGTGAAGCCTGGGGGTATCATCATCCTGGTGGCCGAGTGCGCCGAGGGCTGCGGGAATCGGACGTTTGAGGAGTGGATGACGAGCGGCGACACGCCTTCGGCCCTGCTGAAGCGCATCCAGGAGCGGTTTGTCCTGGGAGGGCACAAGGCCGCGGCGGTGGCGGTGGTGGCGCAGAAGGCGCAGATTTTCTTCGTCTCACCGAGCATGGCGGCCTGGCGACTGGCGGGCATGGAGCCTTACGACTCGCTGGATGCGGCGCTGGCCGAGGCTTGGAAGCGCCTGGGCCGCGACGCCACGGTGCTCGTCCTGCCCGAGGGCGGGTCGGTGCTCCCCCAGCCGCCTGCGGCGTAGGGCAGGTCGGCTGGACGCGAGGGCGTCCGCGATTGCGGAAAATGGTTCCCGAAAGACCTTGACAGATGGGGATTGTTGTTGTATACTATGGATAATCGATTATCGATAATTCCTCCGCTCCCACTCCTGTCAGGCGGCGACAGACGATGAATCCACGTCGCGCCCTGTTCTCGCCGAGGCGCGGCGAACCCAATAGCGGCTGCAGGCAATGGCGCGGCAGGGGCGGCGAGAGCCCCAGCGCCACAGAAATCCAAACAACAAGGAGGTTATGGGATGAGCGATTCTAACAAGGTGCTGGCGACGTTTTTCGGCGACAAGGATTTCCCCGTGGAGTGGGCAAGCGAGGAGGAAAAGAAACTATTCTGGTTCTACGACGACACCCATTGCCCCTATCCCATCTCCCCCATGTACTTCTCCATCGGAGGGTGGTGGGGGCCGACCTGCGAGTACATGTACCGCCGTTTCGGCGCGCCATTCGGCAAGGCCTGGATCGGCAAGAAGATCAATGGGTACGTGTACAGCGCCATCGTTCCGCGCGACCCCGAAGAGGCAGCCAAGATCGCGCCCTACTACATGATGGTCATGCCGACCTACGCGAAGGAGTTCACCAAGTGGTGGGAGGAGCGCTATCTGCCCGAGGTCAAGCGCAACTTTGAGTACCTGGACACCTTCCCGACCGAGACCGCAACCCTCCCCGAACTCATGATCTTCCTGGAGGAAGCCCTGGACATCCAGGAGCGGCACTTCCGCCTGCACTGGATTCTGAACCTGGCGCAGTTCCAGGCGTCGCTGGACTTCCAGGCGGCGGTCGGAGAGGTCATCGGCCAGGTGGATCCGGCGCTGATGGGGCGCATCCTCATTTCGGTCAAGGACCGGAACTGGGACTCCATTGAGAACCTGTGGCGGCTGAAGGAGAAGGTCAAGGCGGATCCCGACCTCAAGGCAGCCTTCACGAAAGGCGAGACCGCCTCGGCCATCATCCCGCTCCTGGAAAAGACCGCCAAGGGCAAAGCCTTCCTGGATGAGGTGCGCGCGTACGCCAAAGAGTACGGCATGAAGCCGCTCCACACCCACGAGTACATCAACAAACTGTGGGTGGAGGACATCACGCCCATTGTGGAGACCATCAACGGCTACCTGGTAACCGACTACAACTTCCCTGCGGCGTACAAGGCCATCGTGGACGATCAGGCGAGGGCGATGGACGAACTGCGCGCCCTGATTCCGGCCACCGCGACCCAAGAGCAGCGGAAGAAGGTTGAGGATGCGATGGCCCTGGCGGTGAAGATGATGCCGCTGACCCCCGACCATCACTTCTACTTTGACCAGGGCACGTACGCGCGCATGCGCCTCGTCTTCCTGGCCATCGGGCGGCATCTGAAGAAGATCGGCCTGCTGGACGACCCCGAGGATGTGTTCTACCTGGAGTACGAGCAACTGCGCTGGTACGTGGCCAACCCGAAGACCGCGAGCAATCCGAACGGGTTTGACGGCAAGGCGGTCATCAAGCAGAACCGCCGCGCCCGCGAAGAGGCCTGGAAGGTTCGCCCGCGCGACTGGGTGGGCACGGTTACGCAGTGGTCCATGTACGAGGAGCCGTACCACACCTTGTGGGGCTGGCCGCAGAAGTTTGAGCGAGAGAAGGAAGCGGCGGCTCCGAAGGGCGTTGTGAAGGGCTTGGCGGCCGCGGCTGGCGTGGCCGAAGGGACGGCGCACATCGTGATGGGCCCGGAGGACTTTGACAAGGTCAAGAAGGGCGAGATCATGGTGTGCGTGATGACCAACCCGGCGTGGGTCGTGGTCTTCACCAAGATCGCCGCGGTGGTGTGCGATGCTGGCGGCGTGCTGGCGCACCCGGCGGTGGTGGCGCGCGAGTTCGGCATCCCGGCGGTGGTGGGCACCTCTGTGGGCACGCGCACCATCAAGACGGGCGACCGCATCCGCGTGAACGGCAACACGGGCATCGTGGAGATCCTCGGCTAGGCCCGCGACGTTGACCGGCCTGGGAATGGCCTGGGATGAGTGGCGGGTCTGGGGGATTGCGCTCCAGGCCCGCCGCTTTGCCTGTTTTGACACGGCGTATAGACTTTTGGTTGGGAGGTCCGGAATAGCATGGAACGGTTGAAAGGCGGCTACAGCGGCGTGGCGCTGTGGCTGGATTTGACGGCGGGAGTGGTGCGGAAGGAGGCCCTGGATGAGGGCCTGGCGCTGAACTACATCGGCGGGCGTGGGTTCACCTCGCGCCTGCAGTACGACCTGATTGACCCCGCGGTGGATCCCCTGGGGCCTGACAACGTTGTCATCGTCGCGCCGGGGGTGCTGACGGGGACGACGGCTCCCTCGTCGGGTCGGTTCACCCTGGGCGGGCGGTCTCCGCTCACGGGAATCCTCGGCGACGCGAATTCGGGCGGGATGTGGGGCGCGGTGCTCCGTCGGGCTGGCTACGACATGATCGTCATCCAGGGCCAGTCGCGGCAGCCGGTGTACCTCTGGATTGACAACGAGCACGTGGAATTGCGCGACGCCCGACACCTGTGGGGGAAGGATACGCACGAGACCGAGCGGCTGATTCGCGATGAAATGGGCAAGACCGCCAGCGTGGCCTGCATCGGGCAGGCGGGCGAGAACCTCGTCAAACTGGCGGGCTTCATCGTGGACGGCGAGCATGCGGCAGCCCGCACGGGCCTCGGCGCGGTGCTCGGCTCCAAGCGGCTCAAGGCCATCGCAGTGCGCGGGACGAGGGGAGTGCCCATCTACGATCCGGCGCGGTTCAAGGAACTCTCGGACGAACTCACCGAGTTGCTCAAGCAGGACAAGCGCAGCGGCGTGGAACTGCCCACATACGGGACGACGGCGCTCTTGCGGCACCACATGGCGCTGGGCGGGCTGAACACGCGCAACTTCCAGTCGGGCGTGTTTGAGGGCGCCGACCAGATTGACGGCGACGCGCTGAACGAGCGGTACCTGGTGCGGCCCACGGCCTGCTACCGCTGCCCGGCGAAGTGCGACCGCTACAGCGAGGTGCACGATGGCGAATTTGCGGGCGTGGCGGTGGGCGGGCCCGAGTACAGCACGCTCGTGGCGTTCGGCTCGGCGGTGGGCAACAGCAACCTGGCCGCCATCCTCAAGGCGAACGACATGTGCAACCGCTACGGTCTGGACACGATTGAGACCGGCAACCTTATCGCCTTCGCCATGGAGTTGTACCAGCGCGGCATCCTGACGCGGGAGCAGGCCGATGGGCTTGACCTGACGTGGGGGAATTACCACACCGTGCTGGAGATGATAGACCGCATTGCGTTCCGCCAGGGGTTTGGCGACTTGCTGGCAGAGGGGATCGCGCAGGCGGCGCAGGAGATCGGCCATGGGGCCGAGCGGTACGCCGTGCACGTGAAGGGCATGACGCCGCCGCCGCTGGACCCGCGCGCCGTCAAGGTGTACAACTTCCGCTACGCGGTGGCTTCGCGGGGGGCCGACCACCTGCGCATCTCCGCGCCCGGGGCCTACGGCCTGGACGCCCTGCCGCCGGATGAGGCCGCCGCCAAGTTGAAACTCTGGGAGAGCATCGTTACCATTCCGGACCTCATGGGCGTCTGCAAGTTCCCCTACTCGTATTACGCCGAGACGCCCGATTTGACGCTTCGGAAGATGCTGACCATCGTACCAGGTCTGTATTCGGCGGCGACGGGGCTGGAGGTTACCGGCGACGATTTGCTCCGCGTGGCCGAGCGCGTGGCCAACGTGGAGCGCGCTCACAACGCGCGGCTGGGCGTTGGCGCGAAGGACGATACGCTTCCGCCGCGCTTCACCGAGGACCCGATGCCCGAAGGCCCGGCGCAGGGACGGGTGTACGACATCCTGGACGCGCTCAAACCGGCGTGGTACAGGGCGCACGGCTGGGATGTGGAGACCGGCCTACCGACCCGCGCCACGCTGGAGTCGCTGGGCCTGGCCGACATCGCCGACGACCTGGAACGGCGGGGCGTCCTGCCGGCTTGAGGCATCTGCGCGGACACGCGATCATCTGTCTTGGAGGCGACATGGTAAAACTCATTGATCTCAGTATGGAAGTTAGCAAGGATATGGTGGTTTTCCCCAGGGTTGCGCCGCCCATCATGGCGATGCTGGAGAGTTGGGAGGAGTTTGCCACCAACATCGGCGCGGCGAAGTACGGCGCAACCTGGCTCACGGCCCACTATGTCGTCGTGTTGGGCGACCATGTGGGCACGCACGTGGATTCGCTGCGGCACATGCGGAGCGACGCGCCCGGCCCCGAAGGCATCCCGCTGGAGTACTGCTACGGCGATGGCGTGGTGCTGGACTTCAGCGACAAGCCGGTGGGCTACGGCATCACGCCGGAGGACTGCGAGGCCGAACTGAAGCGCATCGGCTACCGCCTGAAGCCGCTGGACATCGTGCTGGTGAAGACCGGCGCGTCGCGGTACAACACGGAGATGCGCTACCTCACCGACCACTGCGGCATGACGGGCGAATCCACCGAGTGGCTGCTGGACCAGGGCATCAAGATGGTGGGGATTGACGCGCCCACGTGGGACCGGCCGGTGCGGTCCATGTTTGAGACGAAGCAATTCTGGCCGGCGCATGTGGTTATGCTGCACCGCGAGTACTATCATCTGGAGAACCTGGCCAACCTGGATGCCATCCCGAAGCCCTTCGGGTTCAAGGTTTCGGTTTTGCCCATCAAGTGGAAGGGCACGACGGCAGCGCCGGTGCGCGCCGTGGCCATCTTGGACGAATAACCCGCACCGGCATGTTCGGGGCGCAGGGGAATGGGTATCGTTCCGCTGCGCCCTTTTTCGCGCGATGAGGGGTTGGAATGCCCAGGTACGTGGCGATTCTGGCGTCTTTGGACACGAAGAGCGAAGAGGCGGCTTTCCTGCGCGACGTGGTCCGCGCCGAAGGCGGCGAACCGCTGGTGGTGGACACGGGCGTGCTGGGCCAGCCGGGGATTCGGGCCGACGTTCCGCGCGAGGAGGTGGCGCAGGCCGCGGGCACGACGTTGGATGCCATCATCCGCGAGGGCGACAAGGCGCGCGCGTTGGTGGCCATGGCCGACGGCGCGAGCCGCATCCTGTTGCGCATGCTGGCGGAGGGGCGGCTGGGCGGCGTGCTGTCCATCGGCGGGTCGCGCGGCACCGCGCTGGGAACCCGCGTGATGCAGGCGCTGCCCATCGGCATTCCCAAACTCATGGTGTCCACGATGGCCAGCGGCCCGACCCCATTCGGGCCTTATGTGGGGACCAAGGACATCACGCTGATGCATTCGGTGGCCGACATCAGCGGGGTGAACTCGGTAACCCGGCCGATTTTCGCCAACGCCGCCCGCGCCATCGCCGCCATGAGCCGCGCGGCTGCGCCCGTGGCCAAGGCCAAATCGCGGGTGCTGGCGGCTACGATGCTCGGCGCGTCCACGCCGCTGGTGGAGCGCATTCGGCAGGCGATGACTTCCCCCGAAAGCGAGGTCATCGCGTTTCATGCGGTGGGCACGGGTGGCCGGGCGATGGAGGAACTGGTCGCCCAGGGCCTCATGGATGGCGTGTTTGACGTAAGCCCCACCGAACTTCTGGCGCATCTGGTGGGCGGGCCGTACAGCGCCGGCCCGGAGCGGATGCGCGCCGCGGGCGAACGCGGCATTCCCCAGGTGGTGGCCCCGGGCGCGCTGGACTTCATCATTGAGGGCTCGCCCGATGCGCTCCCGCGCCGCTACGCGGGCCGCAAGACCATGCGCCACACGCCGACCATCACCCTGGTGCGGTCGTCGCCCGACGAGATGCGCGCTACGGCTCGCCTCATCGCCGAACGGCTGGCCGAGTCGCGCGGCCCGGCGGCGCTGATTCTCCCGCTGCGGGGGTTCAGCGCCTTCTCCACCGAAGGCCAGCCGCTGCACGACCCGGACTCGGACAGGGCTTTCGTGGAGGAAATCCGCGCGTCCGTGCCCGCCAGGGTTGAGGTTGTGGAACTGGACGCCGCGCTCAACGATGCACCTGTGGCCGAGACCGCCGTGGGCCTGATGCGGAGCATGGTGCGCGTGTAGAGCGGGGCTCGGTTCCAAAGTCTGTTGGTCGCGCCGTATCAGGTGTGACGCACTTCCGAAAGCGCGTCGCGCCCTGGCCGCCAACACAAGACGGAGCAATCTGGTGCGGCGCGGCTTTGCCTTTGGCCTGCGGTTGTGGTACTCTGTGAAGAGCACGCCTGGGAGGGGGTTATGGCGAGGAAGATTGCGATCATCGGAACCCTGGACACCAAAGGGCCCGAGGTGGCCTACATCCGCGACTTGATTCGGGCGCGCGGGCGCGACACCATCGTGATAGACCCGGGCGTTTTGGGCCGCCCCACGATTCCCGCCGACGTTACGCGGGAGGAAGTGGCCGGAGCGGGAGGGCGCGACCTGCCTTCGCTCATCGCGGCGGGCGACAAGGGCGAGGCGATGCGGGTGATGATAGAAGGCACGACGGCCATCCTGGCGCGCCTGTACGCCGAGGGGCAGGTGGGCGGGGCCATCGCGGTGGGCGGCGGCCAGGGGACGGCCATCGGCGCCACGGCCATGCAGGCGCTGCCCATCGGCGTGCCGAAGGTGATGGTCTCCACCATCGCCAGCGGCCGCAACGTCTTTGAGCCGTATGTGGGCACCACCGACATGACCCTGATGCACTCGGTGGCCGACATCCTGGGCGTGAACGCGGTAACGCGGCGGGTGTTCGGCAACGCGGCGGCGGCTGTGGTGGCGATGGCCGACGCCAACGAGGCCGTGCGGGATTCGGGCAAGGTTACCATCGGTGTTACGATGCTGGGCCTGACGACGCCGTGCGTGTTGCGCGCCAAGGAGCGCCTGGAGGCGTGGGGCTACGAGGTGGTGGGGTTCCACGCCAACGGGACGGGCGGGCGCTGCCTGGAGCGCCTGGTGCGCGAGGGGCTTATCCGGGGGGTGATGGACATCAGTACGCAGGAACTCACCGGGCACGTGTGTCGCGGGCTGTTTGACGCCGGCCCCGAGCGCATGACGGCCGCGGCCGAATTGGGGCGTCCCCTGGTGGCGACGCCGGCGGGCACCGACTACATCGTGCTTGGGCCGCTGTCGTCGCTCTCCGAGGAACACAAGAAGCGCCCGCTGATCATCCACAACCCCAACATCACCCTGGTGCGGACGGCGCGCTCCGAGATGGCCGAGGTCGGGCGGCTCATGGCGCGACGGCTCAACGCGGCCAAAGGCCCGGCGGCGGTGCTCATCCCGATGGGCGGCTTCAGTTTTTCGGACAGGCCCGGGCACGCCTTCTACGACCCGGAAGCCGACGCGGCGCTGGTGGAGGCGCTGGAGGCTGCCCTCAATCCGAATGTGGAACTTCACAAAATTGACGCGCACGTCAACGACGAGGCTTTTGCCGATGCCGTCGCCGAGAAGATGCGGGCGTTCATGGAGGGGTAGCGATGGATGAAGCCTGGCTTCGCGCCGCCGAGGAGTTCGCTCGCGTGTCCAAGCGCGTGTGGGAGCGCGGGCTGGTCGCGGGGAGCGGGGGCAACATCAGCCTGCGCGTCGCGGGGACAGGGCTGGTGATGATCAAGCCGAGCGGCGTGGCGGCGCTGGACTGCGGGCCGGAAGACCTCATCGGGCTTGACCTGGATGGGCGTGTTGTCGTCGGCAAGGGCAAGCCCAGCAAGGACACCAACTTCCACCTGGGCATCTACCGCGTGCGCGACGACGTGCACGGCATCGTCCACGCTCATGCGCCGTGGGCCATCGCCGTGGGGCTTCTGGACTATGCCCAGTTGCCGCTGCTGACGACCCAGGCCGAGGCGAAACTGCGGCGGGTCCCCGTGCTGCCGTTTGCGCCTTCCGAATCTGGCGAGTTGGAGGCGCTGGTGGTGGGCGCGTACCGCGATCCCGATGTGGCGGCGGTGCTGCTGGCGCGCCACGGCCTGGTTGCCGCCGGGCCGACGCTGGCCGTAGCCGAGCAGGTCGCCGAACTGGTGGAGGAGACGGCGCAGATTGCGCTCCTCGTGCGCATGGCGGGCGGCCGCTGACCGGGCGGCTACTCGCTGTCGTGGCCGGGGAACCAGTCCCGCAGGAAGGGATACTCCCGAACCAGGTGCTTCACCGACTGCTCGCGGGGAGCAGGCTGGCCGACTTCGTAGGAGGCCAAAGGCTGGGAGTCGGCCTGCACCGTTCTGAGAATCGGGTGCTGCTTGCGTTCGGGCCTCGCCATGCCCACGGACGAAAGGATGTCGGCCATTTGCTCCAAACTGGCCAGGTTGTGGCCCGGCAGGAAGTCGTCTATGAAGGGCAGGGCGGCGACCATGCCGCGCTGATCGGGCCGGAAGCCAGGCGTGCCCAGCAGGGGGTTGAGCCAGATGAGGCGGTGGCAGGACCGCTGCAGGCGCGCCACCTCGCGGCGAAGGAGGTCAATGTCGCCCCGGTCCCAGCCGTCGCTGATGACCAGCACCACAGCGCCCGAACCCAGAACCCGCCGCGCCCACCGGAAGTTGAACGCCTTGAGGGCCTCCCCGATGCGCGTGCCCCCGGACCAGTCCAGGACGGCCTTGCTCACCTCGTCCATGGATTCGTCCACGTCGCGGTGGCGCAGGTGGTGGGTGATGCGGGTGAGCCGCGTCCCAAAGACGAACGCCTCCACTGGCACGTCCTTCATCCCGTGGGTGAGGGCGTGGATGAAGTGCAAGAGCATGCGCGAGTAGCGCTCCATAGAGCCGCTGATGTCGCAGAGGATGACCAGCGGGCGGGGGCGGTGGATGCGCAAGCGGTAGGCGAGTTTCAGCGGCTCGCCCCCGCTGGACAGGTTGTCGCGCACGATGCTGCGCAGGTTCAGGCGGCCTTTGGGGCCTGTGTGGTACCGGCGGGTGCGGCGTTGCCCCAGTTTCCACTGCAAACTGGCGATGGTGCGCTTGGCCTCCTGGATTTCCTCCCAGGTCATCTCGTTGAAGTCCTTGTGGCGGAGCACCTCGGCGGGGCTGTAGGTGTGGGTGAACTTCTGGGCCGGCACCTGCTGGTCGCCGTCCTCCGGTTGGGCTCCCAATTCCGACGGCTCGTGGCGCACGGGGCCGGCGCTCAGGCCCTCCATGGGGCGTTCGGGCAGGCGGACGCGCTCGGGCTTGGTGGGCTTCGTGGGATCGCGCTTTTCCGGCTGCTGCATCTCCCAGAAGATGCGGAAGGCCTGGTCAAACACGGGCAGGTCCTCGCGGCGGTTGACGAGCAGCGCGCGGGCCGAGTAGTAGAACGAATCGCGGTCGGTGATGGAGACGTAGCCCAGGGCCGTTACCAAATCCAGCATCTGGCTGAGGCTGACGTTGACGCCCATGAGGCGCAACATTCGCCCGAATTGGAGAATGTGCGCGAGGAGATGGCCTCCATTGGGAAGCCCCTCGGAGTCGCCAAGCCACTCGGCCAGGATATCCTCTGTGTAGTCCGCGCTCATCGCATCTGTCTCGGGGTCATGCGGCAAGGGAGCGCCGTGGGCTACCCGCCGCAAACGGGCGCTTCATATCCCGCCTCGGGGTTGTATTCCGGCAGGCAGGGGTGCGGGGGCGCCATCTTCTTGTAGTCGGGCTCCTTGCCCTCGCTCTGGATTCGGGCGCGCAGGCGGGCGATCATCTTCTGGATGGGGCCGTTGCGCACCGCCTCAATGTCGTCCTGATACTTCAGGAGCACGCCCAGGGTGTCGTTGACGATGTCCTCGTCCAGTTCGCGGGCGTCCAGCGTAACCAGGGCCTCGGCCCAGTCCAGCGTCTCGGCGATGCCCGGCACCTTGTACAAGTCCATGTGGCGGAGTTCCTGCACCAGGAGCACCAACTGCTGCGCCAGGTGAGAAGTCGCCTGCGGTACCTTGAGCATGACGATTTGATATTCCTTCTCGGCGGTGGGATAGTCTATCCAGTGGTAGATGCAGCGGCGCTTCAGGGCATCGTGAATCTCGCGCGTGCGGTTGGACGTGATGATGACGATGGGGGGCTCTTTGGCGCGGATGGTGCCGATTTCGGGGATGGTGATCTGGTAGTCGCTCAGCAACTCCAGGAGGAACGCCTCAAACTCCGCGTCGGCTCGGTCCAGTTCGTCAATCAGCAGGACGGGGGCTGTGCCGCTCTCGCTGAGTTCAAAAGCCTGAAGCAGGGGCCGCTTGATGAGGTACTTCTCGCTGAACAGGTCCTGCTCCAGGTCGCTGCTGCACTTGCCATCCTGGGCTTCCAGCGCGCGGATGTGGAGCAACTGGCGCGTGTAGTTCCACTCGTAGATGGTGCTGTTGACATCCAGCCCCTCGTAGCACTGGAGCCGAATCAGGGGCCGATCCAGCATGTCGGCCAGCGTCTTGGCGATCTGCGTCTTGCCGACGCCGGCCTCTCCCTCCAGCAGCAGCGGCTTGTGCAGTCGCAGCGTCAGGAAGAGCGAAGTCGCCAGCGCCTGGTCGGCGACATAGGCGTGCTCCAAAAGCGCCTGTTGCAAGTCCTTGATGGTATAGAAGTCTTTTGCGGCCATGCTGTCCCTCGGTTCTATTTGCTGAGTGTTGTCGGATGGCGCTTGCCGTGGCGCAAAGGCAGAGATTGGGCGTTTCTCCACGAGTCATTATACTCTCCGAAGCGGGGAGCGTCAAGAAAGGTGCAAACGGTCTTTTCCACCACTTGGGTCGGTGCTGGGGTGGCCGGCGGTCGACAGCGGGTGTATGGGGTGCGTACCTGCCGCGTGCCTCTGGTTGGCGGCGACAGTCGCGTTGACGGCATGGCATTTGCGGCACGGTGCGGGTTGGTATATAATCGCGCTGGGTTGGGGAAGTGTCGGAACTGGCAGACGAGCGTGACTTAGGATCACGTGGAGCGATCCGTGAGAGTTCAAGTCTCTCCTTCCCCACCTGGGCGGCGTAGCCTGACGCCGCACGAATCGGGCGGAAGTGGCTCAGCGGTAGAGCATCTCCTTGCCAAGGAGAGGGCCGCGGGTTCAAATCCCGTCTTCCGCTCCTCGTGTTGTCGGCCGCCAGGGCACGTGGGCCTTGGCGGCACGGGCGACCCGTGTTATCATCGCGCGTTCTGGAAGGACGCTGCAGAAGGAGATGGCGATTTGAAATTCACGACGGAATCCCTTGAGAACTGTCAGGTGGCGCTTACGATAGAGGTGGAGCCTGAGCGCGTGCAGTCGGAGATGCAGAAGGCGGCGCGCCGCCTCGCTAGCCGAGGCCGCATCCCGGGCTATCGCAAAGGCAAGGCCCCCTACGCCGTGGTAGTCCGCCACTACGGCGAGGATGCGATCTTTGAGGAGATGCTGGACGGTTTCGCCGATGAGGCGCTGCGCGAGGCACTCAAGGAGACGGGGATAATGCCCTACGCCCGTGCGAGCCTGGTTGACGTAACGCGAGACCCCTTCACGTTGAAACTGTCCATCCCGTTGCCCCCGAAGGTGGACGTGGGCAACTACCGAGAGATTCGCAAGGACTTCCCGGAGGTCTCCGTTACCGACGAGGAGGTCAACGAAGCCCTTGAGCGCATCCGCAAGGACCAGGGCTCGTGGGCGCCTGTGGACAGGGCGGCGGAAAAGGGCGACATGGTCTTCGTAACGTTTACCGGCAGCGTAGACGGTTCGGACGTGTTTGAGGAGTCGGATGACTATCCCCTCATCGTTGGCGAGCCGTATGGGGAGCCGCTGCCCGGATTCAGCGAGCGGCTGGCGGGAGCCAAAGAGGGCGACGACCTGGAATTCACCATGGACGTCCCCGAGGGCTATCCGAAACAGGAACTGGCCGGCAAGCCATGCCAGTTTCGGGTGCACGTGCTCTCCGTGCGCGCGCTGGACCTTCCGCCGCTGGACGACGATCTGGCGAAGATGATCGGCGACTACGACACCCTGGACGCGCTACGAGCCAAGGTGCGCGAGGTGCTGCTGGAGGAGCACAAACGCCAAGCCGCGGAGCAGTTCGGCGACGATGTGTTGGACACGATTGTGGCCCAGAGCACCATCCAGTACCCGCCCATGATGCTGGAAGAGGAACTGGATTCCATGATGGAGAACATGGAAGCGCAGTTGGCGCGCGAGGGGCGCGACCTGGATTCCTATCTGAACCTGGCCGGGCAGACCCGCGAGGATTTTCGCGCCAGCCTGAAGCCGCGCGCGGAACGGAACTTGCACCGTGGGCTGGTGCTGGCAGAGATAAGCCAACGCGAGAAGATTTCCCTGGATCCCCAGGAGTTTGACGAGGCCTTTGAGGAATTGAAGGAGGCCTACATGCGCGCAGGGTACTCGGAGGAGGTTGTGGAGCGGAGCAACCTGGGGGAAAGGCTCTTTGCGCAGATGATGACGGAGAAGGTCATGGAGCGCATCCGAGAGATCGCGACCGGCCAGGCTCCCGAAGTTCCTGAAGATAAGCCGGAAGATAAGGGCTCGGACGAGGGCTGATTCGGAGGCTGTCATGGAAAACCTGATCCCCATGATCATTGAGAATACGGGGCGCGGCGAGCGTGCCTACGATATCTACTCGCTTCTGCTGAAGGAGCGGGTGATCTTCCTGGGCACGCCCATCAGCGACCAGGTGGCCAACCTCGTGGTGGCGCAGTTGCTGTATCTGGACCGCGAGGACCCGGACAAGGAGATTTCGCTGTACATCAACTGCCCGGGCGGGGCGATTTACGCCGGCCTCGCCATCTACGACACCATGCAGCAGGTGCGCGCGCCCATCTCCACCATCGCCGTGGGCTGGACGGCCAGCATGGGAACCGTGCTGCTGGCGGCGGGTACGAAGGGGCGCCGCTACGCGCTCCCCAACGCCACGATCCACATGCACCCCGCCGGTGGCGGGATGCAGGGCTACGCGCCCGACGTGGAGATCGCCGCCAAGGAGTTGTTGCGGACGCAGGACTTGCTGCACCGCATCCTGGCCCGACACACAGGGCAGCCGCTGGAGCGCATCAAGCACGACTTTGACCGCGACTTCTTTATGGACGCCAATATGGCGAAAGACTACGGGATCATAGATGAAGTCCTGACGCCGCCTTCCCTCAAGGCGGAGGAGCCAGTTCGGTCCGAGGAGTCCAAAGATGCCTAGACTCAGCCGGGCGGAAGAGGTCTGTTCGTTCTGCAGGCGCAGCCAGCACGAGGTGGATCGGCTCATCGCGGGGCCGGACGGGGTCTATATCTGCAACGATTGCGTGAACCTGTGCCGCGAAATCCTTGAGGCCGAGATGCTCCAGCCCAAGGAGACTCCCGCCGAGTTCATCCCCCAGCGCATCCCCAGTCCGCAGGAGATTTACCAGCGCCTGGACGAGTACGTGGTGGGCCAGGAGCGGGCCAAGAAAGTCCTGTCGGTCGCCGTGTACAATCACTACAAGCGCATCGCGTCGGGCGACGAGTGCCACGACGTGGAACTCCAGAAGAGCAACATCCTGCTCATCGGCCCGACCGGCTGCGGCAAGACGCTCCTCGCCCAGACCCTGGCGAAGATCCTGGACGTGCCTTTCTGCATCGCCGACGCCACCGCCCTCACCGAGGCGGGCTACGTGGGTGAGGACGTGGAGAACATCCTGCTGCGCCTGATTCAGGCGGCGGATTTTGACCTGGCCAAGGCGTCCAAGGGCATCGTGTACATTGACGAGATTGACAAGATCGCCCGCAAGAGCGGCGACAACCCCTCCATCACGCGCGACGTTTCGGGCGAGGGCGTGCAGCAGGCGCTCCTGAAGATCATAGAGGGCACGGTGGCGAACGTGCCGCCGCAGGGTGGCCGCAAGCACCCGCACCAGGAGTTCATCCAACTGGACACGCGCAACATCCTGTTCATCTGCGGCGGCGCTTTTGACGACCTGGATCGGATTATCTCCGAGCGCATCGGGGTCAAGGGCCAGGTTGGCTTCCCCAAGGGCGCCGAAGCGCGTCGCAAGACCGAGTGGACGGCCTCCGAGTTGCTGCGCCAGGTAACGCCGGACGACCTGCTGGCGTATGGCATGATCCCCGAGTTCGTCGGGCGCATGCCGGTTACCGTCAGCGTGGATCCCCTGGACGAGGACGCGCTGGTGGAAGTGCTCACCCGTCCCAAGAATGCCATTGTCAAGCAGTATCAGCGCCTGTTTGCCATGGACAAGGTGGAACTTACGTTCACCGAGGGAGCGTTGCGCGCGGCGGCCCGCGAGGCCATGAAGCACAAGACGGGCGCCCGCGGCCTTCGCACCATTATAGAAGAGGCGCTGCTGGATGTCATGTACGAGATTCCTTCGCGCCGCGACGTGCGCAAGGTCGTCGTGAACGAGGACACCATCTACAAGCGTTCCAAACCGATCCTGGTAACCCAGTCCGACAGGGGCATCGTGGGCCTGGAAGAAACGGCCTAGGCTGCTCCGTGGACGATGGCGATAAGGGGTGAGGGGGCATCCCCTCATCCCTTTTTGTTGTGAGGCTGCCGTGGTGAGTAAGGCCGCGTTCGCTGCCACGAACGGAACAAGGGGTCGTCGTGGGCGACTTGGGTTGCGGTGGGCCGCGGGGCTTGCGCTTGTCGCGCTGGTGGCGGCGCTGGCCCTGGGGGCTTGCCACCCGACGCCTGCCCCTACCGCGACGCCACCGACTGCGCCATCGCGGACGGCGACGCCAAGCCCTGCCCCTTCGCCAACGCCCTCTCCCACGGCCACGCCGGCCTCGCCAGCGCCGTTTGCCACGTTGCCGCTGGAACCCCAGGGGCACGCGCGCGTGCTGGTGCCCTCGGCGGCCCCATACCTGGAGGGGTTGCAGGACGCCCCGCGCTATCAGATCGCCGCGTCCTTTGACCCCGCGACGATGTCGCTGCGCGGCTCCGAGCGGGTGCGCGTGGTGAACCGCAGTGGCCGCGCGCTGTCGGAGGTGTACTTCCGGCTGTACCCGAGCGCGGGCAGGCTGTACGGCCCCGCGCGGATGGAGTTGGGCCGCGTTACGGACGACTGGGGGAGGCCGCTGGACTGGGCCGAAGGCGCCGATGCGTCCGTGGTTCGGGTGGCGCTGCCGGATGCATGGAGGCCGGGCGAGGCACTGATGTTGTACCTGGAATGGCGGGCCGACATTCCGGTGGAGGGCGAACGGCCCTGGACTCGCGAGCAGGGCTACGGGATATTCCGACAGGCGAAGGGGCTGACCCTTCTGGCGGAATGGTTCCCCATGCTGGCCGTGTACGAGGGCGAGGGCTGGCGGCTGGACGCGGTGCCCGACTGGGGCGACCCGGTGTACAGCGAGATCGCCTTCTACGAGGTCTGGTTCACCGCGCCGGAAGGCTACACCGTCATCGCCACGGGCAGCGAGGTGGCCTCGCAGGCGAGCGCCCACGGCGTTACCCACGCATTCCTTTCGGGGCCGGCGCGCGATTTCTTCGTGGCGCTGTCGCCGAGCCTGAAAGTGGCATCGGCGCGCGTGGGCGACATCTCCCTGCGCTCCTACGCCTATCCCGAGCACGGGGCGGCCGGCGCCGAGGCACTGGCCGCCGGCAAGGATGCCCTGGGCGTCTTCAACGCCCGCTTCGGGCCTTACCTGTATCGCGAGTTGGATATTGTGGAAGCGCCGCTCATCGGGCTGCTGGGGATGGAGTATCCGGGCGTTGTGCTTGTTTCCGACGCGCTGCACACGCCCGCTGAGAAGTGGCGGCTGGACGTTACGACGGCCCACGAGATTGCGCACCAGTGGTGGTACGGGGTCGTGGGCAACGACATCCTGCGCGAGCCGTGGCTGGATGAGGCGCTGGCCACGTTCTCCTCGGGCGTGTACGTGCAGGACATCATGGGCGGGGAGGCTTTCCGGTCGCAGTATGCGCAGTGGATGGAGCGCTACGAGACGGGCCAGAGGAACGGAACCGTGGGCGCGGTTACCTGGCCGGTGGGGCGGTTCCGGAGCAGTTGGGACTACGTTACTACGGTCTATTACAAAGGGGCGATTGCGCTTCAGACCCTTCGGGCGGAGATCGGCGACGATGCGTTCTTCCGCGCGCTGCGCCGCTACTACGAGCGTTCGCGCTTCCAGGTGGCCCGCGGGCAGGGTCTGCTGGACTTGCTAGAAGAAGAGGCCGGCCGCGATTTGGACGCCTTCTTCCAACAGTGGTTCTTCAGCGAGTGATCACTTCGCGGGCGTCGGCGTGGCGACGTACTGGGGCTTGCCCTGGAGCCACAGGGTGTCGGGAGGCACGTAGGAGCCGTCCTGCCGGGCCAGGGTGAGCAGCAGGTTCGCGCCCTTGAACGGCGACTGCGGGAACGGTTCGCCGGCGAGCGCTACCACCTGCCCCCGATAGACGGGGCCGTAACTCAGCGAGGGCTGGGCGGGAGTCAGGTTCAGCGGCCTGTAGGCGCCCGACTTGTCCTGTTGCACGGCCTGCCCATGCCAAAGGTAGATTTGGCTGGCAAACCCGGCGGGGTGGATGAAGTTGAGCACCAGCCCGCCTTCCTTGAGCAGGGCCGTCGGCTCTGTTACGAGCAAGACCTCCACGACGGCGGCCTCGTGCGGGGCCAACACCAGCCCTCCGGTGTTGACATAAAATCCGATGATGGGGATGCCCTCCACGGTAACGAAAGCAGGCGAACGGCCGGTATTGGCCTCTTTCGGGAAGGGCAACGTAAGCCCGAAGGGGGGCGTGCCTACGGGCACCGGAGTCGGCCGGGCGGTGGGGGCCGGCGTGGCGGGCGCGGCGGTGGGCGCGCTGCAACGGGCGGCGGCCAGCGCGCACGCAAGGATGGCCGCTGCCGCGCATGCAAGGCGCGCCAAGCGGGATGTGCGTTGGGGCATGTGGGGCATCGGGTCTCCTGTCCGTCCTATTCGGGCTGTAGGATTTGCACCGGAACCTTGCACAGGCTGCGGAACCGCTCGGCGTCCGCCTTGGAGCCGACGATGTCGCCATAGTGCAGCGGGATGGCGAGTTTCGGCTGGATGGCGTTGGCGGCCTGGGCGGCCTCCTCGGCGGTCATGGTGTACTTTCCGCCCACGGGCAGCAGGGCCACGTCGGCGCGAACCGATTTCATTTCGGGCGTCAGGTCGCTGTCGCCGGCGATGTAGATGGTGTGGCCTCCCGTCTGGATGACGAAGCCCACATACCCGGCGGCCTTGGGGTGAAACTGCTTGCCGATGTTGTAGGCCGGCACCGCCTGGATGCCGACTCCCTGGACGGTGATGGAGTCGCCGGGTTTGACGACGTGGACGTTGCCTTTGAGGCCGGCGGCGACGGTCGCAATGGTAACCACCGACGTGGAGTCCTTGCGGATTTTGTCCACGTCGGGCTTGGAGAAGTGGTCGTAGTGGTCGTGGGTGATGAGGATGAGGTCGGCTTTGGGCGCGCCGCTGCGAATCTTCCACGGGTCCACGTAGATGATCTTGTCAAAGTCCAGGCGCACGGTGGCGTGGCCGAGCCAGTGAATATGCGCGATCATTCTACCCTCCTCTGGGGCGTGTGCCCGCCCCTGTTTGCCGCGTGTCAGCAAAGGTTGCCCGGAATGCCAGCGGTGCGACGCGGGTTGCTGCGCACCACGCTCACTATAGCACCGCGGGGGAGCGGCTGTCAACTTGTGCGGGGGCAGGGGCGCGCTGTCCCTTTTGGCGTTCCTGTGCTATAATGGCCCCGTAGTTCACTCAGACCCATAGGAGGAACCGTTCATGCCCCCACTATTTGACAAACTGGCGAAGGGCGTCAGCAAGGCCGCCGAGCAGGCCAAGTTTGAGGCCGAGAAGGTGCGCAAGACCTCGGCCCTCAACGCCGAGATCGCCAAACTGAAGCAGCAGGTGTTGGAAGCCAAGGTGGCGGTCGCCGACAAGGTGCTGGAACTGAGGGCCGCCGGAATGCCCTTCCCCGAACTGGAAGCACTCCTCCCGGCGATTGGCGACCTGCAGGCGCAGGTGGCTGCCAAGGAGCAGGAATTGGCGGCGGTGAAGGCGATGCAGTTTGAGGGCGCGCCTGCCGCAGCGCCGGCGCAGCCCGTGGAACCCGTGGCGCCCGAGCCGGTGCAGCCCGTGGAACCCGTCGCGCCCGAGCCGGTGCAGCCCGCCGAGCCGGTAGCCCCCGCCGCCCAGCCCGCCGCGGCCCCGGCCAGGTTCTGCCCGAGCTGCGGCGCGAAACTCGCCGAAGGCGCGAAGTTCTGCCCCGACTGCGGCACGAAGATCGGGTAGCCGACGCCGCAGCGTCCTAGTCCTGGACGCCGATCTCGTCCTCGTCGGGCGGGCCTTGCACGTCCAGGACTCGGCGCGCGTCGTCCGCGAAATCATCGGGCACAAAGACATGCACCTCGCCCAGGCCGTCCATCGTGATGCCGATGGCCTGGCCCGCGCTCTCGTATTCCAGGAGCGCCGGAATGCCCGCGGCTTCCAACTTCGTCTTGATGACCTGGGCGGGCAGCATTCCCTGCGACGTGTACACGAGCGTCAGGCCGGGCCGTCTGGGGCGTGTGGACCGAAACATCACTCCTCCTCGCTGTCTGCGGCATCGGAATCGTCGGGGGGCCAGACGATCTTGCCAGCGCCGTGCCCGATCACCTGGCCGAACGGGGATTCCACCGGCCGCGCGAATACCAGATACCCCGTGTGCGCGATCATCCTGTCCATGGGGCGGAGCCGTCCGGGCAGCGTTTTGTACTCGCGCACCAGCAGTTCCTCCACCTGGACGTTGGCGAAGGCGAATTGGGCCAGCCCCTCCAACAACTGGGCCACCTGGTTGGTCGTGGGGACGATGGCTCCGAAGAACCCGCCCTGCTTCAAGGCGGCCCGCGCCTGCGACAGGTACTCCCACGGGTGGCGCACGTCCAGAAAAAGCGCATCCACATCGGTCTCGTCAAAGCCTTCGGCAATGTCGCGCTCCTTGAGTTCCACGCGGTCCAGCAGCCCGAGCGAATCCAGGTTCTTGCGGGCCAGGGCCAGGGCCTGGGGGTTGGACTCGTAGGAGTACACGCGTCCTTGAGGCCCCACGGCCCGCGCCAGCGCCAGGGTCAGCCCCCCACTGCCCGTGCCCGCCTCCACCACGCGGCTCCCCGCTTGCACGCCCAGTTTCATGAGCGTGTAGCCGATGTCCTTCGGGAACATGATCTGCGTCGCCCGCTTGAGTTCCAGGATGAGGTCTTCGGTGGAGGGTTCCAGCACCAGGAAGGGTACGCCGAGGTGGGTCAACACCTTGCGGCCCAGCGGGCGGCCGATGATTTCGGCGTGGGCGATGACGCCGTGCTTGGTGTGAAGCGCGCCGTCTTGGGACAGGCGCACCAGATAGCGCTTGCGGTCTTTGGCGATGAAGAGCACCACGTCGCCTTCGCGGGCTTCGGCCATGGGTGGAGCCTCCTGTGCAGGCTGGGCCGCGCGTCGCCACCGCCCTGGGGCGACCGGCCTGCGCTCATTATAGGCCGCGATGGGCATGAGCGCAATTCGCGGCGGCGCGACAGGGTTCACGGCGGGCCGTTCCGCCGCTTGGCCTGCCATCTTTGACGCCAGCGCCCAAACTCATAGAATAGGCGTGCGCGATTGTACTTTGCGGCACAACAGGAGGACTGAACATGGTGTCGGAGGAACAGGAAGGCCCCCAGGCGGTGGCGACGGCACCTGCGGGGCGAAAGAAACGGCGCCGCGGGCACGTTCACGTGTTTGACAACTGGTGCAAGGGGTGCGGCATCTGCATCGCATTCTGCCCGCAGCACGTGTACGAGATGGACGAGGACGGCAGGCCCGTGGTGGCGCACGAGGATCAGTGTACGGCGTGCCACTGGTGCGATGTACACTGCCCCGACCTGGCTATCGTGGTAACCGAAGTGGAGGAGGAGACGGATGGCAGCGCGACTGATGCAGGGCAATGAGGCATGCGTGGAGGGCGCGCTTGCCGCGGGATGCCGCTTCTTCGCCGGCTACCCGATCACGCCCTCGTCGGAGATCGCGGAACTCCTATCCCGACGCCTGCCCCAGGTGGGCGGGTACTTCATCCAAATGGAGGATGAGATCGCCAGCATCGCGGCGGTCATCGGCGCGTCGGTGGGCGGCGTCAAGGCGATGACGGCGACCAGCGGCCCCGGGTTCTCGCTCATGCAGGAGAACATCGGCTACGCGGCCATGGCGGAAATCCCGTGCGTCATCGTGAACGTCCAGCGCACGGGGCCGAGCACGGGGCTGCCGACCAAGCCGGCGCAGGGCGACGTGATGCAGGCCCGGTGGGGCACCCACGGCGACCACCCCATCATCGTCCTGTCGCCGTCGTCGGTGCTGGAGGCGTTCCTGATGACCGTGCGGGCGTTCAACCTATCGGAGAAGTACCGGTCGCCGGTCATCTTGCTCATGGACGAGGTGGTGGGGCACATGCGGGAGCGGGTGGAACTGCCCCCGCGTGAGTCGTTGGAGATCGCCGATCGGGTGGCCGCCCACGTGCCGCCCGAATGGTACTTCCCGTTTGAAGATCCCAGCACGGACGTGCCGCCGCTGGCTCCCTTTGGCGAGGGCTACCGCTACCACATCACGGGGCTGTTCCACGACCGGGCGGGCTTCCCGACGGAGCGCGTGGACGAGATTGACCCCTGGATCGCTCGCGTGTTTGGCAAGATAGACCAGCACCTTTCGGACATTCTGTCCTGGGAGGAGGACTTTCCGGCGGGGTCGCGGGTGCTGGTGGTGGCCTACGGAGCCACGGCTCGCGCGGCGCGCCATGCCGTGAAGTTGGCCCGCGCCAAACGGTACAAGGTGGGCTTCCTGAAGTTGGAGACCATCTGGCCATTCCCCGAGGAGGTTACGGAGCGGCTGGCCCGCCAGTGCAAGCGGGTTATCGTGCCCGAGATGAACCTGGGGCAAATGGCCCTGGAGGTGGAGCGCGTCGTCGGCAGGCAGAAGGTTCGGCGCGTGAACCTGGCCAACGGGGAGATGATCACGCCTCAGCAGATTTTGGCGGCCATTGAGGAGAAGTAAAGGTGAGACGCTACGAAGAGAACCGCATGTACCACTATCTGCGACGCCACAAGAAGTTTCCCAACGTGTGGTGCCCCGGCTGCGGGATAGGTATCGTGATGAGTGCGATCATCCGCGCCATAGACCGCCTGGGCTGGGAAAAGGACGATATCGCCATGATTTCGGGCATCGGGTGCAGCGGGCGAATGCCGGTGTACATGGACTTCAACACCATGCACACGACCCACGGGCGGGCGCTGGCCTTCGCCACGGGGCTGAAGATGGTGAAGCCGAAGATGCACGTGATCGCCATCATGGGCGACGGCGACGCGCTGGCCATCGGCGGGAACCACTTTATCCACGCCGCGCGCCGGAACATCGGCATCACGTCCATTGTCATCAACAACTCCGTGTACGGGATGACCGGCGGGCAGTATTCGCCCACGACGCCCACGGGCAGCCTCGCCACGACCGCGCCCTACGGCAACATTGACCAGCCGTTCCCCATTTGCGAACTGGCCATCGCGGCGGGTGCGACGTTCGTGGCGCGAGGCACGGTGTACCATGCCGTGGAACTGGACAGGCTGATTGAGAAGGCGCTTGTGCACGAGGGGTTCTCGGTGGTGGAGGCCGTCAGTTACTGCCACACGACCTTTGGGCGCATCAACAAACTCGGCACGGCTGTGGATATGCTGCGCTGGCAGAAGGAGAACAGCGTAACGCGGGAGGCCGCCGCCAAGATGACGCCCGAGCAACTGCAGGGCAAAATCGTTCGCGGCATCTTCCACGAACGGGAGTTCCCGGAATACACGGCCGCCTACGCCAAGATCATAGAGCAGGCGATGGCGGGGCAGCGCCAGGCGTAAGGCTCAAGGCGCACGCAGGAGGCATTATGGGGAGTAACGAACGGTACGAAATCCGACTGGCGGGCGAAGGGGGGCAGGGGCTGATTCTGGCCGGGCTGATCCTGGCCGAAGCGGCGGCGGTGTACGACGGGAAGAACGCCGTGCAGACGCAGTCCTACGGGCCGGAGGCTCGGGGCGGCGCCAGCAAGGCCGAGGTGGTCATCAGCGACGGCGTCATTGACTATCCCAAGGTCATCGCCGCGGACCTGCTCCTCTGCATGAGCCAGGAGGCATGCAGCAAGTACGTGTACGACCTGAAGCGAAACGGCATCCTCATTGTGGACTCGGTCCACGTGGATCGGGTGCCGACCAGCCGCGCCTACATGATTCCCATCACCCGCATCGCGGAGGAGGCGACCGGCCGCCGCATCACCGCCAACATCGTGGCGCTGGGCATCATCGTGGGTCTGACCGGCATCGTGTCGCGGAAGGCGATAGAGGCGGCGGTGCGGGCGCGGGCGCCCAAAGGCACGGAGGCCATCAACCTCAAGGCGCTGCAGGCGGGACTGGACGAGGCGGAACGAATCCGCGCCGAGAGCGAGCGGGGCCAATCCGCGCCTGCCCGCACATCCTGAACGGCGGACAGGGGCGACTGCAATGCCGCGCCAACCTGATTTGAGCGCCTATGCCGGGTACTGGGTGGCCCTGGTGAGGGATCGGGTGGCGGGCGTGGGGCGCACCAGAGACGAGGCGTACCAGGCGGCCAAGTCGGCGCGCCGCCGCGAAGAGCCGCAGGTCGTGTACGTCCCGAATCCGACGCGCGACGACGGCTGTCCGGATGTCCCGCCGGCGCGGGTGGCGGATTCGCGCGGGCCTTACGGCGCGACGCCGGGGGCCATCCGCCGCGTGGCCGAGGCCATCGGGCAGCGGGAAGCGACCGCGTTCCTGGTGGGCGGCACGGTGCGCGACTTCCTGTTGGGGCGCGCCGTCCACGACGTGGATATCGTCGTCCCTGGCGATGCACTCGGTCTCGGCCGGTGGCTGGCCGACGCGCTGGGCGGGGCCTTCTACCCGCTGGACGAGCAGCGCGATGTGGCGCGCGTGCTTTTTTCATGGCAGGGCGAGTCGTTCTCGGCGGACGTGGCGGCATTGCGAGGGCCGAGCCTGGACGCGGACCTGCGCGCGCGCGACTTCACCATCAACGCGATGGCCATGCCCCTGGGCGACCTGCGCCGCGAGGCCATCGTGGATCCGCTGGGCGGGCTGGCCGACCTTGCGGCGGGCGTCCTGCGGCCGGTGTCGGATGTAGCGTTCCGGGACGATCCGGTGCGGACGTTGCGAGCCGTGCGGTTTGTCCACGAACTTCGCTTGAAGGCGGCGCCAGGGCTGGAGGGGGCCATCGCAGCCGATGCGCCGCTGCTGGCCGGTGTGGCGGCGGAGCGGGTGCGGGACGAGATGAACCGCATGGCGGCGTTGCCCGATTTTGGGGCCTGCCTGCGGGATATGGAGCGGCTGGGGCTGCTGGACATCGTGCTGCCCGAACTTGCGGGCCTTCGCGGGCTGGCGCAACCCAGGCCCCACGTGTGGGATGGGCTTGAGCACAGCCTGCGGACGGTGGAGGCGGCAGAGGGTCTCGCCGCGGCTCTGTTGGGCGATGCGGAGGGCGGGCCGTGGGGCGATTTTGTGGCGACGCTCGGCCCGTTGCGCGCGCAGGCGGCCGACTATCTGGCGTTCTGCGTTGCGGCCGGTGAGTCGCGGCTTGTGCTGCTGAAACTGGCGGCGGCGCTGCACGACGTGGGCAAGGCGGCGACGCGGACGGAGGAGAAGGGCCGCGTGCGGTTTTTCGGCCACCCGCAGGTGGGCGCGGAGATGGCCGCGCAGGCGCTGGCCCGCCTTCGCTACAGCGCCGTGGCGGTGGCGATGGTGTCGGGCGTGGTGCGCGAGCACATGTGGCTCCTGTCGCTGGTGCGGACGCGCCAGGTTACCAATCGGGCGCTGTACCGGTTCCACCGCGCCGTGGGCGATGGGACGGTGGCGACGGCGCTGTTGTTCCTGGCCGACCTGTTCGCCACGCAGCCCGTGGAGGACGACCCGTCCTGGCCGGCGGCGCAGGTTATCGTGCGGCGCGTGCTCCACGCGTGCCTGTGCGAGCCGCATGTGGTGTCGCCGCGCCCTGTGGTGGACGGGCGCGAGTTGATGGCCGCGCTGCAACTGAGCGAGGGGCCGCTCATCGGCGTGTTGCTGGATGCCATCCGCGAGGCGCAGGCGGAAGGGAAAGTAACGACTCGCGAGGAGGCGCTGGCGTTGGCGGCGCGGGTGGTGAGAGGCCGGCAGAAGGTGGGGCGCGATGGTGATCGTTGACCTGGGGCTGGAGTTGCGCGTTGCCGCGGCCAAGGTGGGCAAGTACGCCACGCGCGAGAGCGGCGACACGCTGGAGATGATAGAGCGGCCGCGTGGGGGGCTGTCGTTCGTGCTTGTGGACGGGCAGAGCAGCGGGCGCGGGGCGAAGGCCATCAGCAACACCGTGGCGCGCAAGGTGGTGTCGTTGCTGGGCGAGGGCGTGAGAGACGGGGCCGCCGCGCGCGCCGCCCACGATTATCTCTTCACCCAGTATCAGGGCAAAGTCCGCGCAGACCTGACCATCCTGTCGCTGGACTTGACCACGAAGACGGTGGTGCTGTCGCGCAATACGCAGTGCCCTGCCATCGTGCGGCGGGAGGGGCAATGGAATGTGGTGGATGAGTCCGCTCGTCCGGTCGGGCTGTACGCCGCCACGAAGCCCACGATTCTGGAGTTTCCGTTTGAGGCCGGCACGTGGGTGATTGTCTCCACCGATGGGCTGTGGGCCGCCGGACGGAATCGGGGGCCGTGGGATGTGCTCGGATACGCGCGGGAGGTGGCCGAGGCTACGCCGGACCCGCAGGCCGTCGCCGATGCGCTGTTGCAGCGGGCGCTGGAGTTGGACTCGGGCAGGCCAGCGGACGACATGAGCGTGCTGGTGCTGGGCATCGTGCCCAGGGCGGAGCAGGGGGAAGTGCGGCGGCTGGTGGTGCGCGTGCCGATATAGGGGCAGGCCAGGGGCATGAGGGTCGGTATTGTCGGAGTGTGCGGCTCCGGGAAAACCTCGCTGGTGTGGCGGCTAAGGCAGGCCGGCTACGATGCGGCGGAGATCGCCCAGGAGCATTCCTACGTGCCCGACATGTGGCAACGCATTCACCCGCCCGACGTGCTCATCTTCCTGGACGCGGCGTATGAGACGGTGATGCGGCGCAGGCCCAACCCGCTGATGACGCCGAGGCTGTACGACGAGATGCGCCAGCGCCTGCGGCACGCCCGCGAACACGCCGACCTTATCATCGCCACCGATGGGCTGGATGAAGACCAGGTGTTCCGCGAGGCCGCGGGTTATTTGACACGCCTATTGCCGTAGGCTATAATGGGCCTCGCCAAGCAACGCCTTCAACGATCAGGGCTCCTGGGAGCCACGCGCCGAGGAGCCCTGGTTTATGTTGAAGAACTTGAGCCGGCAATGCCTTTCCGGCTGAGGAGGAGAAGCGCTTCATGAGGGATAGGAACTTCAATTTGCTGATTCTCGTCATCCTCATTGCGGCCGTGGCCATCTGGATTGACTGGCCCGGCCACAACACCCTCAAATTGCCGCTCATCAAGGGAACTCGCGACATCTCGGTGAGGCAGGGCCTGGACCTTCAGGGCGGGACGCAGGTGCTTCTGGAGGCGGATGTGCCGGAGACAACCCAGGTGAGCGCCGAGGCGATGGAAGCAGCCCGCACGATTGTGGAAAACCGCGTCAACGGCCTGGGCGTTACGGAGCCGCTGGTGCAACTTCAGGGCGACCGCCGCATTATTGTGGAACTCCCCGGCATCAAAGACCCGGATCAGGCCATCGCGACGTTTCGGCAGACCGGCCTCCTGGAGTTCATAGACTCGGAGACGTTCATTGAGCCGGGGACTGTGGTCAAGACCACATTCGGCACGTCGGATACCGGGCCGGTTACGCCTACCGTTACGCCGACCGCCGAGGCCACCGCGACCCAGGTGGTTACGCCTACCGCCCCCGTTACCGAGACGGGCGCCGTTACACCGACGGTTACCCCGACGCCCGCGCCGGAGATCATCTACAAGACAGTGATGACGGGCAAGGACCTCAAGAAGGCGGATGTGGGGTTTGACAACACGGGCAAGCCGCTTATCCAGTTTGAACTCCAGCCGGAGAGCGCCCAGTTGTTCGCGAATCACACGGCGGCCAACGTGGGCCGGTACCTGGCCATCGTCCTGGACAAGGTGGTCATCTCGTGCCCGGTCATCAAGTCGGCGATTCCGGATGGCCGCGGGGTGATTGAGGGGAACTTTACCCTGGAGGAGGCGCGCAGCCTTGCGATCCAGTTGAAGTACGGCGCGCTGCCGGTCCCGCTGAAGGTTGTGGACAACCGCACGGTGGGCGCGACGCTGGGCTCCGACTCGGTGCGGCGGAGCACGACAGCGGGCATCATCGGCGTCCTCGTCGTCCTGCTGTTCATGATCACCTACTACCGACTGCCTGGGCTTATGGCGGCGCTCGCGTTGATTCTGTACGGGCTGTTGAACTTCATGGTGTACAAACTCCTGCCGGTAACCCTGACCCTTCCGGGCATCGCGGGCTTCCTGCTTTCTATCGGCATGGCGGTGGACGCCAACATCCTGGTCTTTGAGCGCATGAAGGAGGAGATTCGCGCGGGGCGCAGCCTGGAAAGCGCCCTGTCGGCGGGGTTTGACCGCGCGTGGACGTCCATCAGGGATTCCAACATCTCCACGCTCATCACGTGCGCCATCCTGTACATCTTCGGCTCCAACTTCGGCGCGTCTATCGTCAAGGGGTTTGCCATCACGCTGGGGCTTGGCGTGATCATCAACATGTTCACGGCCATCACGGTAACTCGGACCTTCCTGCGGACGCTGTTTGATGCCGTCGGCGAGAAGATTGAAGGCAAGCACTGGCTCATGGGCGTCTGATAGGAATGGACTTGAGGAGGCGAGATGTTTAGTTTCGCGCAGAAACGCTACTGGTACTTTTTGATCACGCTGGTCATCCTGATTCCGGGCATTGTGTCCCTGGCGGTGAACGGGCTGAAGCCCAGCATTGACTTCACCGGCGGGGCGGCGCTGGAACTGCGCTTTGAGAAGCCCGTCTTCCCGAGCGAGGTCCGGGATGTGTTTGTGGACGCGGGTTATACCGACACATCGGCGACAAACGTGGGGGATGACAAGACGGTTCTCATCCGCATGAAGCAGGTGGATGAGGAGACCAAGACGCAACTGTTGAAGAAGGTGGAGGAGCGCTTCGGGCCGGTAACCGAATTGTACTTCCGCTCGGTGGGGCCGTCGGTGGGCAAGGAGGTTACCCAGTCGGCGTTTACCGCCATCGGCTTCACGGCGTTGGCCATCGTGCTCTTCATCCTGCTGGCGTTCCGGAAGGTGCCCAACGCGTTCCGGTACGGGGTGTGCGCGGTGGTTGCCATTGCGCAGAACATCCTGGTGGTAACGGGGCTGTTCTCCATCCTGGGCGCGGTGCTGGGCTGGGAAGTGGACGCGCTGTTCCTGACCGCGCTATTGACGGTCATCGGGTTCAGCGTGCAGGACATCATCGTGGTGTTTGACCGCATTCGCGAGAACATCCCGAGGCGGCGGGGCGAGGACTACGAGACCATCGTGAACCGCAGCGTGCTGGAGACGCTCCACCGCTCGCTGGCGACGCAGTTGAACGCCATGTTCGTGCTGTTGGCGCTTCTGCTGTTTGGCGGCGCGACCATCAAGCAATTCGTGCTGGTGATGCTGGTGGGGATGCTGAGCGAGACCTACGCTTCGCTGTTCACCGCCGTTCCGCTGCTGGTGGTGTGGGAGAAGGGGGAGATCGGCGGATTCTTCCGCAGGCTGTTCCGGGGGCGCCCTGCCACTGCCTAGACGGGCGCGAACATGGACTTTCCGGCGGGGCAGGGGAAACCTTGCCCCGCCTTGTTTTTGGGAGGTGGCGCGATGGGCCTGATTCTGGTGCGGTACGGCGAGATCGGGCTGAAGGGGCGAAACCGCAACCTATTCGTGCGGCGGCTGCGGCTCAACATCAGGGATTGCCTGAAGCGCAACAGGCTGGCGGGCGAGGGGTCCGTGCACGGCCAGCGCCTGTACGTGGAGACCGACGATGTGGACGCGGCGCTGCCCCATCTCCAGCGGGTGTTCGGGATTGTGTCGCTGAGCGCGGTGCATCGCGCGCCGCTGGACGTGGAGGCGATCACCGCCGAGGCCGTGTCCGTGGCGCGGGGCGCGGGCCTGGGGCCCGACCGCGCCTTCCGCGTGGAGGCGCGGCGCGCCTTCAAGGGCTTCCCCCTGACCTCGCCGCAGATCAACGCCCACGTGGGCGAGGCCATTCGCCTGGCGACGGGGGCGCGCGTGGATCTCTCGGACGACGCGGATGTAACGATAGGCGTGGAGATTCGCCGCGAGGAGGCGCTCATCTTCGCGGCGGCGTGCCCGGGGCCGGGTGGCCTGCCCCTGAACAGTCAGGGGCGGGTGGTGGCGCTGATTTCGGGCGGGATTGATTCGCCGGTGGCGGCATGGCTGATGATGAAACGCGGGTGCGGCGTGGCCCCGCTCCATTTCACGCAGAGCGAGGTGGAGACGGCGAAGGCGCTGGAGAATTGCCAGGTGCTGGACCGATACGCTTACGGCTGGCGCATCAAGCCGCTGGTGTTGAGCCATCACGAGATCATGCTGCCGATTGTGGAGCGGCTCCACGAGTTGCGGGCCGAGCGGTGGACGTGTCTCTTCTGCAAGCACGCCATGCTCCGCAAGGCGGCGCAACTGGCCGATGAAATCGGGGCGAACGCGATTGTTACGGGCGAGAACGTGGGGCAGGTGGCGAGTCAGACGCTGGCGAGTCTGGAGATGATCTCCCTGGGGATCGGCAAGCCCATCCTGCGCCCGCTCATCGGGTACGACAAGGTGGACATCATGGCCCTGGCGCGGTCCATCGGGACGTTTGGCATCTCCACGCGCGAATCGCAGCCGTGCCCGTTCTTGCCGTCGTCGGTGGTTACGCGGCCCGCGATGGACAAGTGGCTGGAGTTGCGGGAGCGGCTGGCGGATGTGCTGCCGTAGCGGCGGGCGTCTGCTCTGCAGAATTTGCGGCGGACCCGACGAAGCCGCGAGGGGGAGCGAAGAAATCCCGCGCCTACACAGGGATGGCTTCGGGAATGTACCCCATAATGGCAGGGGCCGACCGATGTTGGCCCCCGCGCCGGACCGCTCCCGCCGGTTTTTGTCCCGGCTTTTGCTTATGCCAGGGCTGTTACTTGGGGACGTGGGCGAACTTGCGATGCGCGTCCCTATGTCCGGACGAAGCGGCCACAGGAGCGGTTTCTGTTGACGTTTGTCGTTCGCACGGATCGCAACTATTTGGCGAGAGAGCGGCTTAGCAGAATCCCGCGGCGACACATGAGGTATGGCGTGGGCGGCGGGGCCCGGCCTGGGCTTCAGTACTGTGAGGACGGCCGCGTGCCGCCGCGTCCCGCACTCCACCACTCCGTACGCAACCAGCGATCTGTGGGATCAGCGATCCACCATTACCACCGGTAGCCACAGACGCCGAGTCGGTGGCTCCGCGTAGTCCACCCTCAACGCGTACGCTTGGGACGCGTTGTAGCCGTCAATCCGCACTACCCTTACGTAGTACCTTCCCGCGCCCACCGGCCCAACTGTGATCCGCTCATTCGCATTGCCCGAAGAGGCTGAATCCTTCACGAGTCGTAGCGCCCCGTCGTACAAATACAAATCATAGTCGCAGCCGACAGGGATGTTCTCCAGGCGCGCATCAATCACGTGCGCCGCGGCCATGTCAAAGTAGTAGAAGTCCGACTCATCTGCCTCGGACTCTATCGTGCCGTAATAGGTAACCCCCGATGCCAGTGGCCCGCAGGCGCCAGCCCACGTGTTATTTCCGGGCTCCGGGCAGACCCAGGCCGTCGGCGTCGCTGTGCGCGTCGGTGTGGGGGTTGGTGTCCGCGTCGGCGTCGCTGTGGGCGTGCGGGTAGGAGTTGCCGTCCGCGTCGGCGTCTGGGTTGCCGTCGGCGTGCGCGTTGCCGTCCGCGTCGCCGTCGGCGTGCGAGCCGGCGTCGGCGTTGGAGTCGGCGTTTCCTGCCGTGCCCAATCCAGGCTGATCGCTGCATCCCAGTGGTCCTCATAGTATTCCACCAGCAGCCGATGATATCCGCCGCTCAACGTAACCTCCCGATAGAAGTGCGCCACCTGGGGCTGCCAGGAATCCACCAGCAACCTGTCGTCCACCCAGAACCGCACACCATCATCGGCCCACAGGTGGAACCGGTAGTCGCCGGCCTCAAACCACACGAAGCGGTACCACCGCGCAGAGAACTCATCCGCGGGGATGCCTGGGCCTGGCGCCGCCAGCCCCCAGGCGAAGTCGAGCAGCGCGTCCTCTCTTATGAGGGATGGTGTGCCTGTGAGGTAGGGATTGCTATAATACTCTCCCCGCCAGATATCCGGATAAGAAGTTCCGAAAACTTGGATGCGGTCAAGCCACGGATCAACGACGTACACCTTGCCATCCAGAGCGGCTGCAACACCAGTTACGTCACGGAATTGCGACTCGCCGGGCCCGAATGTGCCCCACTTCCCGAGGAACGCACCGGTTGCGCTGAATCGCTGGACACGATGGTTCCCGTTGTCAGCCACATATACCGTCCCATCTTGCGCTACAGCGATGCCAGTAGGGTAATTGAATTGGCCATCGGCCGAACCAAATGTGCCCCACTTCCCGAGGAACGCGCCGGTTGCGCTGAATCGCTGGATACGATGGTTCCCGCTATCAGCCACATACACCGTCCCATCAGGAGCCACGGCTACGCCTTCAGGATTACGGAACTGTCCGTCCCCTGATCCCTCTGATCCCCATTTCCCCAGAAACGCTCCCGTCGCCGAAAACCGCTGTATGCGATGGTTTTCTGAGTCGGCGACGTACACTGTTCCATCGGGCCCAACCGCTACGCCCATTGGCCAGGCGAACTGTCCATCGCCTCCGCCATAAGAGCCCCATTTCCCCAGAAACGTTCCGGTGGGGCTAAACCGTTGAATACGATGGTTATCCTTGTCGGCGATGTACACCGTCCCATCAGGTCCAACCGCTATACCCCATGGCCAGGCGAACTGTCCATCGCCTCCGCCATAAGAGCCCCATTTCCCCAGAAACGCTCCCGTCGCCGAAAACCGCTGTATGCGATGGTTTTCTGAGTCGGCGACGTACACTGTTCCATCGGGCCCAACCGCTACGCCCATTGGCCAGGCGAACTGTC
>Ga0078972_1003987_pt1 | contig 33759 bp, 35 predicted proteins | sample YelNatPaOPGAMG01_FD_67568 | JGI IMG/M metagenome (GOLD analysis project Ga0078972, IMG submission 67568) | Hot spring thermophilic microbial communities from Obsidian Pool, Yellowstone National Park, USA - OP-RAMG-01 (SPADES assembly) (version 2) | ecosystem: Environmental > Aquatic > Thermal... | reverse complement strand
TGTTGACGCAGTTATTTCGATTATTTGCAACAATCTTGCTTTTTGCTTAAATTTTCAGGCAAAAATTTTTCTTAAAAGTTATGTTTGAGCAAATTTCAGGCAAATTCGAATCCATTTTCAAAAGGCTGAGCGGACAGGCAAGGATTACGGAATCAAATATTTCCGATGCCGTTCGGGAAGTTCGCAGAGCGCTCCTTGAAGCTGATGTGAACTACAAAGTAGCCCGCCAGTTTACCGATGAGGTTCAGAAAAAAGCCATTGGTGCAAATGTTGTTAAGAGCCTTAATCCTGGACAGGTATTTATTAAGATTGTCTACGATGAAATGGTCAGGCTTCTTGGAGATAAGACAACAGAACTTGCTCTATCCCAGGATATCCCGAATATCATTATGGTTGCGGGGCTACAGGGGTCAGGGAAGACAACATTCGCAGCTAAACTGGCAAATTTTCTGAAGTCAAAAGGAAGATATCCGTTGCTTGTCGCTTGCGATATTCATAGACCGGCAGCTATCGACCAGCTTGAGATGCTCGCACAGCAAATAAATATCCCTGTATATGTGGATAGGAATGCCAGTGCTGTTGAGATTGCAAAATCTTCTGTAGATTATGCAAGAAAAAATGCTAGGGACATAGCTATAATCGACACGGCGGGTAGGCTCCATGTCGATGAAGAGATGATGAAAGAGGCTGAAGAAGTTCAACGAGGAGTCAAGCCACATCAAATTTTCTTTGTGGTCGACTCGATGACTGGCCAGGATGCTGTTAACACAGCAATGGAGTTCAATAGAAGACTGAACTTTGACGGCGTGGTTCTGACGAAGCTCGATGGTGATGCTCGAGGCGGAGCTGCACTTTCAATAAGATCTGTTGTGCAGAAACCAATAATGTTTGTGAGCGTTGGTGAGAAGCTGGACCAGCTTGAGATTTTCCATCCCGACAGGATGGCGTCACGCATTCTTGGTATGGGTGATGTCGTTACCCTTGTCGAGAAGGTTCAACAGCAGGTTGATGAAAGCAAAGCAGCAAAGCTTGAGGAAAGGCTCAGGAAGAACGAATTTACTCTTGAAGATTTTCGTGACCAGTTGAAGGAAATTAGGAAGCTGGGGTCGTTGAAAGATGTTTTGTCAATGATACCTGGAGTTGCCAACGCTGTACGAAATGTGGAAGTTGATGAAAAGGCGTTAACGAGAATAGATGCCATAATAAGTTCTATGACTCCACTTGAAAGGCGAAAGCCGCACATTATTGATGGTCGACGTCGAAAAAGGATTGCGGCGGGGAGTGGAACGACTGTGCAGGATATTAACAGGCTTTTAAAACAGTTTACAGAAATGCAACGCATGTTCAAGACGCTTTCTAAAGGTAAATTTGGAAAGATGGCGTTGAAAAATATGCGATTGCCAATATAAAACTCAGGAGGATAATTTGGGAGTAAGATTAAGGTTAAGGAGAGCGGGTCGGAGAAATCAACCTGCCTATAAAATTGTTGCGGCAGATTCTCGGTCGCCGCGCGATGGCAGGTTTCTTGAGATAATTGGGAGTTATAATCCACTCCGCAATCCAGCAGAAATTGTGATTAATGAGGAAAAGGTTTTCAAGTGGCTGAGAAAGGGCGCATTGCCCACTGAGACTGTCCGGAGTTTACTTCGAAGAAAGGGCCTGTGGTACAAATGGCACCTAATGAAGAAAGGATTTGATGAGGCGGCTATTGGACAGAAGCTTGCCGAGTGGCAGGCAGCCCAGGAAGCAAAGATCGCCAGGGAAGCCGAAAGAAAAGCAAGGAGAAAAGCTGCCAGGAAATCGAAAAAAGCTGCGGCTGCTGAACAGCCCGGGCAGGCTTCTCCTCAAGCCGAGCAAGAACCAGCAGCTTGAAATGAGTTTTACGTTTAAAATAAGACAGTGAAGATATCTATAAAGTTTGGTGCCAAAAGCGCCATAGGAGACAGAAGCGGGCTGAAGTCAAATGACAGTCAGGCATTGTCCGCTGCCTGCAATGAAAATTCGTGCGGACAAATAATATCTGAATTTTTATTGAAAAAGCTCGTGTGAAAAAGGAGGTCCGCAATGCAAGAATTCGTCGAGTACATAATCAAGAAACTCGTGGACAAGCCTGAGAGCGTGCAGCTCACGAGGGAGGACAAAGAAAACAACAAGGTTGTCTTCCAGCTCAAGGTTGACCCGAGTGATGTTGGCAAAGTTATCGGTCGCAAAGGGAGGACTGCAAACGCTGTCCGAACACTGCTGAGCGCCGTAGCTGCTCGCGAAGGCAAGCGCGCGATTCTTGAAGTGATCGATAAAGCATAAGTAATTTAACTCTGTCGCCTAAAGCCCGCTCTTCTAACTCCTCTTTGACCAACTGGATCAAATGGAAAATCTCTGCCTGATCGGAGTTGTCACCAAAGTGAGGAGCAATAGAGGTTACATGAAAGTAGAACCTCACACCGATTTTCCGGAGAGGTTTTCCACGACGAAGAAAGCCTTGTTGCAAAAGAGGATGTCTCATGATGTTGAAGAATATGAAATTGAAGACGCTCGAACAGTGAAAGACTACGTTGTTCTTAAACTAAAAAATGTCAACAGCTTTGCCCATGCTGAAGAGTTTTTGGGTGCTAAGATTTTTGTCAAAGAAGAAGATAGAGTGCAACTGCAGGAAGGTTATTATTATCTCGACTCACTAATTGGGCTTGATGTCATTTGTTATGATAAAGATGGTGTACTGATGAATTTAGGGAATGTAACGGCTGTCGAAGGATCACCAGTTCAATACAGACTCGTTGTTCGTCATGGTAATGGAAGTGAGTTCCAAATACCATTTGTAAAGGAATTCATTAAAAGCGTATCGGTTCCCGAGGGGAAGATTATAGCTAATATCATAGAAGGAATTCTGGAGGGTGGTGTCGATGAGGATTGATGTTGTGACAGGACTCCCTGGGATCTTGAATGGACCACTAAATGAAAGCATTATAAAACGTGCTCAGGCGGCAGGTATCGTTGAGATAAATATCTGCAATCTTCGAGATTTTACACATGACAAACATAAAACTATAGATGATGTTCCGTATGGTGGTGGACCTGGAATGGTATTGAAGCCGGAACCTGTGTTTGAATGCGTCGAAAAACTCAAGTCCGATCGAGACTATGACGACATAATTTTGCTGACGCCAGATGGTGAAGTATTTAACCAGGCAATGGCAAATGAACTTTCTTTGAAGAACAATTTAATTTTAATTTGCGGTCACTACAAAGGCGTAGACGAGAGAGTTAGAGAATCCATTGTAACAAAAGAGATTTCAATTGGTGATTATGTGCTGACGGGCGGTGAACTGGCTGCACTTGTTATAATTGATGCAGTGGTTAGAATTCTTCCAGGAGCGCTTGGTGATAGTGAGAGTGCTTTGAGCGATTCTTTTCAGACGGGACTTCTCGACTATCCACAGTACACGCGACCCCCGGTATATCGCGGAATGAAAGTTCCCGATGTTTTACTCAGTGGAGACCACGCTGAGATAGCTCGCTGGAGGGAAGAAAGAGCAATAGAGAGGACAATGAGACGCCGTCCAGACTTAATTGAGAAATATTATTCAAGATTACAGAAAACAAGGAACGAACATGAATAAAATTGCATTAGTTGAAGCTGCTCATTTGAGAACAGATATTCCACAGTTCAAACCTGGTGATACAGTCAGTGTCCATTTTAAGGTGGTAGAAGGTGACAAGGAACGAATCCAGGACTTTGAGGGAATTGTCATTAGCCGACGTGGATCAGGACTCAAGGAAACTTTTACTGTAAGGAAAGTCTCTAACGGTGTTGGAGTTGAGCGAATATTTCCTCTTCACTCACCGAGAATCGTCAGTATTGACGTCGTTAGAGCTGGAAAGGTCCGTAGAGCAAAGCTTTACTATCTACGAAATCTTGCAGCCAAAGCAGTTCGCCAGAAGACCACATAAAGAGAATCTGGATTCTTTTTCTGATAGTACAGTTAAGTTAGTGGTACTGTGCAGTATTTCAGTTTGGCGCTATTGCCTTGTTACCTTCAAGGGAGTGTTTCGTTAGGATATGGGTAGTTTATTACGGCTCCAAGAGAGGATTCTTTTGAATTCTGATTGAATCTGATTACTTAAGAACCTGGACAAAACTGAGTCGATCAGGAAATTTATTTGTCACAATTTTTTGATTAGAGGCAAATTGTTATTCGTGGTTTACGGAGAAAGTATTTGCAGACATCTGGATTACACATGGCGAGCAATGGCTTTACAAATCTTAATTTGGGGGAGTCCTACGGTTGAGTGGGATTGATCAACTATCGGAAAAAGGTTCGGGAAAATTTAGAGTTGGAGCTCCAAAATCTTCTGACGTTTTGCCCCTTACTTATGGTTTTGAAAAGCGCAAGCTAATTGAAAATGTAGAAGTAATTCATGTAATACCAGCACACCTTTCGTCTTTAGAATCTCTGAAGAATTACGATGCAGTATTGATGCCGAGCATTAGTTATGCCAGAAACAGCATGGAACTAATGGTCGTACCGGAATGTGGGGTGGTGTCAAATGGTAAGGTGGGGACAGTGAGGCTGTACATTAAGGAAAACCTGCGCGTAATTAAATACGTGGCTATCGATCCATCCGCTATGAATGAAGTTGCTATGACGAAGATTGTTCTAGCAGAAAAGTACCAGATGTCGCCGTCATTCGTTGTAGGTGAGACAGGGATCGCGAAGATGCTTGAAAATGCTGATGCGGCATTGATTGTGGGTGACAACGCACTGATTGCAGATAAAGAGTTGATGACCAATTATATCGATCTGGGCGAAGAATGGGAGGATATTACGGGATTGCCCTTTGTACATTTTATCTGGAGTGCGAGGCGCAACTCACTTGGAGCGGATCAGTTGCAAAGCATCATTTCATCGAGAAATTTAGGGGTAGATAATTTGAAGGAGATAGTTAACGAAGTTTCTGTGAATCTTGGTTTGCCTTATCAGTCATTAGCAGGGCATTTTGAGGAAGAAATTTATTTTGAAATTGCTGCAAGGGAGATTGAAGGGATGCGGCAGTTTTTTGAGCTTGCATACTATCACGGCATTCTGGAGTACATTCCTTCGGTGACCTTTTTCCCCCTTGACTTGTGATAAATTGTAGAATGAATTCTCCCTGGAATCAGGTTGGACAAGAGGAATTTGCCAAAAATATTTGAAACTGTCGGATGAATCAAGATAACGCTTTGACCTTTTGAACCGCTTATCGTAAAAGTTAGGTAGATAAACGAAAGGGATGTAACTTTTTATACTATTTTTCCGTATTTTCACTATGGATTTCAAGGACAACAAATGAAAAGAGTTAAGCTCCTTTTTTTATTTGGCATATCTCTTGCCATAACCTCTCCTGCCCTTTCACAGCAGGAATGGCGTTCGGACGCTGATTCGTCCCTTTCCAGACAAAGATTTGTTGTTGATTCGCTGCGCCAGGAGCTGGCAAAGATCAAAGGTGCAATTCGAAATTTCAAGACAAGAATTGATAGCAGTAAGACAATCTCTGAAAATGACGAACTCGAACTTAGTAAACTCGAGGAGGAAGTTTCAGACATTGGGGAAAGGCTCTCTGCTATTTCCGAGGAAGCAGGAGACATCGCACAGCAAGCTGCAAAGGTCTATGACGTAGAAAGTGCTGTCGTGCAAAATGGCGATTATACACTGGAAGAAGGTCAGACTGTAAGCGGCAACATTAAAGTGTTAAATGGGGACGCATATATTAATGGAATCCTCAATGGCACCATAATTGTCGTCAACGGAAATGCATACATTGGCAGAACTGGGCGGGTAAGTGGTAATGTTGTGACAATAAACGGTCGTATCCGACTAAAAGAAGGAGCACGTGTAGAAGGAAGCATCATTGAGCAAAGTGGAAGTCGATTTAGAAGGTCTGAAAAACTGACAGAAAAAATTATTAACATTGAGCGGTCAGGGATATGGGACGAACATAACTTTTTGTTTTCGAGATTTGCATTTAACTACAATCGGGTCGACGGATTTTTTCTTGGCGCTGGGAGCAAGAAAGAGTATTTCTGGAGCGGAGCGGAGTCCTATTCACCATATGGATTTGTTGGATATGCGTTTGGTTTGCATAAATGGAGATATCAATTAGGTTTAGATAAATGGTTTGGGAATGCGAACCGGTTCGAGGTTGGACTTGAGGGTCATTCACTAACCGATTCTAAGGATTACTGGATTATTGGTCCCAAGGAGAACATGCTGTATTCCTTAATTGCCCGTGAAGATTACATGGATTATTTTGGACGCACAGGCGGGTCGATTCATTTAGCTCAATACTACAAAATGGAATCGAGAATAGTCCTGACTTATCAGGTTGACCGGTACGATTCCATTGCGAAAAATACAAACTGGTCTATCTTTGGTGGGGGAAAATTGTTCCGGGACAACCCTGCTATCCCAGCTGGATGGATGAGAAGTCTCATTCTTGAGATTGATCACCGGAGCAAGTCAAGAATATCTTCATCAAGGTTAGGCTGGAACGCATCTTTGAGAGGAGAGTCCACATTGGGTGGGGATTTTAGTTTCAGGATGTTGAGCTGGAATGTTGCCCGGTATCAGCCATTGTTTGAGGGCGCACAACTGGATATGCGGTTTGCGGGCGGCACTTCTAATGGCAAATTGCCGTTGCAGAGATCATTTCAGATTGGCGGATTCAATACATTGAATGCTTTCCATTACAAGGAGTTCAGCGGGAATAGAATGCTTTTATTTAACATGGAGGTACTTTTAAGTCCACATTTGTTCGATCAGTTTCCGTTGAATCTTGCAACATTAATCCTGTTTACAGACATCGGTCAGGTAACCCAGACCTCTGCAGACAATGGAATTTTCGAGGGTTGGAATAGCATAAAAGGAAATGGCTTTAAATCTGATCTTGGCGTGGGAGTTGGTAATAGTGATGGATCTTGGAGGGTATTCGTTAGCTGGCGGACTGATGTAAGTTCAACCCCAGTATTTGGCGTGCGATTGTCACGGCCATTTTAGATACCATCTTCCGATCGAATTTCTTCAAATTCTTCGATTCTGGTTTTTATTTCTAATGGGATTTTTACTGACCGTTTTGTGTTAGTGTCAAATGCGACCTGTATACTTGAGCCCTCAGCTATAACTTTACCGCTTTTTTCTTCGACAATTAAATATGCCATTTCAAAGCTCCTGTTGCGCATCGATGTGACCTTTGTGTAAACACGCAATTCGTCACCATAATAAGCTGGAAATTTGTAGGTGCATTTTATTTCTGCAATGACAATCCCTATTGATTTTACGTCACTGCTATTGAGATTGAGAACTGAGCGGAGGTAGCTGACCCTTGCTTCTTCAAAGTATGTCAGGTATGCTGCGTTGTTGACATGTCCCAGTGAATCCATGTCTGAAAACCTGATGGGCACTCTCACCGAAAATTTGAATTCTGATTCCTTCATTTTTTGGTATTGAACTTAATAAAAATTTGTCCTTGAGGCAATTCAACATATGGGGATGTTTTTCGACGTGGTTTTTGTTTTGCATTGCCATTGCGATCGCTGTAAGTTAATTTTGATAAAAAAACATGATGAAAGATGGAAACTAAATTAATTGAAACAATTAAATCAAAGGCAAAAAGTTTAAAAAGGCACATTGTTCTTCCCGATGCAACAGACGAAAGGGCAATTGAAGCCGCAAGGATTATTACCGACCAATCAATTGCTAAAATTACACTTATAGGTGATGAAAAGGAGATAACATTAAAAGGAGAAAAATTAGAAGTTAACTTAGACGGGATTGAAATTGTCAATCCTGTATTGAGTAGTGAACTCGATGATTACTCCAGAGAGTACTATGAAATACGCAAGACCAAGGGGATGACTCCAGAGCTGGCACGTGAAACGATGAAGAACCCTCTTTTTTATGGTGCTATGATGGTGCGAAGAGGAATAGCAGATGGAAGCGTTGCTGGATCGTTATCGACCACAGCAGATGTCTTGAGAGCTGGCATTCAAGTAATTGGGATGAAAGATGGCATTTCCATAGTTTCGAGTTTCTTCTTGATAATCTTTCCACAAAAGATATTTGCATTTGCTGATGGCGCTGTTGTTCCAGATCCAACAGCAGATCAGCTTGCTGATATTGCAATTACAACTGCAGAAAATTATGGGAAGCTTGTTGGAGATGAACCCAAAGTTGCAATGTTGTCGTTCTCTACTAAAGGGAGCGCTAAGCACGAACTTGTTGACAAGGTGGTCAAAGCAACCATGTTAGCCAGGTCGAAGGCACCATACTTAAAGTTGGACGGTGAGCTTCAGCTAGATGCTGCAATTGTGCCTGATGTCGCTCGAAGGAAAGCTCCAGGGAGCGAAATTGCCGGAAATGCAAATGTATTGATTTTTCCTGATTTGAATGCTGGTAACATTGGATATAAAATGGCACAAAGGCTGGGTGGTGCAGATGCACTTGGACCAATAGTCCAGGGGTTGAAGAAACCTGCGTTTGACTTGTCCCGTGGTTGCAGCGTACAAGATATTGTTGATGTTGTGGCAATTAATTGTGTAATGGGAAATTAAGTCTTGTGCAAAATATAGAATGAGGATCGGATGGCTAGGGAAGTAGAAGTTTCAGGAATTAAAATAGGTAATGGTAACCCACTGGTGGTAATAGCAGGTCCATGCGTTGTGGAAAATCGTGACATCGCAATGCGAGTTGCGGAGCACGCAGTAAAGGTGACCAGTAAACTCCACATTCCTTACATTTACAAGTCGAGTTATAAAAAAGCCAATCGCACAAGCGAGAATGGTTTCGTTGGGATAGGTATAGACGAAGCACTCAATGTCCTGGAAGAAGTAAAAAAACAGTTCCAGATACCGATACTCACTGACATTCATACAGAGCGTGAAGCAGCGCTGGCAGCTGAGGTTGCCGACATTTTGCAGATCCCGGCATTCTTGTGCAGGCAGACAGATCTCTTGCATGCAGCAGGGCTAACTGGCCGGGCGGTGAATATTAAGAAAGGTCAGTTTATGGCCCCGGAAGATATGGCGCATCAGGCAAAGAAGGTCGAAGCGGTAGGGAATGGGAATGTGATGCTGACTGAACGAGGAACGACTTTTGGTTATCATAATCTTGTAGTAGATATGCGTTCACTAATTATTATGAGGGAGAGTGGTTACCCTGTTGTCCTCGACGCAACGCATTCCCTGCAATTACCTGGAGGTGAAAAAGATAGAACAGGTGGACAGCCTCAATTCATATTTCCAATTGCCAGAGCAGGAGTAGCTGTTGGCATTGATGGCCTTTTTCTCGAAACCCACCCCAATCCCTCTGCAGCACTGAGCGATGCCTCTACCCAGCTGCCATTGAACTTGTTAGAATCTCTCCTGAGGGAGGTAAAGGCTATAGATCAGGTGCGGAGGGAATCTGGACTATGAAACAAAATCTGGTTCAAAAACTAAAACCAATAAAATTGCTTATTCTCGATGTTGATGGAGTGCTGACAACAGGAAGCATTATATACTGTTCCGATGGTGCAGAGGCGAGGATATTTGATTCAAAAGATGGATATGGAATTGTCAACGCAATTCAAAGTGGAATCAGGGTGGCTATCATTACGGGAAGAAAATCAGAAGTGGTCAAAAGGCGAGCGAAGGAGTTGGGTATAACTGATTTGTACCAGGGATCAATTGACAAGGTCTCTCCGTACGAAGAAATTAAAAGAGTGTATTCGATAACCGATGCTGAGTCAGCATTCATTGGTGATGACATTCTGGATTTACCGCTTCTTCAAAAAGTTGGCTTTTCTGCAGCACCGTCAAACGCAGTTCGTGAGGTGAGGATACGAGTCGACTATGTTACTAAAGCAAAAGGGGGTGAGGGAGCTGTTCGGGAGGTAATAGATATGATTTTAAAAGCGCAAAAGAAGCAATGATGGTAAATCGATGTTGTGGAAAAGATTCATGGCTTCAGTTAATTGAACTCGAGAAGACTTTTTTATCCGGGTTCTTCAAAAGAAGAGGTAAGGTTTGAACAAATCGTCAGAAAAAGGAAAAGAGGTTATAAGAATAGAATCCCAGGCTATTCTTGCGCTCGAGGAGAGGATTGGGATCGAATTTGAACGTGCGGTTGATTTAATAACAGAAATCCCTGGACGTGTAATAATCACAGGTATGGGGAAGTCCGGTCTTATAGCGAGGAAGATAGTTGCAACAATGAATTCTACAGGTACCCCTGCGATCTTCTTGCACCCATCTGACGCTGTGCATGGAGATCTTGGGATGGTGCGGCAGGACGATGTCGTGATTTGCATATCGAAGAGTGGAAATACAGAGGAAGTTATACAGCTTTTGCCAATGTTCAAACGAATTGGCGTTCCTGTCATTTCAATTGTTGGAAACAGGAACTCTAAGTTAGCCCGGGAGAGCGACATTGTCCTCGATGCTTCAGTTGAACAGGAAGCATGTCCGTATGACCTGGCGCCAACCTCGTCGACAACAGCAGCTCTTGTGCTTGGAGATGCACTTGCTATAGCTTTGCTTGAGAGAAAGAATTTTACAGAGGAACAGTTTGCAATGTATCACCCGGGCGGAATTCTCGGCAAGCGGCTGTTTCTCAAAGTGGATGAACTGATGGTTAAGGGGAAAGACGTCCCGGTTGTGCAAGAAACAACGTCTGCAAGGGATACCATAGTTGCTATGACTTCTGGTCGACTTGGAGCAACTTGCGTTGTCAACCAGGAGGGAATTTTGACTGGAATTATAACAGACGGTGATTTGAGGAGATATTTGCAGAAAAATCTCGACCTGCACCTTGCAACTGCCAGGGACATGATGACGCACAACCCAAAAGTTGTCTCAAAAGATGTTCTTGCAGTGGTGGCACTCGAAGAAATGGAAATGTATAATATCACACAGCTTGTGGTGATCGATCCCACGCGTAGGCCAATTGGAATGGTTCATCTCCACGATTTAGTCAAAGCCGGTCTTTCACCAAAAGCCGAAGTATGAAATACATTATTCCATTCACACTTCTTTTAATACTTACGGGATGTGAAGAAAAGTTGCAGCCAACTGTAATTCCTGTGCGCGGCCAACTGCCAGATCAAGAAAGCTGGAATTCTACAATTGTATTTACAGATAGCGGATCGATTCGTGGCGTCTTGAAGGCAGGGCATGTTGTGGTCTTTAACAATCGAGATATGACATATCTTGGCGACAGTATTAGAGTCGACTTCTTCAATGATCAGGGAAAACATACGAGTTTTCTTACAGCAGATAGTGGTGTGGTGAACAATAGGACAAATGACCTTGAAGCAATTGGGCATGTTTATGCTCACAGCGATAGCGGTACCTCTCTTTGGACGGAGCGGTTGTTTTGGAACAATAAGAGTGGCAAGGTTACTTCTGATGTATTTGTACGTATCGTGTCCCCAAAGGAGTCAATTCAAGGAGTTGGCTTTGAATCGGACCGCGATTTGAGAAACTATAAGATATTTAACGTAAGCGGGGAAGCGAAAACACTGAAATGAATTTACGGATGGCTTCATTTGTTCCAGTGATGATGTTGTTTCTAATTGCCATCCTGAGTTTAAATGCTTCAGGGCAAGACTCAACAAGTCAAATTGTTAGACTTATTCACGCTGATAGCCTTGTAGGATATTCATCCGGTGGTAATTCGTTTCGCGAATTGAACGGTCATGTACTCTTTTCACAGGGGCAGACCACATTAAGTTGCGACAGGGCTTTGCAAAACCTCACCACTAATCAAGTAGATCTTTTTGGAAATGTTGTTGTTCATGACGATACCCTGACTCTCAAGGCTAAACAGGCAAGGTACTTTGCAAAGACAAAGACTGTGTATTGCGATTACGGTGTATATCTAAATGACACGAAAAGAACCCTTACTGCTGATAAAGGCGATTACAATTCAACCGACAAAGTCGCCCATTTCGCGGGGAATGTCTTTGTTCAGGACTCACTTTCTCAACTTTTTGCCAATCAACTTGTTTACTACAGGGAAGAGGGGAAAACGTTTGCTGATGGAGATGTCAGAATCATTAGTAAGGAAAACCATGTCACGGTCTATGGTGGACATTTCGAAAACTATGAGAAGAAGAAATACAGCATGATGAAACTAGCTCCAGTTCTTGTCCAAATAGACACAGCTTCGGACGGGAAGATTGACACCCTGATGATAAAATCTCGTTTGATGGAAGCATTTAGAGATACAGTAGAGGAGCGCTTTGTGGCAACAGATAGTGTGGAGGTCATAAGAAGCGAATTAATGGCCAGGTGTGGATTGGGAACTTATTTTGCAAATGATTCGCTAATTGTTCTGGTCAGTTCCCCGGTTGTCTGGTATGAAGATAATCAACTTACAGGCGATAGCATTTCGGTCTATCTGCACAATAAGATGGTTTCGAGAGTGCACGTCGTTGGATTTGCATTTGCACTTTCTCAGAGCGATTCGCTTTATCAGGACAGGTTCAATCAGTTGAAGGGGAAAGAACTTACAATGTATCTTAACAAAAAGAAGGTCGAACGTATTGTGGTTGACAATAATGCTGTGAGTTTGTATTATCTTTACGATAAGAACAAGCCAAATGGCGTGAACAAAGTGAGCGGTGATAAGGTGGTTATGTATTTTAGAGACGGAAAGATAGACAAAATCTCTGTAACAGGTGGGGTTGAGGGAGACTATTATCCTGAGAAGCTGATTAAAGGTGAAGTTGAATCTTATAACCTCGATGGGTTTCGCCTGTACACAGACAAGCCAGTTGGAGCAGATTTCAGGAAAATTTTCAGATGAGCAAAGAAACTGTCAGTACTCTCCATTCAGAGAATCTTAGAAAGCGATATAAGAAGCGGTACGTTGTCAATGGCGTTTCAGTTGAAGTAAAGCAGGGTGAGGTTGTAGGTTTGCTCGGGCCAAACGGTGCAGGGAAAACCACGACTTTCTATATGATTGTGGGTATGATTAAGCCGGGTTCTGGTAGAGTTTTTATAGATTCGACTGACATTACGATGCTTCCAATGTACAAAAGAGCTCGAATGGGGATAAGTTATTTACCCCAGGAGGCTTCTATTTTTCGCAAAATGACTGTGGAGGACAATATAATGTCAGTACTGGAAGTGTTAAAGATGCCGAAAGCTGATCGTGTTCAGAGGTGTGATCATTTGTTGGAAGAGCTTGGGATTCAGGAAATAAGGAAGACGATGGGTTATTCTCTCAGCGGCGGTGAAAGGAGGAGGACTGAAATTGCACGAGCTCTCGCATCCAATCCGAAATTTATGCTACTTGATGAGCCATTCGCGGGTATAGATCCGCTGGCAGTTGAAGATATCATGAACATTGTGGTTGGTTTAAAGAACAGAGGAATTGGGGTTCTAATAACAGATCACAACGTTCATGAAACCCTTTCAATTGTTGATCGTGCATACTTGTTATTTGAAGGGAGAATCCTCAAATCGGGGTCGTCTGAATACCTCGCAAATGATCCTGAAGCACGAAGACTTTATCTGGGTGAGAATTTCAAACTGGACAGGTATTGAGTTTGGAAATTGCCTTCTCATTTTTTATCCGTTTATTTTATTTCCACTATATCAAATGATTCTGGAGGATATCTATGTTTACTAAGACCAGTCTGGGCTCTATTATAATTACTCTGCTGGCTGCGATTTTAGTTTATTCTCAGGAAAGCAAATATGTACCTTATAAGACATTTGACCCTAATTTCGATTCCAATGGTGGAACGTCTTTTCGATCGGCAAGCGGCGCACCCGGTCCGGAATACTGGCAAAACAAAGCTGATTATCAAATTGATGACACGCTTTATTCAATAAATAAAACTCTATCTGGAAGGGTCATCATTACCTACACAAATAATAGCCCTGATACACTCCACTATCTCTGGCTTCAACTGGAGCAAAATCAACTCAGAAGCAACTCCCGCGGCATGCTTTCGAATGGGTATGTTGATGGAACTTTTCCATTTAACGGAGGAATGAAAATTTACTCTGTAGAGATTCTTAAAGGGCATAAATATTATCCTGCTGACTACATTATTAATGACACCAGAATGCAAATAAGATTAAGTGACCCCCTTGGGTCGGGTGGCAAAAAGGTGACTTTCGTAATTAGTTACTCATTTCAAATACCCCCTCAAGGATTTGGTCGAACTGGCTGGATGAACTCCAGCAAAGGTGTCATTTATGAAGTAGCTCAATGGTATCCAAGGATGGAAGTATACGATGATGTCAATGGCTGGAATTCACTGCCTTTTCTTGGAGCAGGAGAGTTTTACCTTGACTATGGGGACTTTGATTACAGGGTCACTGTACCATGGGATCAAATTGTTGTCGGGTCGGGTGAACTGGTAAACCAAAAAGACGTTTTGACTAAAAAAGAAATAAATCGTTTAGATTTAGCAAGGAAATCTGATAAGGCAGTCTACATAATTTCAAAGGATGAAGTGGGGAATCCAGATACTCGTCCAGTCAGGAGAGGATTAGTTACATGGCATTTCAAAATGAAGAACTCGAGAGATGTCTCCTGGGCGTGCTCAAATGCCTTTATCTGGGATGCCGCAAGGGTAAACCTTCCCTCTGGAAGGAAGTCGATTGCAATGTCAGCCTACCCAATGGAGAGCGCATCAGATTCAGCCTGGGGAAGATCTACGGAGTATTTGAAGGGGAGCATTGAAATTTATTCGAAAAAATGGTTTGAATATCCTTACCCTGCTGCTGTCAACGTTGCCGGACCAGTCGGAGGAATGGAATATCCCGGGATTATTTTCTGCAGCTGGAGGGCAAGGGGTAAGGTGCTATGGGGAATCACAACTCACGAAATTGGCCATAATTGGTTCCCAATGATAGTCGGGTCGAATGAAAGAGTAAATGCCTGGATGGATGAGGGATTTAACACGTTTATCAATATATATTCGACTGAGGAATTCAACAACGGTGAGTATGCCCCCAAGAGAGATAATGAATTTGACCCGGCGGGGAAAAATCCTGCGCGGGACATAGTTCCTTATTTAATCAGCCCGGAGTCTCAACCAATTATGTCTTATGCTGATGGAATCCCCGGCCAATATGTGCATACACTGGAGTATTATAAAACAGCTCTTGGATTGTTCATGTTAAGAGAAATTGTCCTCGGGCATGACCGATTTGACTATGCGTTCAGGACATACATAGACAGGTGGGCGTACAAGCATCCAACTCCAATTGATTTCTTTCGGACAATGAACGACGCATCAGGTGAAAATTTGAATTGGTTCTGGAAGGAATGGTTTGTCAAGAACTGGAGGCTTGATCAGGCTGTGGACAGCGTGAAATATGTTGATGGTGATACTGCAAAAGGCGCTTTGATTACACTGGAAAACAAAGGGCAGATGGTAATGCCTGTTACGGTCGAGATTAAAGAGTCGAATGGAGAAAAATTCCGAGTAAATTTTCCAGTTGAAATATGGGAACGAAGCTCTATTTTTACATTTAAGTACAACAGTAAGTTCAAGATTGAATCTGTCGAAGTCGATCCCGACAAACTTTTGCCAGATGTTAACCCTTCAAACAACATCTGGACGCAATCAATGGAAAAATGAGATTTGGTGAGACTTTTTCTTAATGATGGACAGTCCTGTTGGATTTTTAATTAGTGAAATATGTTCAAAATCATTAGAGGATCGAAATGTCTAAACTCAGTGAAGCATCGGTGGCACAAATTAATGAATTTAGTCGCAAAACAATGTCAGAGACAATCGGGATTGAGATCATTGAGGTGGGGGAAGACTATATCAAAGGACGTATGCCAGTTGATTATCGTACAGTTCAGCCATATGGTATAATGCATGGTGGGGCATCTGCTGCCCTGGCAGAAACACTTGGCAGTATTGGGGGCAACTTTTTCGTGGATCAGGGTAAAAATGTGGTAGTTGGACTCGAAATCAACGTCAATCATATTCGGTCTGTCAAGGAAGGATTTGTTTTTGGAACTGCAAAGCCAATTCATATTGGGTCGAGAACTCAAGTTTGGGACATAAGGATTGAAGATGAAAGAGGACGGTTAGTTTCAGTAAGCCGTCTTACACTGGCCGTGGTTCCAAAACATTAAACTCTTGCGAGATAGATTCGAAGAGTTCTTTCTCTTAGTTTCGTTTGATTTGGACTATTGCTCCAAGGTCTTTCCTTCAGATGACGGAAGCGCTTCGGTCAAGAGCACTGTAATTGCAGTGACATCTGATAGTCCTGTTGATTTGAGCTGCTTGTCAATCTGGATTAAGCTCGCAATACCCATTTTTAACTCGTCAATGGTGTATTTATTTGCAGCTAGGAGGTACTCATCTAAATAAGACCACCTCCCTTCGAACACAGTTTTGTTTATCTCCTCTTTCGTTTTACCCTTTGCCAATAGATGCTTTATATGGATCAAGTTCAAGAAGAATTTCGTCATATGGTAGACAATCTGGATAGGATGGATTCCAGATTCAATCATTTTTAAACTAATTTTGCAAGCAGCAGGTAGATCTTTTGTTGCAACAGCCTTTTGCAGTTCAAATATATTATAAGTTCGTGAAGCTCCGACTGTCATGCTGATATCGTCGGCCTCAATTTGCTTCTTTTCACCAGTGAACAGGATGACTTTCTCGATGGCGGTGTGAAGGTCACCAAGTGAATCGCCTAAGAATTCTAAAAGTGTGTTTGCTGCGGATGGAGAGATTTCCTTTCCAAAGCTACTGGCTTCATCCGTTATCCACTGTAATAAGTCTTTACCTTTTAGCTTATTAAACCGCAGCACTTCAGCACTCTCTGTAATCCGTGAGTAAGGCTCCTCGGTTATCTTGACATCACCCGCGCTGAAACATACGACATTTGATTCCGGGATTTGATTGATTTTGTCAGCAATTGAAGCCTTCTCTTTCTTCGTGAGGTCGTCGAATCTGCGCACAAGTGTAAGCCGTCGATCCCCTATGAATGGATAACTCAGCATTGATGAAATGATTTCTTCAGAAGTACATTCACTGCCGTCAAAGACATCTCGATTGAATTCGCGTTCTTCTGGAGGAATGACCCCGTTTAGAAGGAGTGATATTGCTGTTTCGATTAGGTATTCCTCTGTACCTATCAGCAGGTAGCATCGTTTTAGTTTTCTTCTTCTTATGTCTGCGTCAAGACTTTTCAACGGGTTCATTTTATGAGGTAAGCTTTGACTATGTAAACGGGATTCATTGGGACATCTCTTTCGTCCCTGTTGAGGGAGTCGATCTTGTCCACAACGTCCATTCCCTTCACAACTTCACCGAAGACAGTATACTTGCCGTCGAGCTGCGGAAGGTCTCTGACACAGATGTAAAATTGACTTCCGTTCGATCGTCTTTGAGGATTGACTTCATCTCCCTCTCTTGCCATACCCACAGATCCTCTCCTGTGCGGCAGCCCGATTTCAGCTGGGAGTGTGTAGCCAGGTCCACCTTCTCCGTACGTTGATTTATCTGTTCCACGTGAATTTGGATCACCACCCTGTATGACAAATCCAGGTACTATCCTGTGGAATTGGAGTCCATTATAAAATCCATTGGAAACAAGCTTTCTGAAGTTTGCACTGTGGATAGGCGCTGCATCATCATATAGCTTTATAATTATAGTTCCGTATTTCGTTTCAAGCGCAACATTTGACTTGTTTCCACTGCAATCTCCGAAAATTGCAGTGCTAATTATCAAAAGCGTTATTTGTGCGAGAACCCTCATTTTAGTTTCTCCCTAAAATATGTATACAAATAAAACTATGACCAATGCAAAACCTATTCTATACCAGACAAATGCATTAAGTGTATTGTGCTGGAGATAGCGCATGAAATACTTGATAGATAGGAATCCAAACACTGCAGAAAAAATTGTCCCAAAAAGAAGAGGTGCAACTTCATTATGTGGGATGCCATGGAGGAAATGCTTCAATTTGAGTACTGCTGCTCCAGCAATAACAGGAATCGACAAGAGAAAGGAGAAGCGTGCAGCATCTTCGCGATTATAATCAAGAAGCAATCCTGCAGAAATTGTTATACCTGAACGGGAAGTCCCGGGCACCAGCGCAAGCGCCTGAGCAAAACCAACTGTTATGGCATCCCTCAAGGACATTTTTTTTATGTCCCTCCTTTGTGAAGCTCGTTTTTCGGCATACCACATAAGGGCACCTACTACCACCATACTTGTCGCCAGCACAGCAGGTGTTCTGAACTTTGTTTCCACCCAGTTATCCAGGAGGACTCCCAATATACCAGCTGGTATCGTCCCCCAGAAAACAAGCCACGAGAGTCGGCTCCTCTCGTTTCTGGAGAAGTCCATCTTAGAGAGCCCGTCAACAAAACCTGTTATTAAATCAATTGTGTCTCTGAAAAAATATCCAACGACGGCTATCAATGTCCCTACGTGCAGTGCCACGTCAAATGTCAGGCTGTTTAACAATGGTGAGTTCCAATGGAAAATTATCGGAATTATAACAAGATGCGCTGTGCTGCTGACGGGAAGAAATTCAGTTAATCCCTGAATGACTCCCAAAATTATGCTTTCCCAGATCAATTTATCTCCTTTATGTTTTGTTTGTTAAAAGTAGTACGACAATCCAAGGAGGATTCCAATGCCAGAAAGGTACATGTTTGTTGGATGACTCCCGTAATTGTCTGTGTACCGCAATTGCTGTCCTGAAGGACCTGTCAAGTCGCCTAGAAATTCTCCACGAGCTTGAAAACCTATCAGCGCGTAGAGGTTTGTTCCTAATTTTGTATCGAGGGACACATCAGCTTTTATCCCAAATCCTTTTGAAACATAGTCAATTGTTCCATCGGGTAACACAGGAACGTTTAGGCTTCCAAAATGATACCCTATGCCTCCTCCGTATTTCATGAAGAATCCATCCCCGTAAAATAGCTTGTGAATTGTCAAAGTAGGCAGAGCATAAGAATAGCTAACCTGTCTAACGTAATTTGTAGTATAGCTTTGAGAAAGGTAAGCAAATTCGAGGCCGACTGACCAGCCTGTTCCGATTAGATAATCTCCTCTTCCAAAAAATTCTGCTGCGCTTGTAAATGAACCAGCAGTATTACTGGTTGCTCCAAGATAGTTCAGGTAGTGAATTAGTGATGGGGTGTTATAATATGACAATCCAAGTCCAGCCGAAAGGGAGAAATCCTGTGCAAACAGAGGCGAATGATTAAAAAACAAGGAGATTAACATGCTTGATAGTAATATATCCCACCTATGCTTTCTCGAAATCAGTTTAACTTCCAAACTGCTCTTTCTCCTGTTTTACCAAAAATCAGCTCAATATGTCACTTGTCGGCAAAGAAAGCAAAAACATCTTTTGGCCCGTGAACTCCTTTGACCAGTTCTTTTTCTATATCAGCTGTCTGACTTGGACCTGTTACCATAAATAAATTGCTGTGGTTATGCTCTTTGAAGTGTTTACCAGTAAAAAACTCGTCCAGCGTTTTTAACATCTGACCTGGCTTTATGATAACTATTAACTCCTGTGCCATTGCAAGGGGCAACCGTGAATTTCCAGAGATTACGATTGTTCCAGTTTCTGCAATTGTACACAGACACCCGGTTATGGCAGCATCAATTGAGTTCACTGTTTCTTTATAAATTTTGCTGTTTGGGATGAGCGATGCTAAGTCCTTTTCCATTATATATTTTTTTGACTTATTGATTTTATCAACCAATTCCGGGTATGTCCTCATGATCTGGTCAGTTATAAAGATGGAAGAATTTTCTTTCAGGTTGGCCAATATTGCGGCGCGAAGTTCATCGGTTGAACTAATTTGGATGGCTCTCCCTCCGAGAGCCTCGAGTTCCTGCTTAAACTGCAAAAGCAGATCGCTGAAATTATCGGGTACCAATTTTTTCAAGGGAGACTGATAATTGTCGGTAAACTTAATCTTTTGCACATGAAATAAACGCTTGCGTATAATTGCAAAGATTCTCTCTCTATCGCTCATCGTTTTCAGGGTTCCTATTCTCGGTTATACTTCTTGAATGACTGTGGAGGGAAATTTGGCACTGATCTTTCTTTAGTCCATTGTTTTAGAAAAAAGTTGAGAAGTTGAAGGCGAGACAACATTCTGGCAGTACCTCCCAAGAATGATAGTAGCTTAGGTCTCAGTGAAACCATTGTGAACTGATTAATCAAAAATTTCTCCACGAAGTGTTTATGCCTTTTGTTAATGTCATTTCGAAGTGTTAACAGATGATGGTGAATATTGATTCCAACAGGGCAAACTTCTGTGCAGTTTCCACATAGTGTTGAGGCAAAAGCCAAGTCACGAGCTTTTTCCATGTCAGAATAGAGAGGCGTTACGAGTGAACCAATTGGTCCTGGGTAGACAGATCCATAAGCATGACCTCCAATTTTCCTATACACAGGACAAACATTCAAGCAGGCACCACACCTGATACAATGCAGAATTTCCTGGTATTCAGTCCCGAGTAAGTTTGTTCGACCATTGTCAAGGATTACTATATGTAATTCGTCCGGTCCGTCCAGTTCTTCTTTTGTCCGTGGCGATCGAAGTATCGAAGTGTAGCTCGTAAGCTTTTGCCCGGTGCTGCTGCGGCCAAGTAGACGCAAAAATATCCTGAGGTCAGAGAACCTTGGCAAAATTTTTTCTATTCCAGTTACAACAATATGAACTCTTGGTGATGAAGTCGATAGTCTGGCATTACCCTCATTTTCAACGACAACTACATCTCCAGTTTCAGCAATTAAAAAGTTAGCTCCTGACACGCCGATGTCTGCTTTGAGAAATTGTTCTCTAAGAATTTGCCGGGCTTTTAAGGTCAGGAATTCTGGGTTTGGGTTGTTTTCAGTACCCAGTTTGTCGTGAAACAAATTAGAAATCTCATATCGAGATTTGTGAATTGCAGGGGTGGTAATGTGGGATGGCTTTTCACCTGCTAGTTGAACAATGTACTCCCCAAGGTCTGTTTCAACAGCCTCAATGCCATTTTTTTTGAGGAAATCGACAAGTTCAATTTCCTCCGTAACCATTGATTTGGACTTTACAATGAGTTTTGAGCTGGTTGATTTAGCTACATTTAAGATATATTGGTTGGCATTAAATGCTGTCGAGGCGTAGAAAACCTTGCACCCATTTTTTGTTGCATTATCTTCGAATTGAGCAAGATATTCGTTTAACTGACTTAATGTGTCGAGTTTAATTTGCCTTGCTTGATTTCTAAGGTATTCGAAGTCAAGTTCTTCAAAAGACTTATTCCTCTTTTGGACCGATTGCAAGGTTGCTTTTGAAAGGTTTTCACGTAATTGATGATTGGAAAGTTCCTTTTTATACAGTGTTTTGATACCAGGTGAATTAGGCCTCATATTTGAAGACTTTCGAGCATTATTTCGGATAAATGTGCAAATCTTCGTTGAATTCCATTGTGTCTGGCAATTGCAGAAAGGTGCATCAAACAACTCATGTCAGTTGAAACTAGAGCGTCTGCTTCAGTGCCATAAAAATCTGCCAATTTGTCTTTGCCCATTTCAACGGATATTTCAGGAAATTTTACTGAAAAAGTGCCTCCAAAGCCGCAGCATATCTCAGGGTGGCTTAGTTCGACTAATTTTAATTCCCTGATTCGATTGAGAATCATTCTCGGTTCTTCTTTAATTTTTAGTTCTCGAAGCGAATGACACGAATCGTGATAAGAGACTGACAGTTTAAGCCGCCCACTAAATTTTTCGAGGCCGATAACTTTAACTATAAACTCTGAAAATTCATAAACACGTTTGCTAAATTTTACTGCGATTTCATACAAAAGATTGTCTGACCTTGATTCATTGAAAAGATCCGGGTAAAAGTTTTTCATCATTGCAATGCACGATCCTGACGGACCAACAACATAATCGCTGTCGAGATTAAAACTCGTCACGGCTTTCTTTCCTTTAAGGTGTTCCTTTGCAGAGATAGGGAATGAGGTTCCGAGAAACACTCTCATCTGATGGATTGCCATCTTCTTTGCCTCATCACGGTAACCTGTGTTGAATGCTGGTTGACCACAGCAGGTTTGATTTTCTGGAATGTGGACTTGACAGCCGAGGTGTTTGAGGACTTCGTATGAAGCCTTTGCCACGGAAGGGTAAAGTTGGTCAATGTAGCATGGAATGAAAAGGAATACTCTCATTGATATCAAATATATGCTGACCTCTTTTAACATTCAATTTGTGTGCGTAAATGAATTGAAACTCTTGCGGAGACAAAATATATTTTGCTTATGTTAATGACCTTCTTGTTGATGTTCTTGATTGCAATCTTCGCTGGATTCTTTGGTGCGCTCGTTGGAGTTGGTGGGGGATTAATTATAGTCCCATCCCTCACTTTGCTGTTCCATCTCCCGATACATACTGCGATTGCAGCAAGTATAGCTTCAGTAATAGCGACGTCTATCGCTGGGGCACTTTCGTATGTTGACCAGCAAATTACAAATGTCAGGCTGGGCATGTTTCTCGAAGTAGCGACGACAGCTGGGGCACTAGTGGGAGCTCTTGTTGGTGTTTTGCTGAACGGATGGGTGCTGAGTCTAATTTTTGGTATTCTTGTATTATATATGGCGATATCGTCCTTCAAGGCAAGAGAAGCAGACGATATTCTTATAGCGGAAAACGGATACCAGAATTTTGAGCCAGACCCTCTGTCAAAAAAATTAAGGTTAACAGGTTATTATTATGACGTCGCAGCACAAAAGGATGTTGAATATCATGCAACTAAGAGTATAGAAGGGAGTTTGGTTTCGTCAATTGCTGGAATTGGATCTGGACTTCTCGGCATAGGGGGTGGAGTTATCAAGGTTGCTGCGATGAACTCAATGATGAAAATACCGATGAAGGCCTCCGTTGCAACAAGCAAGTTTATGATTGGTGTTACTGCAGCGACAAGCGCTGTGGTTTATTTTCTGGCGGGCGCCATAAATATGTACGTAGTGGCACCAGTTGCACTAGGTACAATGGCTGGAGCTACTCTGGGGAGTCTGGTTATGAACAGACTTCACAGTAAAGTGATCAAGACAGTATTCTTTGTTTTAATGTTATACTTAGGATATCAAATGATAGCCAAGGGATTGATGATGAAGTTTGGAATACATTTACCGGGGCTGTTATGAGAAGGCAGGAACCGAGTTTAAATCAGGAAATTCAACAAATTAATCATGTTGTTGCAGTAATTCTGACCATTGGAATGTACACGACAATTTTCTTTTATGTGGTTGGTTTGGTACTGTTTTTTGTCAAAGGTGCTCCCGAAGATCCTCTTTCAGGTCAGTACTTCCATTCTTTTGCCTCGTTTCTCAATAACCTGATCCATTTACAACCTGAGTCGTTTCTCTATCTTGGTACCGTAACTTTGATACTGACACCAATTAGTCGGGTCTTTATATCGATTTTTGCCTTCCTGCGAGACAGGGATTACAAGTTCGTCTTCATTACGATTATAGTATTTTGCGTCATTCTTGCCAGCATAATTGTTGGAAGTGTTTTTAAGGTGAAGATTGGCTGAGCTTTCATAGATTCGAGCAGGGACGAAAAGGAACACTTAAATTGATTTTGTCTTTGTAAGTTACTATAATATAGTATATTTATGCCTGTAAGTGATGAAAAATTCGACTAAGATATTTCTGGTCTTAATTGTTGTGATTGGACTTTTTGCGATTTTCCTGACCGTTATACTTTCCAAGGGTGTTGGCGTTAGAGAGGGGTTTGACCTATCGGGACCCGGGGATAAAGTTGCCATTGTCAGGTTAGAAGGGACAATATTGTCATCTGACAAGATCATAAGTTACTTAAAACAAGTAGCCGACAACAAAAGTGTAAAGGCCATCGTCTTGCGGATTGATAGTCCAGGTGGGGGAGTTGCTGCCAGCCAGGAAATCTACGAAGAGGTCAGGAACATAAGCAGTTCTGTTAAGCCTGTTGTCGTGTCGATGGGGTCAATTGCGGCAAGTGGCGGATATTATGTGAGCTGTGCAGCAACGAAGATTGTTGCTAACCCGGGAACAATAACAGGGAGCATTGGCGTAATAGCAATGTTTCCCAATTATTCCAGACTCATGGAAAAATTGGGATTGGGGATGAATGTGATTAAGAGTGGTGAGTATAAAGATTCTGGCTCACCCTTTCGTGCAATGACTGAGGCCGACAGGAAGTATTTTCAGAATGTTGTCAATGACAGCTATTCACAATTCCTGGATGCTGTAGCAAGTGCTAGAAAACTCTCTCCAGAAAAGTTGAAAGCGTATGCTGACGGAAGAGTTTTCACTGGGAGGGAGGCTTTAAAATTGGGTCTTGTAGATACATTAGGATCTCTGCAAGACGCAATAAAGCTGGCAGCAAAATTAGGTGGAATAAAGGGCAAACCTATCGTTGTTGAGGAAAGGAAACCTACCACACTTTTTGATATTTTATTTGGCGATAAATTTGCAAATCTTCATCTCCTCGAAAAGGATTTTCTGGAACAACCCGTGCTTCAATATAAAATGGTTCAATAGAAAGGGGAAATCATGAGCGTTACTAAAGCGGACATTGTGGAACAAATAGCTGAACAAACAGGCTTGACTAAGATAGAGACGGCAGCGGTGGTTGAAGGATTTCTCGCATCTGTTCGGAAATCGCTGGCTGAAGGGAAATCGATTGAGATTAGAGGATTTGGGAGTTTTAAGGTCAGAAAGCGAAGAGGAAGAATGGCTCGAAATCCAAAGACAGGGCAGGCATATCCGGTCAAAGAGCAGTATGTCCCTTATTTCAAGGTATCGAAGGAATTTAAAGCATATGTTGATGAGCACTTAGGAACAGGGATACAGGAAAAAGGTGAGCTTTCTGAACGTGCCGACTCTTCGGGAGAATCGACCAATGAGTGAACTCCACTGCCCCTACTGCGGTGCTCCAATTTCCGCGGATTTTCTTTTCTGTCCGAGCTGCGGCAGAAAATTGGATTCAGTTAAGGCAATCGTGAATCAGCAATCGTTGACAGAGGCTTCTCAGGGCGCTTCAGTCTCCAATATCTTAATTTGTCCAACTTGTGGTTACCACAATCCTGTTACATCAAAGGCTTGCGAATCGTGTGGGTCTTCATTAAAAAATGTTGCGCCCGTTCCTGATTTAGAACCAAAGCCAGTATCGGTACCTTCAGGTGTGGTCGAACAAAAGCGGGTTCAAAAAAGGGGGGAGGAGATTAAGCCACGGCGTTCTGGTGGTGAAAAGCAAAAAGGGAGCACTGGAAGGTTCAGGCTTGAGACGTACCAAATAATTGCAATTGTTGCTGCTCTCTTGTTGGGAGGCCTCGTAATTTATGGAATCATTAGTTCAAGAGGACAAAGTGGCCAAACTATCGGAACAGGGAGTCAGGTGCAAAGCGGGAGTCAGCCCAGCGCAGACGTGATGCAAGAAATTGATCGGCTTCGTCAGGTTGTGGACAAAAATCCTTCGGATTTATCGTCGACGTTGAAATTAGCTAATATGCTTCAGGACAACCAATTCTTTGATCAAGCAGCGATTTATTACAAGCGCTATCTCGACAAAAGTCCAAATGATGTAGATGCTAGAATCGACTACGGTGTAACTTTGTTTGAGGGTGGAAATGTAGATGGAGGCGTTGGGGAAATTAAGGCGGCTCTGAGGGTGGATCCAAAACACCAAATTGGTTATTACAATCTCGGTATAATTTATTTGAATCAGGGAAAATTTGATCAGGCAAATGACGAGTTCAAAAAATGTGTCTCTATCGACCCAAATAGTGATATTGGCAAGCGGGCACAACAGATCTTGGAACAACATGCAAACTTAAATAAAACCCAGGAGGTGAAATAGCATGCCCAGCGGTAAGAAACGCAAGCGGCACAAAATGGCTACCCACAAGCGCAAGAAACGTCTTCGCATGATGAGGCATAAGAAGAAAATTCGATAATATTTTTTAAAATCGGGTTACTGCATGGCGGCCGTAGTTCGTCGGCGGTAACCTTTTTTAATTCTCGAGGTTGATTGAAATGAACAAGATTAAAAGAGTTGGATATGCAGTTGGTTTGATTTTCATTATTTTGGCAGTTTCCAGACTGACATTTGGATGGGGATTTTGGGCACATCAAAAAGTCAACGAGCATGCCATTGATTTATTACCCGAGCCACTCCGCAGTTTTTATGAACAAAATAAGGAATACATAGTTAAGGAGTCGGTCGCCCCTGATCTCAGGCGTGCAGAAAACAAGGAAGAAGGTTATTATCACTATATGGATCTCGATAAATATGGTGAATATCCGTTCAAGAATTTGCCAGAAAACTACGACGACGCAGTAAAAAGGTTTGGTTACGATACTGTTCTCAAGAACGGAATTGTGCCGTGGAAGGTAAAATGGTTGACAGACAGTTTGAGTCAAGCTATGGAGAGAAAGGATGTGCCACAGGTCTTAAGACTTTCAGCCGACCTTGGTCATTATGTTGCTGACATGCATGTTCCATTTCATTCGACAGAAAATTATGATGGACAGCTGACAGGCAACATAGGAATACACTTCAGATGGGAAAGTGGCATTCCAGAACATTTTGGAACAAATTACAACTATGAGGGAATAGAGCCCGCTGTTTACTTCAAGCATCCTGATAAAAAGGCATTTGAGATACTGACTATGAGTTACAAGTTGATTCTACCTTCTCTCAAGGCTGATAGTCTTGCAAAAGTTGGATTGAATGGAAAGAGACTTTATAAAGTTGAGAGAGAAGACGGTAAAAAAGTTTACGTTTATTCAAACGAGTATTATGAGAAGTTCAACAAAAACCTTGGTGGTATTGTAGAATCGCAGATGAGGCTGGCAATCCATGATGTTGCAAGCTACTGGTATACTGCATGGGTAAATGCCGGTAAACCAAAGTTTTGGTAAGAATATGAAAAAGAGGACAATGAGTAATAGAGTATATCTTTCGGAGCGACAAATTCCCACACATTGGTATAATTTGTTAGCTGATCTTTCAGTTAAGATACCTCCTCCACTGGATCCCGAGACACGGGAGCCGATTTCTCCTGCAAAACTCAGTGCAATATTTCCAGAAGCGCTAATTGAGCAGGAGGCATCTGTTGATAGGTTTATAAAAATACCCCGTGAAGTTCTTGAAATTTACAGGAAATGGAGGCCGACCCCACTCGTCAGAGCATTGAATCTGGAAAAGCTTTTGGAAACCCCTGCCCATATTTACTATAAGCACGAAGGGGTCAGTCCAGCGGGAAGTCATAAGCCAAACACGGCAATTGCACAGGCTTACTATAATAAGCGTGAAGGCGTCAAGCGGCTCGTGACAGAAACCGGCGCTGGTCAATGGGGATCTGCATTGGCTATGGCTTGTAATTTTTTTGATTTGGGATGTAAAGTCTTTATGGTCAAATCATCTTACGACCAAAAACCTTACCGGCGTGCTCTGATGAAGTTATGGGGAGCAGATGTTTCAGCCAGTCCCAGTGATGAAACAAATTCTGGTAGAGAGATCCTTGAGAAGGAGAGCAATTCTCCAGGAAGTCTTGGGATTGCCATTAGTGAAGCGGTAGAGGTTGCCGTTAGCGACAGTGAAACGAAATACTCTCTCGGCAGCGTGTTAAATCATGTCCTCTTGCATCAGACAATTATTGGCGAAGAAGTCTTGAAGCAAATGGAAAAAGTTGGTGAATATCCAGACATTTTAATTGGCTGTGTAGGTGGAGGCTCCAACTTTGGAGGTTTTGCTTTTCCATTTATAAGGGAAGTTCTTGATGGAAAGGCACGCGCCAGGGGGCTCCGGGTCCTTGCAGTAGAGCCTTCTGCATGTCCAACAATGACCAGGGGAGTTTTTGGTTATGATTTTGGAGATACAGCAGGACTTACTCCACTATTGGCAATGCATACATTGGGACATGCATTCGTGCCGCCTGCAATTCATGCAGGTGGACTGAGGTATCACGGTGTTGCGCCGTTGATTTCAGCTCTATTGAATCAAAAGATAATTCAGGCAGTTGCATACACTCAAAATGAAGTTTTTGACGCTGCGCTGAAGTTTGTAAAGAGTGAGGGAATTGTTCCAGCTCCCGAGTCTGCTCATGCAATACGTGCGGTGATTGATGAAGCTTTGCGTGCAAAGAACGAAGGAAAAGAAGAGGTGATAGTTTTTAATTTAAGCGGACATGGCTATTTCGATATGAGTGCTTATGAAGCGTACATTCAGGGGCAGCTTGAAGATGTTGCCCTAGATGAAGCTGAAATACTGCGTATTTCAACTCAGATCAAGGGCTTTCCTATCCCGAAAACATAGTTTACTCAAGGATGAGGATAATCACTTCTTCATTCTGTCAATCTCTTTGAAAGCATACGCAGCAAGAGCTAGAAATTTATTCACTGACAATTCAAAAAAATATCCCCCTGGTCAGCATTACCGGCAGGGGGATGACTTAGAACTGGACGACGATTTAAAAGCTGTTACGGTGTGTTGACAAGGGTTGGTTTAAACAAATCAGCCGTAACCTGGGGAGGTGTATTGGGATTCGCCGTCAATTCGTTCGTCGGGTAGAAGAATCTCTGCGGAAACTGTGTCCCGACAGTTGGGGTTAGCTTTACAGTATTGCCTGATGAATCTTGATACTGAATTTGGAAGTTAATTCTTCTCAGGAAGTTAAACACCTCAACCTGGTGCATGAGCGAAAGGTATTCTTCATTGAATATGGCCTGCAGTAGCGCATTTGAGTTGGGAAAATCAGCAGCTGTGTACGGAAGGGATTTGTCACCAAACACGTTGTCATTGTACTGCCGAGCGTTGTTGAGGTTTGCAATTGCATTTGCCTGATCACCAAGTCTAGCATAAGCTTCAGCCATAAGAAGGTAAGTTTCCGAAGCGCGGAAAAACGGATAGGAAGACGTGGCTGAATACGCGCCTCCAGAAGATGTATTTAGATCCTTCCCATTTGCACTGTAGTAGTAGGCAGCGCGTCCACTGTCGTTTGTTTTTCCATCTCTCGCAAGTGCTTTAATCATCGGTAGGACGAAATTCTTGCTGGCATCCATATAACCAGATCTGTCATACACCATAAATGAGTACCAGAGGTTCATGTCGCCGTTGTAGGTACCTGACTTATGGGGCATAATCCAATCCTGTGCACCCTTAAGGTCAAGGATTCCTTGTTGTGCTTCGGAAATGACCTGGTTAAGAATTGAAGAACTGTATCCAGCGTGTCTTGCGACATGCATCAGGTATCTTGCTTTAGCGGTATGTGCTGCCCTGAGCCAGGCATTAGGATCTCCATTGGATGAAAAAATATCTACTGGAAGGACTGTCTTATTGGCGGAAAGTGTAGCAATTCCTGCATCAAGTGTTGCCTGAACCTCGGCATAAACCGAGTCCTGCCGATCAAATTTTGGGGTCAAAGTCACAGAGGGTTGCGCAGCCTGTGAATAAGGAACGTCTCCCCACAATGCCGCTACTGTCCCCATCTGGATGCCTTCAAGTATTTTTGCGGCACCTACCAGGTTCAACTGGCCAGCACTTGCGGCTTTTGTTTCAACAAGTCTCAAATTTTCAAGAACACCAGTATATGCCGTAGCCCAGTCATTCTGGTAGTCCTGTGCTGAAGTATTGTAGTTGTAGTATCCTGTGAACTGGCGGTCACTTCCAGTTACCTGCTGTGCCCACATGCTCGCCATTTGGGCCGGATATCCTTCCATAAACTCGTCAAATGCTCCCTGTGCACTGACGAACAGCGACGTAGAAGGTGCATCGGACGGAGCAAGAGGATTCACGTCGTATCCTTTCGTGAACGACTTGCAACCACCGATGAATCCTGCAAAAGCCACTGCAACAAGAATGATTTTTATACTTTTCATGATCTCCTGCTCCAATCTTAATAGTTCAACTGTAGTGACAAGATGTAAGTCTTGACACTCGGGTTATTGAAATAGTCGAGACCCTGGCCGTTACTGGGACCAGTAAGGTTACCTTCAGGATCGACTCCTGTATACTTTGTCCACAGAGCGAGGTTTCTGCCAATCAAGCTGATGTTGAGGCTTTGCAGCCCAAAAACTGTCAGCGGAAGTGTATAAGTTAGTGAAACTTCTCTTAGTCTCACGTAACTCCCATCTTCGACAAACTGTTCTGATGGTCCGGTGAATCCTGAACCAGGACCGTCATAGAAGTACGATTCATCGATGATGACAGGGCCGCCGCCAAAGTCGGCTACGTATCCTCTAAATGAATAGGTCCCGTCAGCATTTTTCCTGAATGCAGCACTTGCCGGCATGTTGGATATTCCCCAATCGGCTCCTTGAGCCATCTGGGCAACCGTATATCCATCATAATTCTTAAGTGTAGTTGCCTGTTGAGCGCTAATTGTCGTCCACCAGTTCTGGTATCCTGCTTTACCAAAGTAAGACAGGGCACCCTTGGTGCCATTCCAGACCTGGCCTCCTTGCTTGATATCGAGTAAGACATTCAATGTTAATCTCTCGAATCTAAATGTGTTTATAATGCCTGCGCGCCACTTCGGATTGGGGTCACCAATGACACCTGGCGTGGCTGCAACTTGAGGAAATCCATTTGCATCGAGTACCAGTTTTCCATTCGAGTCACGTTCCCATCTTGTTCCATAAAGGACGCCAACAGGCTCGTTTAGAACTGCAGCAGAATACGGATCTGTAAAACCATCGAGGAATACGTTTGTTACTCCTGATAAACTGGTTACTTTGTTTCGGTTTGTTGACCAGTTCACAGTGGTTGACCAGGAAAACTGACCAAGGCGCAGCCATTCCGCCATTAATTGGACTTCAGTGCCTTTGTTCTCTAAAGTTGCAGCGTTTGCAACCCTGCTCTGGAATCCCGTCGATGGTGCAACAGTCAACCCAAGCACTGCATCGGTACTTTTATCGAAGTACTGAGTTACACTTAAAGAAGCCCTATCTCTAAAGAATCTGAGATCAAAGCCAAACTCCGATTCAGTAGTTCTTTCTGGACCAAGTGATGGGTTTCCCATTTGGGAAGATACAGCTACACCACCGCCGTAGTATTGGAGTCCAATGGCCGGGCCCCAGCCGTTGCCAAAGACTGGGTTGCCGACGTAATATGTCAGCGTAGAATAAACGGGTGGTTGGTTAGCTGCAGTACCTATTGCTGCCCTCAACTTACCGTAGGACAAAATCGTATTGTCCTGCAAGAAGGGGAGCTTTGTGAAATCCCATGCAATGCTGGCAGATGGGTAAAAGTAGAGACCTGCAGTTGACGGGCCATAAGTTGAGGAGCTCTCGTCCCGACCTGCCAGGGTCAGATACAACTGATTGTACATACTCAAACTTAATTGGCCATAGAGTGCGGCATTCCTGACAATAGTCTTACCCTGTCCAGGAACATAACTTGTGGCATTGCCAAACGATGGAGGCCCTGTCGGAATTATAAATGTAGTAGCTGTGACTCCAGTACTATTGTAGCTTTGCTGATCAAGATGAAATCCAACTAACAATGAGCTTTCAAATTCAGAACTCAACTCTCTGTCGACACGCGCTTGCAGGTCGGAATTAACCTGATATTGCTCAATTACATTTTGATAAAATTGACCTTTTGGCTGAGTCGCATCCCAATATGCTAGTGTAGTATTCTGTTGGTTGGTCAGGTAGTCGACCCCTGCACGGTAAGTTAAGTCAAACCAGCTTGCTGGGTCGTACGAAATCTGCCCAGACCCTATTAATCGATTTGTAACGAATGTACTTGGATCCTGGTAAATTGTGAAAAATGGATTGTTATAGCCCATTCGTTTTGTCGGGTTTCCCTCAGGATTTCTGTACGTACGTTGAACGCCATAGCTAATCTTTCCAGTGGGAGAAACATAGTCAACCATATATGGCTGGTTGTTGAAGTCGGGAGGAGTTCGGTATGCCCCTAACAATAAGCCAGATATGTTCGAGCCCTGCTGGATTCTATCTGTACTGCTGTTTATATAAGCAGCATTGACCTCCATGGTCAGGTGATTGCTATAAGCCCTAGAAACATCAGCTCGAATTGATGTTCTGTTAAAGCTGGAATTCGCTAGTATTGTTCCGAGTTGACCGAGCCGATCGACGTCAAGGTAAAAATTCCCGGTTTCATCGCCTCCACTTAGTGTAACACCATATTCTTGTGAAATGGGGGAGCGGAATACTTCAGCAGCGTGATCAAAAATTTGTTTTGAATTCTTTTGAACAATCGAAGAATAGGGATAATTGGGCCGACTGAGGCTATCAGGACCACCAGATCGGTCTACGATCCTATCACCCCAGCTGAAACTCGACCCAGAAAGATATGCGCCATTTCCACCTTGACCAAATTGTGTCTGCAAGGGTTCTTCTCTCAGCAAATGATCATACTGTATGCTTGATCGTAAAGAAATGTTGACTTTTCTATTTGGTGAAAAGTGGCCCATCTTTGTAGTGATGACAATTACTCCGTTTGCGGCACGTGAACCCCAGATAGCCGCTGCTGATGGTCCCTTATAAATTTCGACGGACTGAATATCCTCTGGGTTGATGTCGTTTATGGTCGAAAATGCAGAAACTCCAGCAACGTTATCTGTTCCAATTGTTGTATTAAATATCGGTACACCGTCAAGGACTATAAGGGGTTGATTGTCATTTTGCAGCGATCTAACACCGCGAAGGATGATCCTGGTAGCTGCTCCCGGGTCTCCTCCTGTTTCAGTGGTGTAGACTCCTGGCGCTTTAGCAGCTAAACTGGTTGTAACATCGTGGACACCAGTAAGTACAAGTGATTGTCCAGCTACTGAAGATACATCAGTTCCCAACCGCTCTCTGGAAGCTTGAGTACCTATTGCGGTAACAACCACTGGACTGGTGGTAAGTCCACTTGGAATGAGCTTGAAATCAACAGTGATTGTCTCACCTTCCTCAACCTTCACATTTTGACTTACCTCCTGATATCCGATGTACCTTGCAACAAGCTTGTAGGTGCCCCTCGGAATTTTTTGGATTGTGTAGTTGCCATTAATGTCAGTTGCCGCTCCAAGCGATGTTTTTTCGAGCACGACTGTTGCACCAGGCAACGCCTCTCCAGTTTGTTGGTCTGTGATCTTACCTTTGATTGTCCCCGTTTGCGCCCAGGCCGAGGCAGCAAATAGAACAAAAGACACAGCCAGAGCTGTAGAAACGAAGGTGAACCTTCTCACGTGATACCTCCTTTGTTTAGTGATTTGACTCTGGTGGGGATTTAGATGTTGATTGTGTAGAAGATCAGCAAATGAGAGATTGACAGAGCATGATTTTTCATCCCTCTTAGTGGATAAACCACTTTGCCTCTCTTCTTTAATTATGGTCTGGAACACCGTCATAAATTCTTCTCTTTCTGTTCGATTTAACGAGTTCGACAGATTCGAAAGAAAACAGCTTCGCCCAGGGAAGAGATTGTTTCCCTGGTTGCGTAATAAAAAAGAATTATTTAGTTAAGACGAGACATCTGCGAGGGACCAGCCAGCAACTTTTGCCCGTTTGCCCGTCTTATGCCAATGTGCTGCTTTAAACACTAACATAATAACTGTCAAATATAATCATGATATTTCGGATTGTCAAGTTGCCCGAAGTAACTGGATACACGAGAGAGTGTACCCCTTACTTTTTCTCTAATCTCGGCAACTGGCAAAGCGATTCTTGTATGTGCCGTAAATTGAGTTTTTCATCCAAGCCTTGAACAGCAGTCGTACGATATATAAATTCATTGAAATGAC